>UEXM01002577.1_pt1 | contig 12673 bp, 20 predicted proteins | sample 1796661 | NCBI WGS metagenome assembly UEXM01 (sample SAMEA4772469, study PRJEB27181) | metagenome | reverse complement strand
TATGAGATTGTGCGTTGTGAAAACGGCGTAGGTGAATGGGAAATTAGTCCTATATGGGAAACCTTTGACACCAGAGGAGAAGCAGAACAAAGATTGAAAGAATTACAGAAAATGGAGATTGATGATGCCTAGAACACTTGAATTACAAGATGATGAAATTGCAATCGTGTGGTCAGCCGAAGATGTAAGAACTGAATGCAAATGGCTAACTGTTGACGAATCAGAGGACGTACTCAATGCCATAGAACACAGACACGATGCTTGCATTGGTATCAATTGGGAAGTGATACATTACACCTCCGAAGCAATGTACCCGAATAGTAAATAACATTGGTTTGCCTCGACGCTTTGCGTCTTGCGACAGTCTAAAATTTGTGTACACTAGTCACAACAGGAGATTTTCATGACACATATATCAAACATTCAAAAATCAGCAGTTCTTGTAAAACTGGGAATTCGACAGTGGGGCGGTCAGAAGGTTGACAAGTCTGCAACGCTGGAAACATGCATGCAAAAAAATGCCGACAACAACGCTGGCAAGTTCGTCAAATCACTTATGGGTGGTAGTCAGTTGCTGAAAGAAATTAAACAAGTTTCGAGCGCGGCGCGTCATGCAAATAATGCACAGACGTTACCATTTACTACGGGCGTTTCACTTTTGCCAGTGACTAATTTTGAACGACATTCAGAACTGTTACAAGGGCATCAACAAATGTTTACCTCATTGGTCAGTGAGTTCATTGATGAATTCGAGGTAATGCGTGACCGTCAGTCATTACGGCTTGGTGAAATGTTCAATATCTATGACTATCCAAGCGTTAATGAGCTTTGGACGCGCTTTCAATTTGACCTGAGTTATGAACCACTAGCCGATAATAACGCATTTGATAATATGCTTGGGTCAGTTGAAATGGAACAACAGCTCATAGAGACCGCCAATCGTCAGATGCAGTCGAGGATTGATGATGCTGTTACAGAACTGTGGTCAAGATTGACCAAGGCTGTAGTTCACGTCGAGGACAAGCTTAGAAATTACAAACCTGCCGATGGTGAGGTTAAGGCTGAAGGTGCGTTTCGAGACACGCTTATACAAAACGTGCGTGATTTGTGTGATGTTTTACCCCGTTTAAATTTGACGGGCGATGCTGACTTGGACAACGCATGTCAACTGGTGAGCGAGAAAATAGCGGTCTATGACTGTGAAGACCTGCGGTCTAATGAAAACCTGCGTAAGTCTGTTGCTGACGATGCACAGTCAATATTAGATACTATGCAGGGCGTTTATGGGCTGGCCGCAGAATGACCTGTCAGAAAACTTTAGATATTGAGGAGTGCATACGTATGAAAAGTAACGATACCGAATGGTTCACAAACCGGAAACGGGCTTGGGATGAACATAAAATAATATGCGAAAAGCGTGGGCTTCAGCCCCTCGCTTGGGAATTTTTTAAACGTGTGGTGATGCAGAAAAGCACGTTTGAGGAAATGATTGAGGCTGGCGTTGAGTTCACCGCAAGCCAGAAAATTACAGCAACCATAATACCCTTTAGAATTAACCAGTAGGAGATTGAAATGCAGAAATCTGAAATGAATATTTCGACTTTGAGAATGAGTGACTGGAAGCTATTTGCAAAAACATGTTTAAAAGCAAACGTCCCCCTCATGACGTGGGGTGCGGCAGGTATCGGCAAATCTGAAGGTACTGCACAACTTGTACAAGAGATTGGCTTTGACAGTATGGCTGACATTCGCCTGTCTATATATGACCCATCTGACCTGAAGGGTTTACCCGTGCCATGCTTCATTGATGGTCAACCCTCTGGTGAGCAGAACTTGGACGGTATTCCAGAGGCTACCCCCTCTGAGAAAAGAGGATTTGTTATGTGGCTACGTGACAATCTACTACCAACCAACCCCGACGCAAAAGTGCTTATCAACTTTGATGAAATCAATTCCGCGTCACCGATTGTTCAGGGTATGGCTTACCAGCTTGTGCTTGACCGTAAGCTTGGAGATTATGAGTTACCCAAGGGTTGTCGGATTATGGCGGCTGGAAACAGGGTCAGCGACAGGGGTGTGACAAATACCATGCCAGCACCACTTCGCAACCGCTTTGCACACGTCGAATTGATTGTGGATGTTGAGGACTGGACGGCTCATGCTGTTGCTAATGATATTTTGCCTGAACTTGTGGCGTTTGTCCGGTTCAAAGCAGACCAGCTTCATGACTTCAGCCCTGACATGACAGCTTTCCCAACACCTCGAAGCATTTCGATGCTGTCAAATATTATGAAACAAAAGCCATCACAAGCTATTGAACATGCGCTTGTCGAGGGTTGTTGTGGTCGAGGGTTTGCGATTGAGTTCACTGGTTTCCTGCGTGTCTTCAGGTCACTTCCAAATGTTAAGATGATTGAGACAAACCCAGATGCGGTTGACACGCCAAGTGACCCATGCACGCTCTACGCAATGGTGAGTACGTTAGCCCGTATGGCTAACCCAACCAATATGGATAATGTTATCCGGTATGCGCGGCGGCTTGGCAGAGAATTTCAACTGCTCTTACTGACTGATATCAGTGCGCGTGACGCCAAGCTTGGTAAGAATGCACAATTCATCAAATTAAATGTCGAACTTAAAAACATTGCCAGTTCATAGGGGGCTTCAATGACAGATGATATTCAAAAAATAATAGACCGATGTAAGGTTGTAACACTAGCGCATCAGCCGTTCTTCGGGGCTGGTGCGTCAAAGTTAAGTTGGGAAGTTGATGATACAATCCCAACCGCATGTACGAATGGTGTGTACATCAAGTTTAACCCTGACTTTGTCAGGGGTCTTGATAAGCAAGAGATGGTTGGTCTGGCTGTTCATGAGGTGATGCATGTTTATTCCAAGCATCATTTATTGAGGGGTCAACGTGACCCGAAGCTTTGGAATATAGCAGGTGATTATTTCATCAACCTTCTAATAGAGGATGCGATTGAAGCAGAGATAAGTCGCCGTGGAGTTTCCTGTATGAAGCTCCCTGAAAACGGTCTTATCGACTCAAAGTTTCGCGGCTGGTCAACCATAGATATATACAATCATCTATTAGAAAAAGGCTCTGGTTCTGGGACGGGTTCAGGTGAGGGTGACGGTGAAGGTAACGCGGAAGGTGAGGGTAACGCGGAAGGTGATGGCGGAGCGACTGAAGGCCACGGGCAGGTTACAGATGCACCAGTCAAGACTCAATCTGAAGCTGGTCAAATGGAACGTGAAGTTGAAATAATGGTTGAGCAAGCACATCAGACGGCCAAGTCTAGAGGTAAGGCATTTGGTTCTGCTGATGAGCTTATCGATACATACAAAAAGCCAACCGTTGATTGGCGTTCTGTGCTTCGGCAAATGATGCAGTCATTGGTGATTGTAGACCACACCTATACTCGCCCTCACAAAAAGTTTCATCACCTGCTGTCTGAGTACCGCTCATTTATTCCAGACTATCATCGTGAGAATGTCGGTGAGATTGTTGTTGGCATTGATACTTCGGGGTCAGTTTCATCTGAGGAAATACAACAGTTCTTAGGTGAGATAGAGAGCATTTGTGAAGAGCTTCAACCTTCAAAGCTTCACGTCGTTCAATGCGACAGTCGTGTCAATCACGTCGATGTATTTGAGATTGGTCAACCATTTAAGATAAATCGGATTCATGGGCGCGGCGGCACTGAGTTTCAGCCAGTCTTTGACTGGGTTGAACAGAATGATATTCGTCCACAAGCATTGGTTTACTTGACTGATGGTTACTGTCCAGCACCCACACAACCTGAATACCCCGTGTATTGGGGGGTCACAACTGACCATCACAGTCACCTGTTTGGTGAGGTTCTTGAAATCAACCTTCAAAATTAAAGAGGAAAAACATGAGCAAGAAATCTTTAGCATATTTTAATGCTGTTAAAACTTTATCACCCACTTATAGATACAGTGATTGTGATGACATTAAATTTGATGCAATCACCTATGTGATAAACCAACATGCGAATAAGTTTTCGAGAGAGAGCTTAACTAAGACTGGTATGTCATCTAATTTTTTCATGCACAAAATCCAAAAAATATCTGCTGAATTCGGGGAACATAATTTCAACCAAGACTACGCACCGGACGTAAATGACTTTCAAATCAATGGTTATGCAAATAATTTATGTGATGAATACGTCTCTTCTATGAGACAGATTAAAAGATACAGACAGATTTTAGCCAAAAAGAATACGCCTATGGGGATAGCTTCAATATGGCAAAGGTCTTTAGAAAGAAACCGCCAAGCTGTTTTTAACCTACATGGTAACAGTGCTTCTAATACCACTCCAGATTATAGTGTAGACTTCGCATTAAAGAGTCCCGAATACAAAAAAATCGAAATGGTTTTAGACGGACGCTCACATGAATTGAGATTGGATGTCCCTTACAACTGGTTCAAACAAGTTGAGTTGCTGGGAGCTTTCGTTGTCGAAAATAAAATCATAAAGACAGCAAAGTATATTGGAAACTTTGGTGATGTAGATGGCTTCAAGGCTAGCTGGTACAAACGCTCCGTCAAATCTTCTAGCTGGGATTTAGAAGAGGGATATATTGGTAGACACGGTGACACAATGAAGACATGTCGCTCAAGGATGTACATTGAGTCCGTCGTAAAGCGAAAAGCTTCAAGCGAATTCACTGAAGAATTACTATCAGCATTTGATTAAGGAGACAGCTCATGATGTGCAAGAAAGCAGAAAGAAAAATGCATGAGGGCTGGAAAGATTTTTTCTACAGGCAGATGATAGTTTACGCCTTTACAGAAAAAGACCACGCCTATAACATTTCAACACAACAATATTTAAATCTAAATAAGGAACTTAAAGCACAGTCGGGAAGCAGTGGTGAGACAGCCGTATACAATGTGACCGATACTCAAACCTCGAAAGGAAAAAACTAAAGATGAACATAACATTTTACACAGGTGCAGGTATATCTAGTCAAAGCGGTATCCCAACCTTTCGAGATAATAAGGCTGGTCTTTGGGATATTTATGATGTCGAAACAGTCTCTACTGTGAACGGTTGGGACAAGAACTTCGAGATGTTTATGGAATTCTGGCGCACCGCAAAAGACATGGCCTTGTACTCTGATTTCAAACCTAATCAGGCACACTATGACATAGCAAGCTTGGAGAAATCATCTTCAGTCAAGGTTATTACTAGTAACGTAGACAATCTTCATGAGCTTGCCGGAACTAAAGACCCTATAAAAGTTCATGGGTGTATGTTCAAAGCTGGTCGAAAGTTTAAGGTCGATTGTCGGGGAAAAAATGTTGACTGGGTTATGCCTGACGTTGTCCTGTATGGTGACGAAACCAAACGCAGGTGCTGTATGCTAGACGCAATAAAATCCGCAGACCTTTTTGTTGTAGTTGGTTCATCTCTGTCAATTAGTGGAGATAGCTCTATGCTATACCTAGCTAAGAAAGGTGGTGCGAAGGTGGTTGAGATAAACCCCTCTCCTACAGGACACCCCGAATTCGATGATGTTATAGAGCGTAACGCCGTAGACGGTATGCATGAGTTTTGCTCCAGATATGCGGTTGCCTGACTTCACTCCATCTCTAAAAAATGTTAAGCTCTCTCTTGAAAAGGGGAGGGTTTTTTAACGAGGAATGCAATGAAAAATAAATACATTAAACTGAGAGGTGAGTTCCGCAAAAGGTACGGCTCTGTTGACTTGGATAAATTCAAAGGAGATGTGTCCAATGATATGCTCAAAGACGCATACAAACTTTTCATCTGTCTTGGCGAATACAAAAACCACCACAAGAAAAACATTCGACTACGAAAGTATCAATCCGAATGGCGTGAGAAAAACAAGGACAAGATGCGCGTGTATCAACGTGACTACAAAAGAAAAGCGCGAGGAACAAGACCTGAGATGCACAAAGTGTAATGACTTAGGCTTTGTTTATTACGGTGGAATTCTTTACTGCGCGGTGTGTGCGCTCAAAGATTTAAAGAGAGGGCGGCTCAAGTAGTCGCCTTTTCTTTTGGGTTTGTGTTCCTGGGGAAACTCGCAGGATACAAACTATTCATAATAACTAGTTCACAGGAGAATAGTGATGCCAAAATATGAAATAACCCGAAGCTATTCAGTGTCCAGCGTTGCCACTGTTGAGGCTACTGATGCTGACCAAGCGGCCTGTCTTGCGATGAAATTAGACTGTGACCATTGGAAAGAGTATGATGGTGACTATGACGCAGAGATTACAGTGGAGGAGATTGGTGATGTCTAGAAAAGAATGGTTCACTATGTGGTTTCAAGATGGTGGTGGACGTACCTCTATTCATGGGAGGCGAGAACTTCGTCAGCTTGCAGACCGCTACAACTTTGATGCTGATGAAGTCATTGGCCAAGGCGAAACTTCAATGAAAGATGAAGATGACAACACAATCGGTGGTGTTTACAGGGAGGTTAAGTAATGGTTAAAACATTAACACAGGTTTATTTAAAGAACGGTGGCATGACAGTCTACGTACCCAAACAACAAGTTGAGTGGTTTGAATGGGTGATGCAAGAGGGTATTGCTGGCTCAGATGATGAAGTTTTTCATAGTGATGAACAACGAAAAGGCTTAGAGCATTTTTGTTATAGGGGGATGGATGTATGGAAAAGATAAGTAAAACAAATGTTGGTTACAAACCTGTCGATGGTTGTGAGGAGTGCGAACTTAATGTTGAAGTTCTAGGAGCAAAAGATGCTGGTGCTTGCAACGAATGCATTCTTTATGGAGAAGCTGAGTTAGTGGAGATTAAAAATGATTAAAGAAAAGTTACTACCCGAAGCACACTTTGGTGACTCTGAATTATTTCAAGCGTTAAGTTTTATATCCTCTGTAGCTGGTGAATACAGTACACTTTCACCAAGACAGAAAAGATTCCCAAAAATTAAAGGCAACACAGAGATTAATGGTCATAAATTTTATTGGGATTATTCATCCTTGCAGTGGGCAAGAATTCCACACGATAAAAAAGAAGGTGTTCCTTGGTGGTGGCTTGAACTGGAACAAGAATTAGATGGAAAAATTGTTGTCAATATTATTGAACAGTTTGCACCACCAGAAATGATGTACGCAATTATAGGCTATTGTTCTTACCACAATTTTGAATGCGGTATTGACCAAGAGTTCTTTGAGGTGCTGTAAGGGAGCGGTGCAGTCCGCTCCCTCACAAGTAGAAGAGGTGCAGAAACCTCTTTACAAATCGATGCATAACATCGTCTCGAGACATCTTAATTTAAACATTTCTGCCCATTAATTCAAGACCAAACTAAAAGTGGCCATGTAAATACAAACAATCAAGTGCCTCTCTTAGTATTGTCATACCATTTGAGCGCAAGCCGCCGCCGTATTTCCTTTGCTGTTCACGCATTGACTCGTCAAAGCATACCACGTTTCTCATACATGACAGGTGTATTGAACTGGTCTTAGACCTCACCATGTCATCAATCTTTTTAAGAACAACACGCGCTTCGGCCTGACGATTTGACATAACAGGATTGCCTGTTCCAACCCTCATTTTACCTATCTGACTAGTGAGGTGAGGCGTTGACTGGGCTGTCTCCGCTAAGTCTAGATACCAGTTGGCGGCTTGGTGTTGTGTTGTGTTTATTTTTTCAGACAGCAGATACCTGTCGATGACACGTTGGTCAACACGTCGAACACGGGGTGTGTTCTTATCAGCCCACTCTATGCGAACAGGTGACTTGTCGTTTTCCTTAGACCTCTTCGTACTCGTAGAAATGTGCCGTCTCCTCATTGAATGTGAATAAAACCTCACCCCTTTTACCAATCATATCCTCGTAACGTGACTTAGCTACACGCGCCCGTGTTACTCCATTTTCACGGTGAACAATCAAACCAAGGTCGGCCTTGTTATACCACATGGCTGACTGCTCTATGTCGTAGAGCGTGGGTATCTCTATATTACCATCCTTGTCCTTGCTGACCTTGCGAGGGTGAGCAACCACACACACATGCACGTTATACTTTGCCGCAAATCTTTTTAACGTCTTAATGAAAGCCCCAATGTACAGGGTCATGCTCTCACCATATGTGTTGTGTTCCATCTCGTTGAATGGGTCGATGACTATTATGTCACAACTCTCTTGTATGACAGCCGCTTGCATCTTTTCCACAAGCCAATTTAAATCAACAGTATCTTCCCAGCTTGGGTGTATAACGCGGAAGTGATGGTCAATCCAATCACTGCATTGTGTCTTGAGTGCTTCATCCTCATTTGCCCAGTTTCTTCTGACCGGACGATTCAGATAACATTCAAAGTACCACTTGCGTAAGGCTCGAAGGTGGTCAGTCTGGGGCATCTGTTCAAAGGATGCGAAGCACACTCTCATGTTGTGATGCTTTGCCATCTTGCACATCATATGATTAAGGAATGTTGATTTGCCCGAAGAGGGTACGCCCGTGACGACAGAGAAGTCGCCCTTCCTTATCTTAAAATGATAATCAAATGAATGCATGTTAAGTTCGTAGACAGGCTTGTCATCTAAAGGCGGAAGGTCAGAGAAGCTATAGACAGCGTCCACCTGAAACCATTTTGCGCGAGCTATAGTTTCAGTCACGCCCTTGATGCCGTACTTTACAAGAGCGTCATTCAAATCCTTACAGTCTCTGGGATAATTAACAAACTTACACCTTGCCTTACCAAGTCGTATCGCTAGGTCATCCCTTAGAACCTGACCATTTGTATCACCGTCTGTTGCTATGATTATTTCCTTGCAGTTCTCTAGAAGAGGTAGCAAATCCTGAACATAACTATACTTGTTTGAAATACCATCGCGCTCAACATCTATAGATTTCTGTGGCGCACCATCTGGCACAGATATGGAGCGAACAAAACCACACTGAACAGAAACACAGCAGTCCCACTCACCTTCAGTAATAATAACTGGTTCAGACGCAAGAGTTTCATCCTCAAGAGCGGCCCGATTGAACACAATCTTCTGACCAGCCTTGTCTTGAAACCATTTAGGTTGGTTGCCCGTGGCCTTGTAGTTGCGATACTTATGATTAACAACCTTCCCATCTTTAAAATAAGGGAAAGCAATAACCTCAGAGGAATGGTGTTTTGAGGCGAAAACCCCCAGATTTAAAACTGTCTCTGCGTCCAGACTTCTGGTTTCTAGATACGCTGTAGCCTCTTCCGTCAGCCCCATTAAATCCTGACCGCCAGCCGCAATTGTGGCAGATAACATATACATCTCCTTCTTCAGGATGCCTTACTGCAAGACACCTGTCCGCTTTGTTTTTCCTACTGTCTGAACACTTCGGACACCTGCATCTACGCCAGCCGCCAAACGTGTTTCCTAAAACTGTCTCTAACTCAGTACCAAACGCCTTGTTCCTGTCTAGAAACCCGTCAACACCAGTCATTGGTAATTCCAATTGTCTATTTTCTTTTTCACTTCCAAGAAATCCTTCCAGTAATCTTGTGATAAAAACTTTTTTGGGTTCAGAACATACAGCCCATCGCTCTTTACTTGTGCGTAATTACCTGCCGCTTTGATTAAGAGTTCGACTGAAGTGTTCTTGCTCGTTGCCTTAAAAACATTCATCGCACTATCACGGCCTGACTTTGGCCAACGTCTGGGGTTGCCGTTGTCATGCTTGCCCTTTGGGTAGACGGCGTGAAACTCATCCCATCCATGTATTATATTTTCTTTTTTATTATTTATTCTTTCTTTATGTGTCACTGCTTGGACACTATCTGTGTCACTTGTGTGCGGCTGTTGATTATATTTCTCATAATTACAGACTGTTATCTGTGTCAGTCCTTGGACAGTTTCTGTGTCAATCATGTGGCACTTTTTTAACCTGTTTAGGAAGCGGCTCACCCTCTTTGCATCCCAGACTTGGACATCAGAGATGGTACGCATTGAGCAAATAAAAGAGCCGCGAGGTACAGACACAATACAACCATTGACTGTTGTACTTGTATCCTTCCAAGCGGCTCGCTCAATTATGGTGACCCAAAGAACTCGCTCTTCACATGAGCGGAAGACAGGGTTTTTCATCCATCCTCTATGCATTTTAATATAACCTACATCACGCATAATTTCTTTTTAATGAGACAAATAAGTTATTGCAACCATATTTTAGAGGTTAGATAAATAATTTTAGACTGTTACACTCCACAAGAACCGCCGTGTGCAGTGATTTCACATATGTCATGTGTCTCAACAGCTTCCTCAAACTCTGTTCCCAGTTTTTCTACAGCCTCTGCATACGCGACTGATGTAAGCGGTTGACCACCTCGACAGCCATCGGGGTAAGCGGTAAAACCACGCAGACCATGAGCATACTTAGCTAGTGTTTGAGTAAACTTTTCAGCGGTATCCTCATTGTTGAGTTCACTGCCCCAGCTAGGTAGGTTGATTGTACTTGAGATACTCATGTCAACGTAAGACTGGACATCGAACTGGAACTTCATCCTTCGCTCGTAGTCACCAGCTAGGTCAATGGCCGATTCAATTTTATTCGGGTCAGCTCCATACACATCAATCATTTCTTGAGCCGCCGCATCAACCACATATTGATAGTGCCACTTGCTTCCTTTTAAGTACCTGCGCTTATATGAGACAGCAAAGATTGGCTCAACTCCTGTTGTTGTTCCAGCAATAATACCTATCGTTCCCGTTGGTGCGACTGCACGTTTGGCTACTGAGCGGCTAATAGATAACTCATCACAGAACTTGTCTGCTGTATCATCTGAGACACTCTTGTAAACTCTTAGCCAACGATGAAGTTCGTCAGTCACTTCATACTTACTTCCACGTGCAATAAGCCATTCATGCAGACCCATCAACCCTAAACCAAGACGCCTATTTTTCTCACGGGTTCTATAAATTTCATCGTAAGGGAGTTCTGCAACCATCGTCCCACAAACAAGAAACTTTGTTACCAGATAAACCAGTGATTGAAGTTGGTCTAAGCTATCAATACGAGCGAAGTTCAGGCTGGCAAGATTACATAAGTCATCTGAGTCGGAGCTGGTCACTTCTGTACATGCGTTGCGAAGAGTTTCGTTTTCTTTATCAAAAAAATTAAAGGAAAATCCTGGCTCTGCACTGCTCAATGCTTGTTTACAATTCTTTCTAAACACATCTCCGACATCACCAGTTTGCCAGTAATTCATCAACCACTCTGTGTCATAATTGACAGAGATATTTGTCATGTCGAGTGGGGCAGGGAAGTTAAAGTCATCCTGCTTTGCATCATACAGTGTGTAGCCAGAGTTACCCACTGGCATTTCGTGCCAGTTCTTGGCATCCAGAAAGCTATTTATGTCTCCATGCTTCCAGTTTAGGCTTGCATATATTGCAGACCTACGTGAGCCGCCTTGCATTACAGACCTTCCGATTTCATTAATCATCTTCATCTTAGTTACAGAACCAGATGCAGTTCCACCAGTTCCACCGAGGGCCGAGCCTTCAGGTCTGTATACTGAGTAGTCAATACCTATTCCACCGCCAGTCATAAGACAGCTTTCCGCCTTCCAACTTAGGTTAGCCCAGTCCTCACGGGTATCTTCTTGTGCGCGTAAAAGAAAGCAGTTGTTAAAGAACTTACGCTTACGACCTGCATAATAAAGATAGCGGCCACCTGCCACCCATCTCAAGTTTGTGAGATGGTCAACAAGTTCATCTTTCTCATCTTGAGGCATGTAGTCGCGACAAACATCCTCAACCAAAGTTCGTGACAACTCAGCCCATGTTGTTGCATCTTCATGTGCGTACTTATTATTAAAAATATCTTCAGAAAATTTCGTCCGAAACATCGGGTTCGAGTTCGACTTCCACGCCATTCTTTATCTTCCTTCCTTGTTTAGCGAATGTATCTCGCCATTCAATTAGTAATTGTTTTGCCTTGTTGTCACCTTTGGATATTCTCAAGGCGAACTTGGCTATATATTCTTTCTTTATGTCAGCGGCTTCGCAAACTTCGGCAAAGTCTTGGCTATCACCAAGCAACCAATCTGTTGCTTCGCATCTAACCTTTTCATGTTTCCATTCTGGCCAACTGGGATTAAGTGAACGACCTAAGTTACAAGCATCAAGTAACGCCTGTAATATTGTCGCTCTCCACATTCTTTTTATACCTTCTAGAGATGCCCCACTCAACTATTTTCTCCTGTGCGTCAGTAACTGACTTAACGACTGCAACAAGACAGCCACTATCAGTTAGTTTTTGATGTATGATTTTCTGCGCTGGAGATAATCGGCCTGTGCTGGTCTTTACTTCTAGACCGTAGTAACGTCCTTCATGTATAAGCTGAATGTCAGGCCAACCAGATTGAAGGCCAGCCCTTTTTAGTTTAGCACCTCTTACCCTGCCACCGCCACCAGCAGGGAAGGCTGTCATAAGCACATTATGTTTTAAATTTTCCTTCAGCATTTGAATTATATTACTTTGAATTAGTAATTCTGGCTCTTTTCGGACAGTTTTAGACTTAAAACCCTGCATGTTCTTGATTCGTTCGCGTTGTGTCATGAAACTTTTTGACCTATAGTTAAAACCCCACTCTGAAATATGTAATTTTTAAGGGAGAAATTAGAAGGCCAGATTAAAACATAAAAAAGTAACTAG
>UEXM01002574.1_pt1 | contig 12680 bp, 32 predicted proteins | sample 1796661 | NCBI WGS metagenome assembly UEXM01 (sample SAMEA4772469, study PRJEB27181) | metagenome | reverse complement strand
AGCAGATGCTTGTATGGGAATTCACACATAGCCTAATATGGTTCATCGTCGGTCTGGTGTTTTTATCAGTTCCAATCCTCTTTTTAGCCACATGCCAACGAGTAAGAGCAAAAATAGAAGAAGATCGTTCTCTTCGGGAGTATCACGCATTCGGAGGAACTTTTATTTCAGGGGTTTGCCTTTTTATCGCAGCAATAACACTGGGCTGTAACCTAGGATGGTTACAAATCTGGTTAGCCCCCAAGGTTTACATCCTGGAGTACGCAGTTAATTTAATCTAATTTGGGGCAGAAATAACAACTAACAATCGCCCTCCTTGATCTTGGGACCAACCCAGCGAGTCAAAAGACGTGAACTAAGATGCCAGCTTACACAGTGGCTACGGGTGCAGGCCTGATAAATTCACAAGTTGAGGGGTCAATTCGTGAAAAAATCAGGTAATCTCCTAGGAGGGACAATTTAACTAAAACAAGGATAAATATATGACAACAAGAAATACAAGATACTACAGCAAGAAGAGCCAATCAGGAGTGTTCTTCTCAAAGCTACCCAAAGATAAGCAGGAAGCAGGGGATGATGGACGCATTGAACGCAAATGGACGTTCGGAGATAAGTCAGGCTCATCCTGGGGGTACGAAAACACTGATCTACAAGGAAGTGTTGTCTCAGCTTACATTGATGAGAGCGAATACGGAACTCAGTTCTGTTTGGGAGTAGCACACGAGCAAGGGCAGGATGTCCTACAGGTTCCCATGTTCAAGGAAGGTAAGCTTACTCAGGATATTGTTGGAATGGCTAAGAAGCTAAGAGGCATTAAACTGGATGAGGAGCTTCTTATTGGGTTATGGATGGACACCAAGAGCGCCTGGCCCGCTCCTAATGGCACAATGGTTACCCCATGCAGAACGACTCTCAAGCAACCAAGTGTACCTCACCCCGAAGCCGTACCAGGCACATGGGAATACAAGGATGGAGCCTATGAAGGTCTTCCAGGACCTGTAATCACTACTAAGATGGGCAAGGAGGTCAAGGACTTCAGTGCTCGTGATGAGGTCCTTTATCAGGAGATCGTGGACTTCTGCGCTCGTGTGGATGCCTCAGGGAACAAGGATAAGGTTCCTAGTACCCCAGCTGAGGTAGCAGCAGGGAACAACACAGATGACGCTGACGATTTCGACTTTAGTTAACGACTAACCTAACCACAAAGAGGGCGTAGAGTCCAGGGATGTCCTGGGACGGGCTTTAGATGTTTTTGCCTCATTTATCACCTCATTTTATTATGAAACTTAAAGAATACTTAGAGAATTTAAACCAAATAGTCAAAGATCACCCATCAGCACTTGAATGCGATGTGATTTACGCAAGTGACGATGTGAGCACTGGTTGGGTGCCAATTTACAGCAGTAAGCCAGCGCTAGGGGACTATCGACCAGCATCCGATGATTTCTACTCACTATACGACATATACAACATGGGGATGCCTATGACTGCCGTTAACGCAATCTGTATAAACTAATGTACAAACAAGGAAGATTAACAGCTTACAAGTACGCTGAGAAGCAACAAGCTAACGTACTCACACTAGCACGAAAAGACGATACGGAGTTCCTAGTAGTCCTATACGGTCCTAAGAAGTGCCATGAGAAGTACATCGGAACCCAGCAGACATTTAACGAGGAATTCAAGGAGGGAACAAGCAAGGGCAGGAAGGTCTACGCATGTGATCTCCCCAAGGATTACGAAGCTCCAGAGCAAATAACTTGCGTTGACGGAGGAGGAAAAGAACAGGAGGTTTACGAACGAAAGATTGAACTAACGGACAGCGAGAAGATTCAAGTAATAATAACAGCAACTAACGCAGCGGTACAGCTACAGGATAAAACGGGTACTCTCCAAGATAGGATAGACGATGTGGTGATAACTATGGTTAAGTCCGCGCTTAAGTTAGACAAATTAGATAGGATAGCAGTATGAAAAGACAAGATGTAAAGGACATGGTTAAGATAGTTGGAGGAACAACTGACGGGGCAGGGTTTAGGGTTGTCTTCCCAGATGACGCCATGAAGATCTTCGATGAGTACAAGAAGCTCAAGAAGGCTATTAGGAGGCATAAGAAGAACATCAATGATACTGCGGTCTGTTTCGCCATTGATCCAGTGGATAGAGAACTCTGGGAGGTACTGAATGATAATTAGCTTCAGGGATTCCATAGCTGATAAGGCTATGGATGAAGCCCTTGATCTCTGGGGAGCAACTAGGGAGCAACTAATCTCCAGGGCCAAGAAGGATTGGGAAAGCATCCCCAGAATAACCCTAGCAGTAGCTATGCGCAGAGTACTGGGGCTTAGAGTCAAGAGTATTGCTAGGATCATGGAGAGGCACCACACATCAGTTGTTCACCATGACGCAAAGCATGACACAAGAATGAGCACAATGCACGGGGACACAGACAGACCAGTTGATCCCCTTTATTTCGAGAACTACAACGCAATAGCAGAAAGGTTAAAGAAGTTATGAGAGTACTAGTTATCCCAGATACCCACGCGCCAGCAATGCACCCCAAGTTCGTATCGTTCCTCAAGAGGACTGAGATTGAGTACAACTGTAACAAGGTTGTGCATCTAGGGGACCTCGTTGACTGGAACGCCATTAGCTACCATGAGAAGGATCCCAATATGCCAGGAGCAGTTGAGGAGTACAAGGAAGCAAGGAAGCAGGTTAAGAAGCTTCACAAGGCATTCCCTAAGGTGGACTACTTGCTTGGTAATCACAGTGATCTACCTGGGCGTAAAGCAAGGACTGCTGGGCTCCCTGAGGTCACTCAGGTCCCCTTCAAGGAGCTTTGGGGGTTGGATGGATGGACTATACATCCCCGATACTCGGACCTCAAGATAGATGACGTAATCTATAGGCATGGGGACAAGGGTAAAGGAGGGACTAGGATAGCTGCTCTTAGGAACGCAGTAGATGAGCATTGCAGCGTTGTTCAGGGGCACTTGCACGCTCAGTTCGGCATTGAGTTCAGCGCTAACCACGAACGAGTAATCTGGGGGATGCAAGCTGGTTGCGGAGTCCTTCCAGGGCATCCTAACATGAACTACGGAAGGATCTACACAGCTAGACCTATCCTTGGTTGCGGAGTAGTGATTAATGGAGAACCACAGTTAGTAAGGATGAAATTATGAAGGATACATACCTAAGACAGGTACTTCACAAGTACGGAATACTTAATGAGTATAACATAGATTGCCCCCCTCCTGTAAGGGGTGAAATATCTACACTTAAGTCCAAGGTCGAAAGGCTAAGTGACGATGTTTATGAAGTCCGTCAGAAGCTAGACCTAATAATGGATCACCTGGGACTTGAACGGGAACTTGATGATGAGCCCAGGCTTAAGAAGAAAGAAGAATGCAGTTAGTAGTGAACAAAATACTCCCTACTCAAGGGCTTCAAATCATGAACCTAAGAGGACAAATGGCGCAGCAGGGATACAATGCTCCTGGTTTCGAGGACATAAGGGAGCTTGCGGTTTACATCAGGGATGATCTGAACCTCAGGAGATGCGTAACTAATAGAACCACTTACAGCTTTACAGAAATAGATGAAGATTAAGGAAAAAGATCAGGAAGTCCTCCTACAAGTGCTGCTAATGCTCACGGATAAGACATATTATCCTGAAAGCATGGCTCCGTTTATAGGAGGAGGAGCACACGGGGAGTTATATCCAGTAGGGGAGCCAATGGTTCCTTGCTTGACGCTATGGAGAACAGACAAGGGGAAGGTTATGGGAAGAGCTTTTGATAATTATATTCACCAGCGAATTGACATAACCGAAACTGAGAGTATCTGTATATTTAAACACAAGAGCATGTACACCAATGAGACAGTCCTAGTACTGGCAGCATGGGCTCATGATTTCTACGAACAAAAGTACAAGAACTATGAAGCCAAAAACGAAACAGAAAGCATTCCTAACTGAGCTAAAGGACTTATTTGCGAAGTATGGGGTTCAAATAATCCTAGAGGACCACGGACGCAACTGGGTCACTGATGAAAGGATTACGTTTGAGTTCGATGACTACAAGATTTATGATATTGAGTGCCATAAGTCCGTTGATGTACGAGATTTAGAAAAGAAAGTACAAGAACTATGAAAATCCAGAAGAGGCTTTATCCACTTGGGGCGATAGAGGCATATAAGCTTTCTCTTCTTCCGAAGGGAACTAAAATCATACTACCAAGCACCAGCCCACTTATAGAGGGAGAGCTAGAGGAGCCAGTGATGGAAGATCCAAGGATGGAAAGAATCCCAGCTGACATTTCGATAGAAGATCAGTACCATGCAGCAATTCTGGGCTTTGATCTGAGCAGGGTCCAAAATCCAGGACTAAAGAGTAGAAGGTTTATAACAATCTAAAGATACAAGAACTATGAAAATAACAATACACGGAGATAGAGAAGATGCGCACGTAACGCTAATAGCCAGAGATGGATCATACACCTACACGGAGTCATTCACCTTCGTCAATCCATCGGTCCTAGCGGATTTCAAGATGGGGGCTAGGATGCATATTGAACAAGAAATAAAAGGAGATCAGGAATGAAAGTAACACTAATTGGAGCAATGGGGCTGCTATTTATCGCCCTTAAACTAACAGGTCAAATCACATGGCCTTGGGTCTGGGTAACATGCCCATTCTGGATCCCAGTATTCTGTATAGCAACTGCTGCTTGCTGCTTACTGCTTGCTTACGGAGCAGTTGAGGTAATTGATTACGTTAGAGGGAGGTTCAAATGAGAGCCATTGTGTTCCTTCTGCTTGCTGGATGCGCATCACCAGAGCCCCACGTCTACCAAGATAAGGGGCATTGGATGGTCATTCATGAGAACGGGCTAATCCAGCACCATCCAGGATGCCATTGCGGGGAGGATCTATGAGCTTACCATTTGATTATTGCAGATGCGTTAACAAGGAATGCCCAGTTAAGGACATGTGTCATAGATCACCAGAGAATAACCCACATGATAGCAAGGCTTACAGGATAGTGCTATCCAAGTTCAAGCCCACTGATGACGGTTGTGAGCACCTAATACCAATGGGAATACCAATTGAGAAAATACAACAGAAACTAAGAGATGAGAATAAAACCAACAAAAGCTAAGAAATTAAACAGAAGAGCACGTCCAACAATCGTTGAGGACAACGGAACCTGGTACGTCAGATCAGATAATTCAATAGTGGTTAGAGATCCTTACGTGGGATTCTACTGGAACGGGAAGCAGGTGTAATGTACACGGATCTGATTAAAGGACATTTGTCCAGGTTTTATTAAGCTTTAGTATTTGACAAAGATTGGACACATGTTGATTCTCTATCAGATATGACAGAGAAAGAGATAAATGAACTCATTTCAGATAAGACAAAAACAAGGAGGTGCTCGAAGTGCAGAAAGGATCGAACGCTGGATCTTTTCTTCATAAAAAAGGAGAAGAACCCCAAATACTTCAGATTCAACTCCCCTTGCAAAATATGCATGAGGGAGCACAACAAGCAAAGAAAGGACTACCTTAGGAATTATCATTTAATTAGGAACTTCGGGATAAGCGAAGATCAGTACAATGAAATACTTGAAAAACAGGACGGTAAGTGCAAGATATGTAACAAGCATCCATCAGTTAAGAAGCTCGCTGTGGATCACTGCCACAAAACGGGAAAGATTAGAGGATTGCTTTGCGAGAAATGCAACACTGGACTGGGAATGTTCAAGGACGATATAACTAACCTGAGGAGTGCTATAAGCTACATTCGTAAATCAAAATGAATTATACTGAGTTAATAAAGAACCACAACGGGCAAGAAGACCAACACTGGGTCAGGACTCTGAAAACATCCATCAGGGGTAAGAGAAAAGAGGTTATCGGTCTTTGCAACTATGGGAACTTGTACTTCATACAGGCCATAGACGAAAAGACTGGACAAAAGGTAAAGGTTGACTGGATAAGAAAGACTGACGTTAACAAGAAATACAGGGAGCTTGATATGAGTAAGGTTCCTGTAAGAGACAATGTGTTAGATAAATTTAGGAGTGAATTCAAATGACGGAGTACACGAAGATACAGGGATTCGAGTTCGAGAACACATTAGGTAGTGATAAGGATCTTTATATGCAGTTAGAGGATTACGCTACTTGTACGTACATAACAAAGGAATCAGCAGAGCTAATCATAGAGCACTTAAAGAAGGTATTTGAATTATAATGGAAATAAAGGACTTAATAATCAGCGATGAACTTGATCTGGACAATAAGGTTTTCTTTGGAATAGAGTACGCCAATGTAGATGCATACGAGTACTTTGACAAGGAAGAAGCAAAGCAAATCATAGAACACTTAAAGAAGGTATTTGAATTATGAAAATAGGACCGTACACAATTGAGAAAAAGGACGATAGGAATACTATCGTTACTAAGAGAGTCCAGAGGACTGCCAACAGGGACACTAAGAACCACAAGAAGGGAGACAAGTACTGGGACGATGACTTCATGGGGTACTTCAAGAACCTGGAGATAGCCCTGCTTGCTGTATATGACAACGCTGTTCCCACGCTACTAAGCCAGGACTACTGCGAGGTTGATGACGTGCTCTGGAAGCTGGATGAGAACAAGGATGAGATCATTAAGGCCCTTGATACGAAGCCCAAGGAACGCTACGACAAGGTACGAATGCTGACTACTGAGGGATTCGATCACCTCCAGAAGGAGATAATGAGGACTGGAAAGACCTTTGATATGCTAGTTGATGAGCTATAGTTATGGGTTTATCAGAGGAGCAACAAGCAGTCCTGGATGCAGTAAAGGGAGGTAGAGATAAGCTTATCTTCCTTAGGGCTCCAGCTGGGACTGGTAAAACATTCACAGTTGAGGAGATCTGCAAGGTAATGCCCAACGTAATAAGAGCAGCTCCTACAGCACAAGCAGCTACTCTTATCGGTGGGGCGACTATCCACAAGGTCTTCGGGATACCCACTTACGGAGCCCTGGACTGCAGGAAGTCCCTCTGGGATCTAAGGAGCTTGGATAAGGCTACTAAGTTCTTCGGAGGGAAGCGCAGAGAACCCCTGAAGGCTGCTTCTTGGTTCATTCTGGATGAGGCACCCATGATCCGCTGTGACCACATGGACTTCATCGAGAAAGCCCTTAGAGCAACTCTCAGAGATCCTCAGCAGCCCTTTGGAGGAGGGAACATACTCTTTGTAGGGGATGACGCACAGCTGCCACCAGTTGTTACTAGAAAGGATGAGGAGCAGCTGCTAGCTATGGGCTACAAAGCTCCTTTTGATTTCACTAAAGCTAAGGTATTTACTAATTCGTAAAATGAAAGAACAGTTAATGGAATCTTACAAAAGAGGGTCAAGGGACTCCTTGGACTCAATCATAAAAGTAATTGAGGACATGGCAGAAGATGGCTTAAGGGCTGTGGATATTGTAGTAGTAGTTAAAGAATTCAGGAAGACCCTATGAAAGCAGAAATAGACATGTATGACTTCAATGGGGAATTCGCACAGACATATACAAAAATGTGTAGCGCGTGTGATTCGCAGGTAAGCATATCTACGCAAGCAGAAGACGCACTGGGGCACCACACCAGTGTTTATATCATGTGCAAATGCGGCAATTCAGTGGGATTCAGAATTCCAGCAAACTAAGAAACCTATGAAAGCAGAACTAAAGGAGATGACTCTTACCAGGATCTACAGGCAGTCCAACAAGCTGGATGGATTGATTCTGAGTAGGATTAGGACGGGCTCACAGACCGATAAGGATCTTGAGGAACTAAACAAGCGAGTACAACCCCAAGCCCCTCAGGGAGCTGTGGTACTTACTCCTTACAGAGCCATTGAAGCGGAGTTCAATAACAGAGGACTGGATCAGTGCTTTGGAGAGAGCTTCACATTCGCTTGCACAAGGACAGGGGAATTCAAGGGCAAGAAGGGTCCCATGCAATCAAATATAGTGCTCAAAATGGGCTGCAAGGTTGTCATTAAGGCCAATTGCCCCAAAGGCATGTACGTCAATGGGGACTCAGGTATCTTCAAGGGGCTGGACTCCAGGGATAGACTAATAGTTCTCCTTGACAGGACTCAGGAGTACGTCTACGTAAAACAGAAGAAATATGAGAAGGTCAAGCACGAGGTTAAGAAAGGATTACACGAAGAAACAGGAGAGGAAACTGAGGAGATCGTTATTAAGACAACGGGGAAGTTCACTCAGTACCCTATCAAACTGGGATATGCCTCGACTATTCACTCCGCGCAGGGAGCCACAATGCAACGAGTACACCTACACCTTGATAGAAGAAGGCCCTTTGCTAATGGGTTACTGTATGTCGCTCTCTCCCGAGTCACGGATCTACGAAATCTCACAATCAGTAGACCTCTGGAGCACGATGATAATTTGGTTAAGGAAAACCTTTGGACTAAGGATGAACAAGGAGAACTAAACGTATGACTGATGAAGAAATGATAGATGAGCTAAGGCTGATGACGTATTACCCAGTGGGTTTATCTCCGAATAAGCAACGGTATGGGTGGTTCGCATTGTCCGTAACCGAAGCAAACGGTTCTGGCTTCATATGTTCTTGGATGGAGGGCCTTCATCCAATGCAGATAGATTACTGTAAGTGGGAGGATCGAAAGGATTATTATACCAATAATATCGGTGAACACCTGAAAACCCTTTACGAGAAGTGCAAGAAGTACAATGACATAAAGATCAAGGAGGAAGAGGATAGGGAAGCAAGGAACAGGGAACGAGCAATTCAACTAATAAAGGACTTATGAAAGACAGAGACATTTGGGACAGCATATCTGAGACAATAGCGGATAATTCCGATACCCATATCCTAATAACTTGGGTTGATGGAACTATTAACATTGAAGAGGTGGGTGATCCTGAGATCATTGACATACTAAAACTTAACTTAATAGCTGATGGATAAACAGAAATTCAAGAGATATACATTTGTTCGAGTAGCTGATAATATAGACATGTACTACCAGGATTGTGATGCAATCGTAGAAGCATCAGGGAGGCAGCAATATGACAGTTGTAGCACAGATGAGTACAGTCTCTATATTATAAAGGATGGGAAGATTATCAACGGATGCTCATGGTACAAGGAGGACCAGCTAACTGAACTGCCGATCCAGGATAGATTAAAAGCACTGGATATGGTTGATGAGTTTGATAATTGGAGGATTCACAGAAATGGATGAAGAAATAAACGAGGAACAGATGCTAGAGATGCTGGAGAACTACGTATTTAGCCAGGAGAACAACGAGCAATTAACACAAAGATGCGTGGAAACCCTTATGAAGATCAGCGCAACATGCGTTATAGGGATTCAACCTAACCCCAATGAGATGGCTGACTATTACTGCACAGGCAACCCAGAAGCAGCTATAAGCATTGCAAGCAGAGTACCAGATGAGGTACAGGATCTCTGTGGGTTAACTGAGGATAAGAACGTAATATACATAGTTAACGATGACGATGACGATGACGATGAGGAATAGATACGTATTATTTGCAGGGATTGACCGCTACCCATCTGGAGGGGCACTGGACATAGTTCGCTTCTTCGATACATTACAGGACGCCAATGATAGGATAGAAAGCATGAAGAAGATACTTTGCGATGGCGTCCTAGAGACAGCTGAGTGGGCTAATGCACTGGATGTTGAATCTGGTAAGGTGTACCATTATGCTGGAAATGGGAGGTGGTATGAAGCGTCTTAAACAAAGCGAAATCAAGGGAGTCCGTGAGCAGCTACTGAAGGATAGTCATAATACATGCACCTTATGCGGATGCCCTCTGGATGCAAAGGATGCTGTACTGGATCACTGCCACAGTAGTGGAGTTATTCGTGGTTCTATTCATCGTAGCTGTAATGCGCTCCTTGGAAAGATTGAGAACAACTATAAGCGCGTGGGGATGAGCGAGTTGCAGCTATCAAGATTCCTTGAGGGAACGTACTGTTATCTATTCACTGTGCACTCCAATAACTTACTGCATCCCTTGCACAAGAAGAAGCAAGTAGCCCAATTCAGGAAGCTCAATGCCAATGAGCAGATCCTTGCCCTCATCAAGCTAGGTGTCTATAGAGAAGAAAACCCTCCCCGCAATCAAGAGGAGAGGGTTAAAATCTATCGTAAATTAATCTAGTAAGTACTACTGTCAACGCGCATTGTGATCTTCATCCTGTCAGCAGCGTTACCAGCGGTTCCTACGTTCACCTTGCACACGATATTAGTAGCATCAACACTATCAACCCAAACCTGAGCAATCGGAGCCCCTATGTGAGTATTGGATCTGTAGATTGTTGCTGATACATTTCCAATACCTGGAGTCTCATCCAGTCCATGCGCTGTGGTTATGCTCTGAATTCCAGTACTGGAAACGTCGATCTCGGCGCTGACAATATTGCCCTCAGTGTCATACCCATGATTCCCCTTGATAACCCAGGTGTTACTTGGGGCATCTGAGCTTTTGAACTGAGTAAGCACGGGTGATGTCTCACCTCCGTCCTTTATGAAGTTATTCTCTATGACCCCAGAGCTTCCACTTTCAGTCTGAATACCGTACTTTGGATGGTTTGCGTAATCCCCAGATGAATCCTTGGTAATTGTATTCCCCACAACATGAATATCAGTGCAGTCAGCATTGATCTTTATATTGTCATAAGTATCATCAGCGTCCTGGGAATTAGCATTGATCTGATTGCCTATGATAGTTACGTTATCCGTATCGCCTGATGCATCAGAATCAAGAAAGATTCCATGAAGGTCATTTAGGAATACCTCATTGTTAGCGATGTTTACATTCCAAGTCTCACTCCCATCAATCATTATCCCGCTACCCTCAACCACAGTTCCCCCTGAACCATCGCCAGAGGACTTCTTAACGGTGCCATATATGCTGTTGCTGCCAATGATTATGTTAGCCTGGGAATTAGCCTCACCTCGGATATTGATTCCAGAGCAACTGTTGTTGTAGATGTTGTTGCCTATAACCCTGCATTCATTTCCATCCAATGTCTGGATCTTGATTCCGTAAGCTATCCTAAGTGTTGCATCAGCTGAATAGTGACCATTCTCATAGATGTCATTACCAGAAATAAGAACAGAATCAATTGTGCCAACGTCGTTATCCGTTAGCTCCACTCCAGCCCCCAGGTTGTCATGTATCCTGTTATTAACAATCCTTATGTTATCAATGACAATTCCTGATCTCTCTGGCTCAATGTCAATTCCAGCGAATGGAGATGTCCCAGTTGCGCTGTGTATGTCGCACCCATCTATTAGCACGTTCTTACAAGCAACCAGAGATATATTGTTCCTCCTATTATCATCAACTCTGCAATTCCTTATTACCACGTTCTTGGGGCTAGTGCTGTCGTTTGACGCTGAGCCAACTATTGGCTGCTGAGCGGTCATTACAATACCGTCTCCCCACCCATTGGTAAATCTACAGTTCTCAATTATTACGTTCTCGCAATTAATAAGCCAAAGGGCATGTCCACCAGCGCTTGACGGAACAGTATCGGCAATCAAGTGCCTATCTGCTTCAGCCTGGAATTGACCTCCAGTAACTCTTATGTTCTTATGAATCCTGTAATCACTTCCACCATTGGCAGTCAATGCTGGTTTTCCGATCTGAAGCAATGAGTAAACAGCTATATCAGTTGCCTCAGCCTTGAAAATTGCCCCATCGCTCATCATTAGGTGCAAGTCAGCTGAACTGGATGCGCCATCGTTGTAAAGGAATATACCCTTAGCAACTAGGTTATTAACTCTAATGTAGTAAATCCCAGGTGGCACCCAGACGGTTCCTCCTCCCTGAAGTAGAACGTGGTCAATCGCTGCTTGTATCGCTGCCCTATTTGACTCAGCTGAGGACTCCTGGTTGTCTCCTACTGCTCCGAAGTCCTCAACTGACACCCACTCCCTTAGCTTATCCTGAACAGTGGTTGATACTGCGCCTGCACCTGCTGGATCATAGGTAATACCTGATGCGTTGCTGGATGAAACGTTATTCACGGAGATCATACTAATGTCCCCATTTGCATCGAATCCCAGGGCTTTGGACTTCCTGTCGTTGACCACTGGTAGAGATCCACTTGTTCCTGAGTCCTCCGTATCGGGGTATCTCAGAGCTAGATCATTGTACCTGCTCTGATCCTGGATGCCTATGCTCTGCTTATCCAGCGCGTACTCCGTTGTTTTAGCTGGGAATCTATCGTTCTCGGTATAGGTACTAGACTGAGTATTGGCTTGGTCGCTCCAGAATACCCATCTCTCGCCAGTGGCAGGTGCCACTAAGGGAGTTATGGTTACCCCCGTACTGGTATTCCCTGCTCCAGTAACGGAGTAATCCGTACCCTGAACTAGGCTTGTAACAACTCCTGTAGCTGTTACTTCCTTGGAGCCAACGATGTCCGTAGCAGCAAACACCTTGCGGTTAAATGCTATGGGAGCAATCGTTCCGCTTCCGTTTATCTGTACTCTATTTAAATCGCTATCTACTGACATAATTATCTCCTTTGTTTATCCAAAATATCCGTATGAGGTCTGTGTTGCGCTACCCCCTGCTGGCGCTGTAATGTTTACGCCTAGTATGGA
>UEXM01002573.1_pt1 | contig 12681 bp, 16 predicted proteins | sample 1796661 | NCBI WGS metagenome assembly UEXM01 (sample SAMEA4772469, study PRJEB27181) | metagenome | reverse complement strand
CAAAGACCTGTAGATTTGTACACGCTGACTGTACAGCCGCAACGCTAATCATAAACGGCCAAGTACCATCAAAGGATGATGTCGATAACAAACTAAGACTAGCTGTATCTCCGTCACCAGTTTGATAGCTATGGGCAGGGAGGTTGTACTGTACAAAACATCTAGCACCATCATGACTAGTTTTTATTTGTTCTGTAAGTCCAACGGTATTTAGATCAGAACGCTCCAAGATATTTCGGGTATTGTCGATCATCTTCTTGGGTGCTACAGGCTTATAACCGTGACCATGTATACCTAACTCTGCGCTATTGTCAGTTCTGTAGATAACAGATTTAGAGCTTGGTATGTCGCATCGCTCTTCAGTAGCATAAGTTAAAGGCGTAACAGCTATATCAAAATCAGCCGCACCATACCCACTGTCACGTAAACCTTGAACAGCGCTTGCATTTCCAAACATATTTAATACTGTATTCATCTTACTATTTCCTATTTAAGTTTTGTGATTGTATGTTAACACATATAAACATAAATGTCAACACATATTTTATATAAATACAACTTGACTTTGAAACAAATCTGTGCTATAATAAACTTTATAGTTTTAAAGATATTTTTTTTTCTTCTGTAAAAAACAATAACAAAAAGAAAAGAACAATCGCTTTAAAGATTTACATAGACTCTATAGAGACATATCTGTTTCAACTTCAAGTGCATAGTCTTCCTCATCTACATAGGTATCATCATCTTCTATACCATAATGGTCGCACAAATTATTAATTAACTCTTCGTTATCGGGTTCATTTTTATTCATCCTCACTGCTCTCCTTTTCAATTAGCTCCGCTGATACCGGAGTTGTTTCTACAACACTAATACCATACTTGTTCCAGTGCTTCCTGATATTAGGGTTGTTGGCATACTGCTGAGCCTCTTCAGGACTTGATGCCGCAACATCTACATAGTACCCAAGCAATTCAGACATGAGTACTTTGTATTTGTATACTGGTTTTGATGTATCTATGATACCTTTCACTGGTTTATAACCTCCATAGTAAGTGCTAACTGTTCCTGTATGGTACGTAGTCTGCGATAGTCACGACTTAAAACGTCACCTGCTCTGTCGCTCAAATCTTCAATATTCATATCAACATGAAGACAGTTCCGCATCTCCTCCAGTATAGCTATTAGAACCTCATAATTTTCTTCTGTAAGTACTGTTGCATCTCCTTTAAGTGTAATCATTTCTCACCTCTCTATTGTAACTTTAAATTCAGTTGCGTCTAGCTCTTCCTTAACAGCATCCATGACCTTGGTTTCTAGTGCATCATCTATCATTACTTCAATGCTGTACGAATCTGGTATGTCTTCTGTGGTTTTCTCTACCTCATACATTTCAGATTCTAATGTGTCAACTCGCTCAACTAACTCATCAAAGCTTATGTACAAAGCCTCGTCAACGGGGTCACTTAACTCCATCACTCGCCTCTCAAGCTCTGCTACTTTCTCATTAAGTACATTTAGTTTCTGCTCATTAGCATCGAACTGAGCTTCATGCTCTGCCACTCGACTAGCTTTCCATACTCTATCATCAATCCATTCTTCTACTGCGGTTATCAAAGTCTTCATTACAATCTCCCTGCCATTAGTGTACCTGAGTCATAAGGCTCAGAATAATATCCATACTTCAGTAACATTGAGTCTAACTTTGTATGGACGGTTCTCTCATCGTTCCAATAATCAAACAATGGCATACCATCAGGAGCTAAACCATCTTCTGAACCTTTGAACCACATACCGCCCATCGACTCAGACTCACCGTAAAACTCCATACTGTCCACCGCATTTAACTCTGGGAACGCCTTGTTTAATACCTCTATTACTTTACTGTGTTTCACTTTGCTTCTCCTATCATATCAAACCAATTATCAAATGCATCCTTGTCTAGATGCTTGTCATTTTCCCACACATTATCAACGGCTTGCCATAGATCACACGCTGTACGTGAGGCCTCTTCCCACTGCTCAGCATCAATCGCCTCTCGCAGTGTTTTAAGTCTTTCGTGTATTGTTATCATGTTATATCTCCTTGTTATAACAGTTATAATTAATTTAAGAGTGACCACTATATACTAATGGTCACGATAAATCAACTACACCCAGTTCCAGATTGCGCGTTTAGGCGTTGGTCGCTGAACATACAAGCTCTTCTTGCCCATGTGTATCTGCACAAAGTTATCAGATAGATGCACCTTGTAGCCTCTAGACTTCGAGACTCTCTGACGATACAACGCAGGTGATCCGCCAATGCTAAAACGTGTTTCAATATATTGCTTTTTCATAGTTTACTACTCCAGTTGTTGTGGCCTTGATTGGCCGTTAATAAATTCTGTTAGCCTCCTACGGCTATGATATTGTTGAACTCTGCGACATTTGCACTAGTCACAAAGAACGAATCTGATCTCTTGTTGTCCTGCTCCCGTTCCTTTTTGTTGCTACCTTTGCGGGTCAGTGTGCCAACTACATTACCATCTAAGTGTCTCAGGTCTGTAGTGTCAAACGATTTCAGACTATGGTTTATCTGTAGTCCGTCATCTTTCAGGCCTTTAGTATTGTAAGCCATCGCAATCCTATGCCCTGCGCTCACTGCTTTACGTAGTGCCGACTTGCTTTGAATACTATACATACTCCCGCTAAATGTCAAATCATAATTTGATAATGAATTCTTTCTAACCCTGCTCAGTATCTTGGTGTAATCATAGAACAAAGAATCGGGGCGCTGTAACATTATATCAGTAAAATCTATATCACTTGTACCATTCAATCTAAATAGTGCAGGGATGCCCGTTTTTAGCGCCTTACGCTCCGCCTTATCTATTTCTGATAGTAGGGTACGGGTAAAGTTTAAAGGCCTTAGAAGCATTAATATAGTCCTTTTCGTGGCGGCATTCTGTCCCGTACTCATGCCCAACTGACCGCTAGAAATTAGACATGGAGCTTTACAACCTGCCAATTCTGCAAAACTGCATAGCGTTTCTGTCGCTACTTTGTCGGCAGGTTGAAGATAAAGAATCAGAGTCTCGAACTTATCCGCTCCCTTTTCTACCTTGAGACTACTACCAAACAGTTTACCCTTTTTGTTTAAGTAATTAAGGTTTGACTTTGCCCACTTCTTGGCGTTCGTGTTTATTAGTTTTGTGGCGTTGATCTCTGCCAGTGTTATCGGTTCCATTTTATTTTTCCTTATAACAGTTATAAATATTTATGGGATCATTAACAATATACAGAATAGAGCGCCTACTGTCAATATCCACAGTGTGAAAATTATAATTGTTTCTGCGGTGCTATGTGGTTCCATTTTATTTTCCTTATAACAGTTATAAATATTTAACCTTTATCAGTAATTCCAATATTGAAAAGGCCACCATCAACCATGATATAAAAACCATGATCAAAATCATATTCAATCCGTGGCCGTCTTGGTTTGGTTAGATTAAATTCTATCACATAATCTGCACCTACCGCCACAAATCCCCGCTCCCGTTCGTCTTCAAACCATGTTGAAGCTTTCATAAAAACAATATCAAGCATAAAACCTCCAGTTAGTTATAACAGTTATAAAATCTATCCAGTTAAGCCGCTCAGAATTTGAACGGCTCTCAGGATATATCTTATATCTTTGCGGCCAGTTCCGCAATAGCTTGTTTGAGTGCTGATCTGACTGCTACATCCTTAACGGTTCTTAGATGCTCGCTAAGTATTCGGACGTTCTCGCTGATCTCCTTAACTTTTGGAGATTGTGGGGCATCCTTACCAATCTCTGCGCCTTCGCCACCTTCGCCACCTTTTGAAGATCGGGGGACAACATCAACTATTTCTCCATCCTTAACAGTTAGAGCGGGAGCGTCTGGCTTTCCATTCTCCTTGTTGATTCTCTTACTGATTCGATTAATCAATGATCTTAAAACTGCAATGCTAGGTGCATCGCCATTCAACCCTTCCCACAGTGCAAGAATAAAGTCTCTCGCTTGAATATTGCTTTTATCCATGTAGCTATTAAGAGCGGCAGTTAAAAGCTCAGTGACCTGCGCCTTGTTTTTTGTACCTGCTTTAAGACCCTTCGCTAGTTTTAGAGCTATTTCTTTTGTCATGTTTAAAGTAGTCATATCTATTTACCTCTATAAAGTTAATTAATTGATTGAGTTACTACAGTACAGATATTAATGATATTTAAAAGATAATCAATTAATTTATAACAGTTATAGCAAATTAGAATGACCAGATATAAATAATTGGTCACGCTATAGAGTTATCAAATATATAAAGAGCGGGCGCGCGAATAACACAAATAAAAACCAAGTACAATAGTTTTTTTTAAAACTTTTTAATTGATTGTGACTAGATATTTAAAACGAGGTCTAAGCGATCCTATAAGGTTTTATAAACTTTTTAATACCAAAGTGAAGGGAAGCTTCAAAACGTCTTAGAATGGATTCTATGAGCTTTTAGAATCTTTATAGATTCCTTACAGGAAGTGAGAGAATATATCAAGCTATTAATTTTTATAGTCTTTATAGTTTTTATCTATTGATCTTTACAGACTTTAAAGTCTTTATAGGATTGGCAACTAGATTGCAATAAACTTTTTAGACTTAGAAGTCACAAAGTCTTTAAAGTCTGTGAAGTTTTTTGTAGACTTGAGAGACTTTTTGTGCTTGCGGTTGAGTTTTGAAGTCTTTAAAGAAGGTAGGCAGGTCGCCATGCCCCCTCCCCCCTATATATACACAATCATATACATTTTTACAGGCTTTGGAGTGTCAACCAGATAGCGGCGGGGCTTTAAAGCCTCACAACAAAAAGAAATAAAAGAAAAGAAAAGGATACTAAAAAGGGGGATATAGACAAGTGAGGTGATAGGGTCGCTACAGGCTATATAACCCTGCGGCCTTAATATCTATTATACACCTGAAATTCAATTTTGTCAAGGTTTTTTTAAACTATTTGCAAAAAAGACTTGACAAAACCCCAAAACAGGGGTATACTGTATATATAAGAATAGGAAAGTAATATACATGTCCAAAACAAAAGAGCTTACCACGAAACAGTCATCGTTTCTTGAAAACTTAGTAGTGTGTAACGGCGATACAAAAAAAGCAGGAGAACTTGCAGGCTATTCAGCCGCTTCAGTTCCAAGCGTTGTAAAGAGTTTAAAGACCGAAATACTGGATATGGCTGAAGGCATACTCGCACAGAGCGCCCCCAAAGCCGCTTTAAAGCTCGTAGACATTATGGATAGTGCTGATCCTATACCACAAGCTAACATACGCATACAGGCCGCACAGACCATCCTAGATCGCGTAGGACTAGGCAAGACAGACCGACTTGATGTAACAGTAAATACTGGTGGTGGTTTATTTATTCTTCCGGCAAAAAACGAGACAGTTATTGAAGGTGTTTATGCAGAGGAGAACTAGTAGTACTATTCCTTTTGGTTATGCTATCAACGAAGCTAACCCAGAGTTTGTAGTAGAAATACCCGAAGAACTAGAAGCCTTAAACAAAGTTCTTCCGATGATAAAAGATAAAGCTCTTTCTTTGCGCGAAGGAGCTATGTGGCTTCAACATATTACAGGCCGTAAAGTCTCACACATGGGCTTAAAGAAAATAGCCGCTAAGCATGGATAAAGATTGGGATATTAATCCCGACAGCTACTTAAAAGACAAAGAAGGAAACTTCATACTTAAAGTAGACGGAACTCCACGCAAGAAAGCAGGTAGAGCTAAAGGCTCAAAAGGACGAGGCTATACTTACCACTCGCAAACCAAAGCGAAGATGGATGCCAAAAAATCAGTAAGAGAAAAGAACAAAAAGTTAAAAGCCGCTCAAGCTAAAGTAGACAATTATAAGAAGTCAATTACAAAAACTAAAAAGACTTTAAATAAACTAGAAGGCAAAGATGTCTCCAACGTCATAGAAGACGTAGAACTAAAACTAGTTCCTCCTTCTTTAGCAACCGAAGCTCAAGAGGAAGTAATCTTCAAAGCCAACGAAGGCCCACAAGAAGACTTCCTTGCCGCAGGTGAAACAGATGTCCTGTATGGTGGAGCCGCAGGTGGCGGTAAGTCTTATGCGATGTTAGTAGACCCACTGCGATACGCACATAGGTCAGCCCACAGAGGTTTAATACTTAGGCGCTCAATGCCAGAACTAAGAGAGCTAATAGACAAGAGCCGTGAGTTGTACCCCAAAGCCTTTCAAGGCTGTAAGTATCGTGAAGTAGAAAAGCTATGGACATTTCCTAGCGGCGCTAAGATAGAGTTTGGATTCTTGGAACGAGATGCAGATGTATATAGGTATCAAGGACAAGCATATAGTTGGATAGGGTTTGATGAGATTACACACTTGCCCACAGAATTCGCTTGGAACTACCTAGCTTCTCGTCTAAGGACGACTGATCCAGACATAGTACCCTACATGCGGTGTACAGCAAACCCCGGCGGTGTGGGCGCTACGTGGGTTAAAAAGCGATATATAGACCCTATACCGCCCAACGAGTCCTTTGAAGGCGCTGATGGACTAACAAGAAAATTTATACCTGCCAGATTGCAGGATAATCCTTTTCTTGCTTCTGATGGCAGATACGAAAGAATGTTAAAGGCTTTGCCGCCTACACAGCGCCAACAGCTTTTAGAAGGGAATTGGGATGTTTCAGAAGGTGCGGCATTCACGGAGTTCACTCCAGTACTCCATGTTGTTACACCTTTTGAAATCCCAATAAACTGGGAAAGAGTCAAGGGGATTGACTATGGCTATGCTTCCGAAAGTGCATGTGTGTGGGGAGCAATAGACCCAGAAGACGGGACATTAATCATCTACAGAGAACTGTACAGAAAAGGTTTACTAGGTACAGAGTTAGCAGAGATGTTAACTAACATGGAAGTAGAAGACCCGTTCTCAGTTGCAGGTGTGCTTGATACAGCCTGTTGGAGTCGAACAGGTACTACAGGCCCAACAGTTGGAGAAACGCTCTTACGCGCAGGACATAAGCTTAGAAGAGCAGATAAAAATAGAGTTCAAGGAAAGATTCAAATCCACGAATACTTAAAAGTAACGCAAAGCGGTAGGCCACGATTACAAATATTTAATACATGCCCGAACCTGATACGCGAACTTCAAAGTATTCCTCTGGATAAGAGTAACCCCGAAGACGTAAATACTCATGCGCCCGATCATGCTTATGATGCCTTACGTTATTTAATAATGTCTAGACCTAGAATCAATGATCCATTGAGTCAGATGCGACAAATACAAAGAGAACAAGTATTTAGACCTGTTGATTCTACGTTTGGATATTAAATAGGAAAAACCTTTAATGGCAGATGATAATTTTTTTGAAAGTGCAGATAATATTTACCTAGCAGAAGTAGAAGGCGAAAAAGGTTTGAGCTTAGAGCTTGAGCCTGATTTACGTTCTATGCTTGTTGGTTTAATTGAAGATCGTTTTGCAAGCGCCGAAACAGCACGAGAGTCAGATGAAAGACGATGGATGCAAGCCTACCACAACTTCCGTGGTTTATATCCCAAGCACGTTAAGTTCAGAGAGTCTGAAAAATCTAAAGTCTTTATCAAAGTAACAAAGACTAAAGTACTTGCGGCCTTTGGACAACTAGTAGATGTAATCTTTGGAACAGGTAAATTCCCAGTAGGCGTAAGAGAAACACATATCCCCGAAGGAATTTCTGAGTATGTACACCTTGACAATACGCCAAGCATTGAGACATCCGAAGCCCCAGAAGGCATGTCAAGCCCTACAGAAGAACCAGAAAATCCATTTGATGTTGGATACGTAGGAGATGGTAAAGTATTAAAAGCAGGAGCTACAATGTCAGGCTCCGAAGGTTTATTTGAAAACAAAGTAGAAGGATCAGAATTAAACTTTGTTGACGGCCCTTCTCCTAATCCTCAAATGCTTGAAATGTCTCCTGCTAAAGAAGCCGCAAGAAAAATGCAGGAGCTTATCCACGATCAAATTGAAGAATCTAATGGCTCTAGTGAGCTACGCAATGCGCTTTTTGAATCTACCCTTTTTGGAACAGGTATCGTAAAAGGCCCATTCAACTTTAATAAAACATTAAGTAGATGGACTGTTGATGAAGAAACGGGTGAAAGGACTTATAACCCTGTGTCTGTTCGTGTTCCACGTATTGAGTTTGTTAGCATTTGGGATTTCTTTCCTGACCCCAACGCTACCACTATAGAAGAATGTGAATATACTTTCCACAGACACAAATTAAACCGCTCACAAATGAGAGCTTTATCGAAGTTACCATACTTTAATAAAGATCAAATTCGTGAGTGCTTAGCAATGGGGCCTAACTACGAAGAAAAAGATTATGAAACTGAACTAAAAGATGATCAAAGAACAGAAGATTATGGTTCAGAGAAGTTTGAAGTTTTAGAGTACTGGGGAATTATGGACGCAGAACATGCCAGAGAAGTAGGCATGGAATTACCAGAGGATGTAGACGATTTAGATGAAGTACAAATTAATGCTTGGGTTAGTAATGGTAAGCTTTTGCGTGGTGTTGTTAACCCATTTACCCCGTACCGCCTTCCATATAATGCCTTCCCATACGAAAGGAATCCGTATAGTTTCTTTGGAATCGGAGTCGCTGAAAACATGGACGATTCCCAACAGATAATGAATGGTCATGCACGTATGGCAATTGATAACCTTGCGCTATCAGGCTCTTTAGTATTTGATGTAGACGAATCTGCACTTGTTGGCGGTCAAAGTATGGAAATTTACCCCGGCAAAGTCTTCAGAAGACAGGCAGGTCAAGCAGGTCAAAGCATCTACGGCATGAAGTTTCCTAATACTTCTCAAGAAAATATGATGATGTTTGACAAGTTCCGACAGCTTGCAGACGAACAAACAGGAATACCTAGCTACTCGCACGGTCAAACAGGCGTACAAAGCATGACACGTACAGCATCAGGTATGTCAATGCTTCTAGGTGCGGCAAGTTTAAATATTAAAACGGTTGTCAAAAACTTAGATGACTTTTTACTCAAGCCTTTAGGCCAAGCATACTATCAATGGAACATGCAGTTCTTTGAAGGCAAGCTAGGCACAGAGGGCGATTTAGAAATACACGCTATGGGTACTAATAGCTTAATGCAAAAAGAAGTACGTAGTCAGCGATTGACAATGTTCCTTCAAACTGCACAGAACCCTGCGATTGCACCGTTTGTTAAAATATCTAAAATTGTCAGTGAGCTTGCTTATAGTCTTGATCTTGATCCAGATGAAATCTTAAATGATCCAGAAGAAGCGGCAATCATGGCACAAATAATAGGAGCGCAAAATGTTGGACAAGCAGATGGCAATCAAGCTGTCGCCCCTGACGAGCAACAAGGAGCTATGGGAGGCGTTCAAGGAGCATCTCAACAACCTCAAGACCTTGGAGTTACAGGCACTGGTGGTGGCAACATCGGAACTGGAAATGTTCCGCAAGCAGGGGAAAGTGAGTTCTCTGGTTAATCTAGAGCAACTAAAAGAACAAATATCAGAAGCTAAAAACAGAACAGAGGATTAATCACATGCCACAAGGTAAAGGTACATACGGAAGCAAAGCAGGACGACCACCTAAAAAAGAAAAATATATGGGTGGAGGACATTCAATGCTTAGTCGTTATGATGATGGTGGCATGGCTACGCCAAAAGTAACAGAAAAAGAAAAAGAAATGTATGGTGAAGATGCGGCAAGATTTACATCTTTATATAATTCTTATATGCAATCTAAAGAAAAAGCTGATACGCCTGAACAAATGGAAACAATAGAAAAACGTTTTAAAGAAGTACAAGACAGTTTTGATGGAAATGCAGTTGGCGTTGCTTATAGACTTATGGACGAAGAAAAAGAAGGTAAAATGGAAGGGGGCATGATGAAGTACGCAGAAGGTTCTATGCTTGTACCACCAGAAATGGAAATGCCTGTAGATACTTATTCTAACATTCCTGAAGACGAAATGGCAGAAGCAAAAGCTTCACAGCTTCCAGACGATGAAATGGAAGATAAGTACTTAGAGTACGTACTTGACGAATCTTTAGATCAAGACGACCAAGAATATTTAATGAATGCTCTAGATGGTGATGAGCGTTTAAGCGGCATCTTTGATAAAGTCATGGATGTAGCAGGAGAATTCTCTGGCGAAGGCGAAGTAGAAGGCCTTGGCACTGGAGTATCAGATTCGATTCCCGCAAGGTTATCGGACGGTGAATTTGTTTTCACCAAGAAAGCAACCGACCAAATAGGCGCAGATAAGCTTCAAACTATGATGGATGATGCTGAACGTGCTTATGATGGCGGTTACATGAAGAAAGCGTTTGGCGGTATGGTAGACGACAAGCTTGAAGATAATCGAGCAGGTATGTATGCTGACGAAGAAGAAGAGATCAAAAAACAAATGATTAATTCTAATCGTATGCCAAGCATTAGATCGCGATAAGGCTACTCTATTTATAGACCCCTTATCATTTTAAAACCTAGAGGCCACCTTGAAGTATCAAGACCCTGTATTGTAAACGCGAACAGTACAGCCACCTTGAAAGACTAGCAAGCCCCAAAAGGAGAGTGACAATGACAACTGCAAGTGAAATGATAGACGAACCAGAAGCAAATCCATACAATGCTAGAAAAGATTGGCATGAGGATGTAAAACCTACAAACTCAGGAAGCGCAGACGGGTTATATTTTGAAAGACCTACGAAGGCTACCTCCAGTGACGAAGAGTCTACTGAAGCCCCCAAGCAAGGAAAACAAAATACTAATTATAAAAAAAGATATGATGACTTAAAAAAACATTATGATGAAAAGGTAGCATCTTTTAAACAAAAGGAACAAGAACTAAGGGCAATGGCACAAAGTAGCGAACCTACTTATGCACCGCCTAAAAGTGTCGAAGACCTAGAACAGTTTAGAGAGCAATATCCTGATCTATATGAAACTGTAGAGACTGTTGCACACTTACAAAGCGAACAACAAGTCGAAGCAATCAGAAGCAAGCTCTCAGCTATTGAAGAAAGAGAGGCCGCTATTGCACGTAGAGAAGCTGAATCAGCCCTACATGAACAGCACCCCGATTTTGAAGATATACGAGGCGATGAAAAGTTTCATAACTGGGCAGAAACTCAACCTGAAGCAATTCAGGATTGGATTTACAACAACCCAAACAATGTTAATTTAGCCATCAAAGCTATTGATTTATATAAATTAGAAAATGGTCTAGCTAAAAACACAAAGCAAAAGTCAAGGAAGTCACAATCTTCCAAATCTGCGGCAGACTTTGTATCTACCAAAACAACAGGTGTAGATTCTAAAGAGCCAAAGATATGGACACAACGGGAAATCGCGGCGTTGTCCATGAGAGATTTTGATAAATATGAAGCTGAAATTGATCAGGCTATCATGGAAGGACGAGTGCGATAATTTTTAATTATTGTCTTTTAGGAGTAACATAACATGGCTTTTAACCAATCAGATCAACTTTTTGAACAAAGTACAGATACCAACGGTAACTTTGGTAACTCTGTTTCAGGGCAAACTAATGCCTTTTTCATGCCTTCAATCTATTCTAAGAAGGTTCTTAATTTCTTCCGTAAGTCTTCAGTAGCGGAAGCAATTACTAACACTGACTATGCAGGTGAGATTTCTGCTTATGGTGACTCTGTAAAGATCATCAAAGAGCCAGAGATTACAGTTTACCAGTATGAGCGTGGTGCAGACGTAACTCAAACTAAACTGACTGATGCAGAAACTACTCTCATTGTAGACGTAGCTAACGCTTTCAAATTTAAAGTAGACGACATTGAAACTTCTATGTCTCACGTTAACTTTAAAGAAGTAGCGACTTCTTCAGCGGCTTACGCTTTGAAGGATGCATTTGACGCAGGCGTAATCGCTAAGATTATTGCAGGTGTTTCTGCTTCTAGCCCTAACCATATCATGGGTTCTGATAATGCTACTGACCTTGCGGAAGGTACTTTTGACGGAACTGGTAACTTGGATATTGGTTTTGGTTCAAGTGAGCATGACCCAATTGATGTTCTTTCTCGTATGGCCCGTCTACTTGACGAGCAGAACGTACCAGAAGAAGGTCGTTGGTTCCTAGCTAACCCTGAGTTCTATGAAGTTCTAGTTCAAAGCTCTTCTAAGCTACTTTCTGTTGATTTCAACGCCGGACAAGGTTCAATCCGAAACGGCCTAGTATCAACTGGTAAGTTGCGAGGATTTGACATGTACAAGACTAACAACATTGCGGCCACATCTAATGCGGCAGGACAGTGTGTAGCGGGTCACATGTCAGCAGTTGCTACTGCACAGACTATCACTAGCACTGAGGTCATCCGTGATCCAGATAGCTTTGGTGATATTGTACGAGGCTTGCATGTTTATGGAGCTAAAGTACTACGTCCAGAGGCACTAGTATCTGCATTCTACGGTATCGACTAAGTAGAAGCATAAGAGAGGGGGATGAAATACTCCCCCAATCTTTTTAAGGAGTATATATGCCACAAGTAGGAACAAATGAAAAACCAATGATGATTTCAGCTAAGCCAAATGGAAAGATACTTGGAGATACAGGAAGTTTTTACAAAGCTGAAAATAAAAAAAAGTATGATG
>UEXM01002572.1_pt1 | contig 12682 bp, 12 predicted proteins | sample 1796661 | NCBI WGS metagenome assembly UEXM01 (sample SAMEA4772469, study PRJEB27181) | metagenome | reverse complement strand
GAAGTGTTACACTAGTAGTATAATAGCATAATAGTATATAAAAAATCAAATCAATCAAAAAAAACATCTATTAAATCTAAAAAAACTACTAACACAAACCAAAAGAACTGCTAAAGAGATAGACTCTGTAAGTGGAACTAATAACAAAAGGAAGTAGAATATGTTATATAAAATTAAAGTAGGAAAAGAAACAATAAGTGTTATGGCTAATAGTCAAGCCAGTGCAGAAGCATGGGTTAAGAAAAAACACGGAACACCAGGTGATGTAGTTGAAGCACCAGAATATCCTGAAGTAGAAGTTAGTGCTACTCCACTAGAAGAAGTAGAAGAAGCTACACTAGAAGAGTTAGCTGATGAGTGGGATGAACTAGATGAAGATGAGTCTGACTCCAGCGACACTTAACAGTTGGCGTATAGTTCCAAGACTATTAATACTAACATATGTGATTGCGTTTTATGATGCAACACAATGGTTTATGGCCTTACCAGACCCTACTAACGCACAAAGCGGATTCGTAAGTGTAATAGTTGGTGCAGGTGCAGGCTTCTTTGGCATATATGTCAATGGTGGCAACAAGGAAAGTAAATGAGTTTATCAATACCCCAACAAAAGATATTTGATGATGAAGCTCGCTTTAAGTGTGTAAGTGCAGGGCGACGATTTGGCAAGACATATTTAAGTATGTATGAGATAGCAAGAGCAGCTAGGTTTCCAGACCAACGCATTATGTATGTAGCTCCCACATATAGAATGGGTAAACAAATCATATGGAAACAACTGTGTGATGAGATGCGTGACAGAAGATGGGTTAAAAAAATTAACGAAAGTGATCTTACAATGACACTGATTAATAAAACTACTATCAGCGTCCGTTCAGCAGACAATTACGATGCTATGCGTGGGATTTCCTCAGATCTGACAGTGCTCGACGAAGTTGCATTTATGAAGAAAGAGGTGTGGACTGATGTATTAAGACCAACACTGTCAGACCGTAAGGGCAAAGCAGTGTTTATTAGCACACCACAAGGCTTCAATTGGTTTTACGACATGTGGCAGTTTGCAAAGACCGCTGATGATTGGAGTAGCTATCAATATACTACAATTGAAGGTGGTCAGATTGAAGCTAGTGAAGTAGAAAGTGCTAAAGTTGATTTACCATTAAAGACATTCTTACAAGAATATGAAGCAAGATTTGAAAACAGTGGACACATCATATACTACAGCTTTGATATGGAAGACAATGTAAAGAGTTTTACCGAAGAAACTCCAAGAGAAGTTTTAATTGGACTAGATTTCAATGTAAATCCCATGAGTGCTGTAGTAGCCAGACGAAACAAAGAAGGATTACATATATTTGATGAAATAGTATTACCAAATTCACACACAGAAGAGATGTGCCAGGAAATACGCAATAGATACCCCAACAATCAGATAGTAGTGTTTCCAGATCCGGCAGGCCGTGCAAGAAAGTCAAGCTCAAGTAGAACAGACCATGCTATACTAGAGCAATGGGGCTTTACAGTTAAAACAAGGCGCAGTCATACTAGTGTTAAAGACAGAATTAACGCAGTAAACAGAATGTGGTGTGATGCAAGTGGACAACGAACTATGTATGTTGACCCAATGTGCAAAGAAACTATCAGTTGCACAACAAAGCACCAATACAAAGAAGGAACAACAGTGCCTTCAAAAGGTGAAACTGGTGTTGATTATTCACACCAAAACGATGCACTGGGCTACTTAGTAGACTACTTGTATCCAATAAAACGCCCGCAACCAGAGGATACTGGGCCAGCGAGATGGGGACATTTTTAGATGATAAATACAATACACGCAATTGATCACTGCGGTGCCCCAACGATAACCTATAGGAAAACAACAACATGGATTTAGATAACATATTATCAACACATCCAGCATATGATGAAGTAAGCACCCAAGCACAGTATCTTTATAGAAGTTATGTGGGTGGCCAAACATATAGAGCTGGACAATACTTAACACACTATATTGGTGAGGACCAAGGTCCTGGTGATCAATATGGTAAAAGACTATTAGCAACACCGTTGGACAACCATGTTCAAACTACAATAGACATATATCGTAGTTTCCTGTTTAGAGAAGCACCAAGCAGAGAACTGGGCAGTTTAACTGGCAGTGAAACAGTTGACGATTGGATTAACGACACAGACCAAGCAGGACAAGGCATGAACAGCTTCTTAAAGACAGCTAACGACCTTGCACTTGTCACAGGAAACATTTGGATATTAGTTGATAAGCCAACTTATAAAGTTCAAACAAGAGCTGAAGAAGAAGCACTAAAAATTAGGGCCTACTGTGCTACATACACCCCAGACAATGTGCTCAACTGGACATACGAACGCAACTTAGCTGGTAAAATGATTCTTACGCATATTAAAGTAAAAGAATCAGAGAACTCAGAGATGATGACAGTTACATGCTGGTATCCAGATTATATTGTTCGTTACACAGTAGCCAAAGATGAAAACGGTGAACCAACAACAATTACAAGCTCAGAAGAGTTTGCAAACCCACTGGGTTATATTCCGTTCGTTAATCATATGCCTCTACGCAGTCCTATACAAGGTGTGGGATATAGCTTAGTATCAGATGTTGCAGATGGACAGAGATATATTTACAACTTACTTAGCGAACTAGAGACAACAATCAGAATAAGCGGACACCCTACATTAGTTAAGACACAAGCAACCAGTGCCGCAGCAGGTGCGGGTGCTATTATTCAAATGGATAACGATATGGATCCAGGACTCAAGCCATTCCTCTTACAGCCAACAGCGGCAGGAGTAAATGGTATCCTAGACAGTATTGATAAAGTAGTTGAAGGTATACAGCGTATGACACATACAGCGGCTGTGCAAGCAACTAAAAATGCACCAATAAGTGGAACAGCATTAACTGTAGAAAGACAATTATTAAATGCAAAGCTAACAGATATTGCAGATACACTACAAGAAACAGAACAACATTTATGGAATATATGGTTTGACTGGCAAGGAATTCAAGCGCCAGCTGAATTTGATATACAGTATTCAATGAACTTCGACGCAAAAGATCAACACAGCGAAGTTGAATTGTATCGCAAAGCTATTGAAGTTGCACCAAATGATGCACTGATTAAGTATTTGCAAGAAGATGTAGCAAGGATGCTAATAGACAACCCAGATGATTTAAACACGGTGTTAAAAAGCATGAATGAAGATGATTTTGAAACACATGAAATGACCAACCCAGAAACTGGAGCTGTTGTAACAGTTGAAACACCAGAACAACACGAAAGTTTAACTGCGTTGGGTTATACACACGAGGACGACTAACCACATATAATCACTGGCATAAATAACATTATACAGCATACTTAGTATGCCGGAATACTAACCCTCAAATAGGAGATACGGATATGGACGATAATACCATAGTTAATACTGATACTGACACTACTGGAGTGCAGGAATCAGGAGCAAGTCAAGATAACATCCAGGAAGCGGCTACTTTCTCACAAGAAGATGTGGATAAGATAGTTGCGAAACGCTTAAAACAAGTTCAAAAGAAATACGAAGGTATTAATGTTGATGAGTATCAACAACTAAAGAGTTTGCAAGAGCGAGTTGAAGAGCAGGAATTGATGGATCGCAAAGATTTTGATGTTCTCTTAAAGAAGACTAAAACAAAGTATGATAATGAAATTGTCACACTGAAAAGTCAATTAGAGAGTGTTAAGATTGATGGTGCATTAATTGATGCCGCTTCCAAACAAAAAGGAATAGCGCCAGAGCAAATATCTAAGTTGCTTCGCGATAGTGTAAAGCTGAACAGTGAAGGTGAAGTAGTAATCAATGACACGGACGGTCAAGTTCGTTATAATGATGAAGCTACGCCAATGACAGTAGAACAGCTTGTAAAGGAGTTTTTGGACACAAATACTTTCTATCGTGCAGCAGGTCCAACGGGGACACAGAGCGAAGGCAATGTTTCAATGGCAGACAAACATAAGTTTGATCTGGGGTCACTTGATATGACCAACCCTGAACACAGACAGATCTTTAAAGAGATGAAAGCGTCAGGGAAACTATAACTTAAATAAGGATAATAATCATGGCTTTTAATACAGCATACGACTTAGACGCACTAATGGTGCCTACTAAGGCGCAATCAATCTTCACAGCCCAGGAAAGTTCACTATACCTTCCAGGCACGATGATTCCACAAGTAAAAGTGAACTCAGGTTCATTTTCAATCCAAGTCCCAGTATTTGGACAAGTAGCAGCTACAGAACTTACAGCGGCGTCACACGCAGGTGATGATTTTGCAGTAACTAATGTAACAGCAGCTAAAATCAGCATCGATGCTAACATCTTTGCAGCTCGCGATGTAATTCGTGACTTAGGCGATATCGACCCTATGGAATTAGGGCGTGTTTTAGGTAAATCTGTTGCACTAGCATTTGATACTTCTGTATCAACAGCATTAACAGATGCTTCTATTACAAACACAGCAGTAACAGGTGGTGCAGTAACAACTGACGAACTATTTACAGCAGCAGCAGCACTTCGTGGTGCAGGTGAAATGGGTCAGCTATTTGCAGTCCTATCACCAGCAGCGGCAGCAGGCTTATTGACACAAATTGGCACAGCTGCTTATGCAGGTTCTGATTTGCAAAACACCGCAATGACTAACAGTTATGTTGGTAATGTTGCAGGTATCCAAATCTATCAATCAGCTTCACTAGGTAATATTTCTGGTGCAGACGGAACTGTATTCTCTGAGGATGCATTTAGAATTGCAATGTTCAAGAATGTAGACTTAGAAGCACAGCGTAGAGCCGCTGCCGTGGGAACTGATATAGTCGCTTCACTACACGCAGGCGTTGGTATCACTGATATCACTCGTGCATACAGAATGACTACTGCTTAATTATTAAGCACTAAGAGCAGTGGACATTAGTCCACTGCAACAAACCTGGAGATAAAGATGCCATTTGCAACAAACCAAATACTACAAGAATATGTCGATGATATCTTCTCGCATGGTGTTGATGACTGGACAGATGAATTAAACAAAGCAGAAGGTGATGTGATTAATCAGATCAAAGTCCGCTATTGGAACAAGACACATAATAGAAGTGCGTTTGATAATACAAAACTTACCTCTACACAATGGACTCGTGCCACTGTTTATCGTGCATTAAGCACACACATTATGCCCAAGCTGTCAACATATCGAGTAGATGATGTGTTTATGGAGCAAATAAAGTTTTATAAAGAACAATACGCTGAGGAACTTGATACACAGTTTGCAGTAGGTATCGAATATGATACTGATGGAGACGGTGCAGTTGATCCTGAATCAGAAGTAACTGAGTGGGATGTTCAAAATAGGCTTTACCGATGAGCAGTCGTCGTGAACAAATAGTAAGCCAAATTTACAGTGCTCTAAAAAATCAGAGAACTGTGAAGCTTGGTGTAGTAAAGCGTGATCCGGTTATACCTGACGAATTACCAAGAACTGGATTTCCAGCTCTTAGTATCGAGTCCACTAATGAAGAACGCACACCTTTAACAAGCAGTATGTATGAAAGCATAATGGAAGTTGAATGTGTTGTTTATGTTAATGGAAACAACAGAGATAGCCAACGCAATGAAGTGCTATTTGCAGTCGAGAATAAAGTATTGGCAGATACAGAAGTAAAAGATTTGGTGAATGACATTTATGTCACCAGGATAGAAAACATAGAGAACGGTGAGGCAAGTCCATACGCAAGTAGCAGACTAATCTTTACAGTTCGCTACTGTTATTAATGTTTAATATAGGAGAATATAAACATGGCATGTTATGAAGGACGCAATGGCGTCATAAAAGTAGGGCCAGCTGGATCGGAAGTTGCAGTAGCCCAATTAACTGGTTATACAGTCACAGAAACAGCTGACACGGCTGAATGCACACACTTTGATACCGCTGGTTTCAGAGAATACAAAACTACATTCCGTAGTTGGGAAATGAGTGCTGATATGGTTTGGGATCGTCAAGACGGAACCTTAACTGTAGGTGATGAAGTATCAATCGAAATATATCCCGAAGGTGATACAGCAGCAGCAACAGATTGGTTAATTTCTGGAGCAATTTGCATTATCACATCAATGGATGTTACAGCAGCCACAGAAGATAATGTTACAGCCTCTGTTTCAATGCAGGGTTCTGGACCATTAGTTCGTGCAGCAGCTGGTTAATAATAACTAATATGGGCAATCAATCAAAAGCGGTTATGAAAGACTTAAAGCGAGAGATTGCCCATGACTTCGACGATTATAATAAAAGATTAATAAAGAATCTAAAGAAGGAAACACCTGTTGGCGAAACTAAAAAAGCACAGCAAGGATGGAAGAATAAATACAATAACGAGATTGGAAAGAAAAGCAAATACAATCTAGTTGAAAATAAAGTCCCCTATATTGGTGTCTTAGACGCTGGTAGCAGTAGACAAAAACCAAGAGGTATTGTCGGGCCTGCATTAAAACAAACAAAACAAGGAAAATAAAATGAGCGTAATTAATAAAGCAAGTGAACATTTCAAAGAAATCGTATCACAAGGAATGAAAAGTATTGAAGTCCCAGAATGGGAAACTACACTATACTTCAAGGCAGCAGTTAGTTTTGCCGCAGAACAAAAAGTAATCCAACTACACACAGAAGGCAAGCAAGTGGAAGCATTATGCGAATCACTGATTAACCGTGCCTGTGATGCAGACGGTAAGCGAGTATTTAAAACAGCTGATAAAGTAACACTAATGAATAGTGTTGACCCAGCAGTTATTCTGCGTGTGGTTAACCAAATGAATGCACTAGAGGTTGAACCAGACGACTTGGGAAACTAATAAAGGACAAGGAGATATTCTTCTTGTTCCAGTTAGCAGAACAACTTCATATACCGGTAGGCGAATTAATGAACCGCCTTACAAGAACAGAGCTTCAAGGTTGGGCCAAATATTATGAACATAAGGCAAAATTAGCCAAAAGGAAATAAGACACATGACAACTAGATACGATATACTAATTGAAGCAAACGATAAAGCTAGTAAAAACATTAAGGCTATTAATGTAGCCTTAAAGAAAACAGATAAAAATGCTACTAAGGCTGCTAAAGCAGTTGGTAAAATGAGTGGCAATTTAGCTAAGATGAGTCTTAAAGTCGCAACCGGTGGTATGAAGGGCTTGGCGGCAGCAACAGTGGCGGCAAGTGCCGCTTTTGTCGTATTTGGAACCAAAAGTCTTAATGCACTTGATGAGCTTGGAAAACTAAGCAGTAAGTTGGGTGTTAGCACCAAGTTCTTAAGTGAGTATGCCGCAGTAGCTGATAAGGCTGGACTAAGTCAAACACAGTTCTCTACAGGTGTGCAACGATTCCTAAGGCGATTGGGTGAAGCACAACAAGGAACTGGTGAACTACTCAAGCCACTTAAAGCACTGGGTATTGGACTCAAAGACAACAATGGTAACTTCCGTGAAGGCACAGAAGTGTTTCAGGAATACATTAAAAGTCTGGGTGAGATGGAAAATGCACAACAGGCATTAGCATTTGCAACAAAAGGTTTTGATACTGAAGGTGTTGCATTTATTAACATCGCTAAACTGGGCACAGAACAAATAAACAAATTCAAACAAGCAGCCAGAGATGCAGGATTAGTAGTAGATGATAAACTAATCAGAGCTGCTGAAGATGCCAAAGACGCAATAAGCGGCATAACAGATATTGCAAGAGGTTTTGGACTACAGTTCTTTGGGAACTTGGCAAAGCCATTACAAACATTTGCAGACAATCTAAAAGATAAAATTAATGAAGCTGTAAAAGGCGCAGGTGGAATGGAGCAGTTCTCTAAGGCACTTGCAAGCAAGTTCCTAAGTGCGGCAGCTGATACTCTAGAAGCATTTACCAAACTATTCGAAGGCTTCGCTAATACTATGCGTATACTTGGCAATGTAGTTAAGATAATGTTGGCTAAGATTCCAAAAGTTCTTTTACCTGATGGGGTGAATTTTGAACTAACTAGAAAAGGTGCAAAAGGTGTTGAAGAATACAGATTAGAATTAGAAGCTGCAATCAAAGTCAGAGATGAATTAGCTAGAAAAGAAAAAGAATATCAAGACTCTAGGCCAAGCGGTATCCTTGGTTTCTTGCAAGGACGAGGTGACAGAGATAATCCTGTTATTGAGAAACAAGGCAAATTCCTGGTCAATAAACTAATAGGCGCAAATGGCGAAGTAAGCAGACTTGAAGCTAAAATAAAAGAAATAGAAAATACAGATTTCTTAACCTTACATGAGACTCCAATTGATTTATTTAATGACAATATTGGTAAGGCTATAACAAAACTGCGAGAAATGAGTGCAGAGATGTCAAAACCAGTTGCAGTAGGTGGAGCTGGTCAATCAATGCAGGACTACTTAGATGATTCACAAACATCGTTAGCTGACACAGTAGCAAAAACTAAAACTGCAATCTCAATGGAAATTGCAGCAATTGATCAGCTTATATCTAAAAACAGTTCACTGATGCCTCAACAAGATCAGTTGATAGCACGATATGACACTCTAAGATCTAAAATAGCAGAATTTGAAGAAAAACTTGCAGAAGGTTCAAATGCAACAGACGAACAAAGGTCAGCACTTGAGAAACTACTTGAAAGTGCAACCAAAGAAAAGAACATGTTGCACAGTCGTATTAAGATGGGTGAAACTGTTAATGCAATATACCAAGCAAGTGCAACTGCATTAACTACATTAAAAACAAAAGAAACAGAACTTGAAAGTGCAATAAGTCAAACTGTAGCTACATTAAAAGATGAAAGATTCCAAACAGAAGAAAGAAAAGCATTATTAATAGCACTTAAGGCTGCACTATCAGAGAATAGAATAGAACAATCTAAGTTAACAGGCACATATAAAGAAGCAGCCAAGCCAATGGAAACATTAGCTGAATTTATGGCTAGAATCACACAAGAAGGTAGAATAGCAACAAACACCAGCAACAACTTGTCAATTGCAATAGAGAGAATGACAGCTGACTTGCTTGCCGGACGAGGCAATGCACTAGAACTGGCAGCGGCACTAAAGATTCTCAATGACATGCAAGAGAAAACAGCTAAATCGGCTAAAAAATTAAGTGTTGCAGAAGAAGCCAAAGAAAGACTTGATGCATTAAACGAAGAAATAACAAGAACACCACAGTTGGTAGCAGCACTAAAAGAACTTGGTGCAACAAGAGAACAACTACTCAAACTTGGTGTTGTAGATGAAACAATGCAAGAGTCAATGATTCAAAGACTAGAACTGTTGCGAGCAGAACAAGAAATGGCTCCAGACATACTTAAATATTTGCAAGACAAATATGACCTTACACTAAAAGAAGCTGAAGCATTAGGACTGGTTAATGACGCAAGTTTAACTGCAACAGAAACACTGTTCAAAGGCATGGATGAGAATCTCAAGAAGTTTAATGAACTTGAAGCTACACTTAACAATGCAACCGCTATAGAAAACTTAGCAGAGAAGTATGGAGTATCAACATCAAGGATTATAGCATTCTTAAAAGAAGCACAAGACAATATTAAAATATTCAAAGACGAGACTACAACTGTAGCTGGTATTATAAGTGATACTTGGGATCAAATGGGCAAGAACATGGCAGCCGGTATAGCACAAGGTATTATGAAGGGTGAAGGACTGTTTAACAGCTTCTCTGGCTTCTTAAAGAACTTTGCTAATCAAGTTATAACACAGATTATACAAAAGATGTTGGTTCAGCCAATGATAAACCAAATGGCACAGTTTGGTGGTAGCCTTATGGGCGGACTTGGTGGCGGCGTAGGCGGAATGAGCGGCGGCGGCATGGGTTTTGCAGGAATCATAAGCAAACTATTTACAGGCGGATTTGCCGAAGGTGGTAACATACCAGGTGGTAAGTTTGGACTGGTTGGAGAGAACGGTCCAGAATTTATAAATGGTCCAGCGAGAATTACGCCAATGAACAATGATATAAATAGTAGTGAAGGCTTAACAGTTAACTTCAATATTAATGCAATATCTACATCAGACGGGACTAGCTTTATCTTAGAGCATAAGAAAGAGATTACCGGGGTAATACAAAACGCATACAATAAAAGAGGCAAGGTAGGAATCTATTAATTATGAGAAACATATTTACATACCCAAACAATCCATTCTTTATCGACCCAAATTACTTAGGTGATGATACAGCAGGATTTCAAAGACGAATTAAAGACTTAAAAGACGGCACATATTTACCCTGGGGAACAGCAACAGCGCCAACACAAACAGTTGATGAGATAATGACAGCAATTGGCAAGTATTACAATTATTATGATACAACTGGCGGCACCAACATTACCAGACATGATATGTGGGATTATCCATTAGTTGAACATAACTTGGAAGAGATTCCAGGACGAGACCCTATTAGTTTTGAAATAGTAAGCAGTTATCCTACACTAAATTCAAATAACAAACCATTTGCAGTATATAGATTTACAACTGCAACACCACACGGATTTACAACAGGTGATCTTGTAGTTGCTCCAAGCGGCAATGAAGTTCCTAAAACAGGTGCAGCAGGCAGTCTTGCAGAAGCTTATGTAAAAGCTGTAAGTGATACAGTGTTTGAACTGTATGGCAATGCTGCATGCACAGAATCACAAGGCACCAATGATTGGATCCCTACACAAAACAGCAGTGACGAAGTGTATATATGGAACAACGAACCGTCTACTAGTAATGTATATGGTGCACCCCAAATGGGATTACAAATGCCCAATGGCACAAGTTTGCTTAGTGACGGTGATGCAATAAGAAGAACAGAAGATTTAGACAACAGCAATTGGACCGGTGATGGTGCAAACAATGTCGTAAGATTTGTTGATGTTGTTGACGCAAACCATGTTAATTTATATGAAGATCAAGCACTAACTACACCATTAACAGTAACTCCAGAGTTTGTCGCTAATAATAATATTATCAATGGTAGTCAAGGATTTGGATATGGAACAGGACCACAGCAACTAATATTGGAAGATATTCAATATGTTGGTGACCAAAGCACAAGATTCCAAGCACTAGCATGCTTTAATCAAAGCGGTGAAAAGAGAATAAAAGGTTATGTAACTGTATATTCAGAAGACACTACTGGTGATCTTGGACCGTTGGTGTTTAGCAGTGTAAGTCCAGGTGTAGCAATTAGTCCAGATGAGATCTATACAACATCTACATACAAAGCTCCAAGATATCAAAAACCAATTTGGATCGAATTAAATCATCAACCTGCACCCAATACACATTCAACTACTAATTTTACATTATATGACTCAGAAACAGGTGGTAATATACTTGAATTCTCTGCTCGCAGTGGCAATGGTCCCGCAACCAATCAAACAGCATATTGGAATGTGCATGTTATTGAACCAGCACTTAACCAAAGCCCAAACACTTGCACAGTTGATGAACACACATGGTTCAAATATGAAGATGGAACTACAGCTGGTGGTGACGAGTTTTGGCCTTTCTGGAGAAATATTGAATGGAATGTTTCAGGAAATTATGCAATGCACAGATACCAAGCACCAAATATTGTTATTCACGGCACAAGAAGGTTTACATATCAAGACAGTAGTAATGTGACACAGCCAGGTGCAGAGTTTAGTAATTATATAGCACTACCAGGTGAATATCCATATACACTAAGAACAGCAGTGCAGGGCACTGAAGTTGAAGCGGCTGTATTTACAATTAACTTAAAAGCTGGTCCTTCGCAACTTGAAACTATCACTACAACAGGTGGTATATATGATTCACCAACTAACACACAGTTTCAAAATAGAATTAACCCATTAGCAAGTCAATATGTGCCACCAGGACCAACACCAGTGCAAACAGCGGCAGCAGAAGACAATTTTGACTTAAATGATGTATGGTATACAAACACAACAAGCTACGACCCGCCAAGAACTAAAAATTGGCCAAGAGAAATAGTTCCTGCAAGTGCAGAACTAACAGAGAGTCAACCAAGTATTACAACCAACAGCCAAAGCGGTATTAAGTATGTAAGAAGCGGTGGATTTAGTAAAACAGGCGTTAGTTTAAGCTATCCATTATTAACTGAAGAAAAGTTCCGTGTGCTACAAAACGCAAGTCAATTAGCAAGAGGACAAACAGCAGTATTTCGTTGGTATTGGGTAAACACTACATTCACAAACCATTGGATTTGGAAACTCAATTACTCATCAAACACTGATCCATATGTTGTTTCTGGGCGAGACAACGACAGAGTATGGTTATTGGAAGGCTTCGAATCAAACGAAAGTGAAGTGTTAAAAGAAGGACAATTGGTTATAATGGGTGGTAGTTACAATGGTGATGCAAGTCAAAATGTAGCCACAGTAGATGCTAATGTGTTTGGCGAAGTTGAAAGTAGATTAAGTTATAAACCAAGTAATTATTTACCAAGTCTTGGTAGCCAAGCATGGTTAGTGCCTGACAACATAACAGTAACACTTGCAGAAGACGATTTCGTCTACACAGCAAGAGCAGATGGACTGTATGATGTTAGTGTTAAGTTTGACTTCGGGTGGTATCATA
>UEXM01002570.1_pt1 | contig 12690 bp, 7 predicted proteins | sample 1796661 | NCBI WGS metagenome assembly UEXM01 (sample SAMEA4772469, study PRJEB27181) | metagenome | reverse complement strand
CAAGGACTATAAAGGTGTATTTAAGCTATTTTGGTTTACAAGAAAAGCCATTCTCAATTTCGCCTAATCCCCACTACTTATTTTTAAGTGAACGCCACAAAGAAGCATTAGCACACCTTACCTATGGACTAGGTGAAGACGGTGGCTTTGTGCTGTTAACTGGTGAAGTGGGGACGGGTAAAACCACCATAACACGTAGTATGTTAGAGCGACTGCCTGAAAATACCCAAGTAGCCATGATCCATAATCCTGCGTTATCAGAACTTGAACTGTTAGCCAGTATTTGCGATGAATTACAAATAACTTACGACGCCAAAAATGCCACGCTGAAAAGTCTAACGGATGTGATTAAAAAGCACCTTGAGTTTAATAATAAAGCGGGGGGGCATACTATTTTAATTATTGATGAAGCACAGCTACTTGCCCCCGATGTGCTTGAACAACTTCGCTTATTAACCAATATCGAAACCGACCATAAAAAGTTATTACAAATAGTATTAGTTGGGCAGCCTGAGTTACAGCTACTTTTAAAGCGTAATGAGTTAAGGCAACTGGCACAGCGTATTACTGCTAGGTATCACTTGTTAGCGCTAACACCAGGGCAAACCATTGCTTATATTCAACATCGGCTACATATTGCAGGTTGTGACAAGAAAATATTTTCAATGGAAGCGATGCAAATGGTGCATCAGCTCACAGGCGGCGTGCCACGATTAATGAATCTGGTGTGTGAACGCGCATTAGTAGGGGCATTTTCTAAACAACAAGAAATTGTTGGCAGTGATATTGTTAAGCAAGCAGCGAGTGAATCTTTACCTATCGACTTTATTGCCACAAATAATAAGGTGAGTAAAACAGGTTCGATTTGGCCCTATAGCGCTGCTGCGTTAATGCTTTTTGGTGCAGGAATTGGCCTGTCATTTATTCTTTAGTTAGGTGATTCATGTCTTATTTATTAGATGCGTTAAAGCAGTCAAAGCACGATACCATGAGCGCAGAGCAATATGACTTGCAAGCGCAACAATTAAAACAACAACATCAGTTGATGACCTATCGTCGAATTAGTTTTTTACTCACCGGAAGTTTATTGGCGACGGGTATATTGACCAGTGGCTTTTTTGTCGGTAAGTGGCTGCAACAAGAAAATGTAGCCGTAAAAAATGAGGTTGTTCAAAATGACCTTAGTCAAAAAGACTCAGCAGTAGTAGAAAAACCAACAAGCCCAGAGGAAGTACAAAAAACGGTTGCTCAAGCAGTAACAACCCCTCAAGCGCCCCTTGTTACAACTGCGCCTAACAATTCTGTGCCACTGGCAGGGCAATTGGTTTATGTGCAAACCCCAACGGGTGTACAGCAAATGTTGCTTACGCCACAAGGGCAATATTTACCTATGAGCGTTAATCAAACGTCTCAAGGGCAAACGCAAAATTTCTCGGCGCAGAATAACGTTTCATCTAGTTTTCAATCACCGAGCAGCCAACCGCAAAGTGTACCAACTCAGCCAACGAAAAGAACACTCAGTGCCGATGAGTTGAGTAAATACAAAGTGTTAGGTAAACCACTTAATCAAAATGTGTCTGCTCAGCCAGAATCAACCGCTGAACTAGATACGGTTCCCGACACGCTTAAAAATGCGTTTGCGCAAGCCGTTAATGACACAGAAACAACAGCCGACTACGAAGTAACTAAAGGCTCTCGTCATTCATCACGGGTACAACCCGTTGAGCTACTGCCGGATGGCCTACAAAGTATGTTGCCAAGCATTAAATATCAGGCACATATTTATTCGTCGACAGCAGATAAACGCTGGATAAAGCTCAATGGCAGAGAGCTATATGAAGGGGAGTCTATTGGTGCATTGAGGGTGCTAGAAATAGCACCGGATCAGAGCGTACTTGATTTTGATGGCTATGAATTTAGCTTAAAAGCCCTGCAAGATTGGCCACAATAGTGGCCAATTAACTAAAGATAGAGTGCTTATAAAAGCCCTCTAAATCTATATTATATTCTTTGGGTTTCACTGCTGATTCAAGCGTGTCTTGTGTTCTTTTACTTGATAAGTCAATATCTTGAACTTCAGTGTAACGCCCATGTTTGGCATTAAAAAACGTTTTTACGACTGGTTTTAATGGTGTTGCAGGATTACTTTGGGTCACCAGCCCCACTTTTTGGCTGGAAAGTTTTACCAGCGTGCCCACAGGGTGAATACCAATACATTGAATAAATTTATTAAGTAGCACGCCATCAAAGCTATCTGGGCAACCTTGTTTTAATATTTTAAACGCCTTAATTGGCTCCATACCCGTTTTATAAACGCGTTCAGCGGTTAATGCATCATATACATCAACAATAGAGGCCATACGAACGTATTGGCTTATTTCATCGCCCTTTTTACCAAAGGGGTAGCCTTTACCATCTAAGCGCTCATGGTGCATACCTGCGATATCAACAGCAATCCCCGTTAATCCTGCGTCTTCTAGTATTTCTTTGCTAAAGCGCGCATGGTTTTGCATCACTTTAAATTCTTCGTCACTGTAGCGACCTGGTTTGTTGAGAATCGCGTCAGGTATTTTTATTTTTCCCATATCATGCAATAGGGCACCTGTTGCAAGTTCTTCAATGATTGGCTTTTCAATATTGAGATGTTTTGCAAAAATACTCATTAAAATAGACACATTTATCGAGTGCTCTAATAAATAGGCATCTTTTTGGCGCATTTGCGTAATGCACGCCAGCGCATCTTGATTTCTAAATACGGAGTCAATAAACCCGCTAGCCAGCTCCCTAAAAGGAGCAACATCAACAGTGCGGCCAGATTCTATATCGCCAAATGCTTTGGTTTGTAAGTTTTTTGCTTCATCATAAAGCTTTTTAGCTTTACTCATTTCTTGCTCAGCGCTGTGGGTTATTAACCATGGATCGCGCTTTTTGATTTCGTGCTTAGTAGCAGGCGTTGGTTGTGTTTCAGATTCTTCAGAGGTGAGCATTTTATCAGGATCGATTTCAACCTCTAAAATGCCAGATTTTATTAATTTATCAATTCCACTTTGAGTTTTAACCCAGCCTTGGTTTTTTATTCTAATATTGCCAGTTTGCTTAACAACTTTTTGTACAAACATACCAGGTTTTAGCTGTGTAGTAGGAATGGTTTTCAAAATGAACTCTAATTAACAAGTATGATTAGAGAAAGTAACAAATAAATTCATATTTAGAAATAAAAAAAGGCATCAAATTGATGCCTTTTTAATTAAATGATGACTATTCTCTATTCATCATCTTCAACAAGCGTCATTAACGAGGTGTTACCGCCTGATGCCGTTGTATCGATACTGATTGTTTTTTCAGTAATAAGGCGCTTAATTAGCGTGTCGTAATACTCTGAGCTGATCACTGGCAGTATTGCGCCTTTACGTTGTGCAAGCTGTTGGCTGAAGTAGCCTAAGCGAGAAGAACGTGCAGCAACTACTGCACCCGCTAGGTGAGGATGCGCTAATATTGCTTGTAACTGATTTGGTTTAGCTACTTGAAAAACACCTTCAGCAACGCCGGTTGCAATAAACTTATCTCTAAAAGCAACCGCTTCATCATAAAATATTTCAGATGCTACCGTTATTACTGTGTTACCAGCAGCAAGCGCGGTAATAATCGATAGTGCCCAAAAGTTAAATGAGGTGCTTTTATCTGCGTAACAAACCACACAACCACGAGCTTCAAGGTGAAGTGTATTCGACTCACCTGTTGGCCCTGGCAATGTTGTATATTTACGCATGTGCTTTTCTAAGCGGTTTAACTGAGCACGTGCATCGGCAAGTGTTAACGCTAAATCGTCCGCGAGGTCGTCAATAATTTCAACCGTCGCTACTTTCGCTAATAACTGACGTACCGCAGAAACACGATCATTCAGTGGCGTTGCACGCCAGATTTTTTCATCGCGCATAGAGTTAACCATCAGCTTTTCTACTTGCTCATTTGCGCCACTGTAGTGGTGTAAATCAAGCTCATCTGGCGTTAGGTTAGTCATTTGTACGTTATCTGGTGATGCTTTTTCTTTTATTAGGCGTTGTAGGTAGTTTGGTCCACCGGCTTTAGGGCCAGTACCAGAGAGTCCACGGCCACCAAACGGTTGCACGCCAACAATGGCACCAATCATATTACGGTTGATGTATACGTTACCTGCACGCGACATTTTCGCTAAATGTTCACAGCGCTCTTCAATGCGAGAATGAATACCCATTGTTAAGCCGTAACCCGTGTTGTTGATTTGGTCGACAACACTATCAAGCTCACTCGATTTAAAGCGGATAACATGCACACACGGGCCAAATACTTCACGTTTCAATACCGATAAGTCTTTAATTTCGTATAAACGTGGTGCAAAGAAAAATGCGCCATTTTCGCTGTTATCAGGAATTTTACACTCATAGTGAAGTGTTGCATTACCCTTGAGGTATTCAACATGGTCGTTGAGTGTTTTAAGCGCTTTTTCATCTATTACTGGGCCTACGTCTGTAGAGAGTAATGATGGGTCGCCAATATGCAACTCAGCAAGTGCGCCTTTAAGCATATCGATAATGCCATCAGCTACGTCTTCTTGAATAAAGAGTACGCGTAATGCTGAACAACGTTGACCCGCACTTTGGAAACCAGAACTGATAACATCATCAACAACTTGCTCAGGAAGCGCTGTTGAGTCAACAATCATACAGTTTTGGCCGCCAGTCTCTGCAATTAAAGGCACCTGAATATCGTTACGTGCTGCTAATGTTTGCGAGATAAGCGTGCCCGTTTCAGTTGAACCAGTAAACATAACAGCTTGAATACGCTCATCAGGAACAATGGTTTTACCTACTTCGCTACCGCGAGCAATGACAGGTTGTACAACGTGCTCAGGTAAACCAACAGAAAGCATTAATTCAATAGCGCGTAGAGCAATTAAGCTCGTCTGTTCTGCAGGTTTTGCAATTACTGTGTTACCCGTAACGATAGCAGCTGCAACTTGACCTAAGAAAATAGCGAGTGGGAAGTTCCATGGGCTAATACATAAAATCACACCACGAGCTTCAAAGCGCTCATCTTGAGCAAGCTCTTCAGCACGGGCTGCGTAGTAACGACAAAAATCAACCGCTTCGCGTACTTCATCAATACCATCTTGTGCCACTTTACCAGCTTCTTTAATACAGATAGCAACAAGCTCATCATGATGACGCTCTAAAATATCAGCAACGCGACGCAACAAATTGGCGCGCTCTTTTACTGGTGTTTGTGACCATGATTCAAAAGCGGTTTCAGCATTGGCTAGCAACACTTTCATTTCATCGCTATTTTGTAATTTTATATGGCCAATAATTTCTTTATGGTTTGCAGGGTTTTTAACTGCCAGCGCGCCCTCTGGTACTTGACTTTCATCAATTAAGTGCTCTTCAAACCAAGTGTCTAAATTTTCTTTAAACGGGGTGATCACGTTAATATCAGTTAAGTCCATACCTTTTGAATTGGCACGTTCTTCACCGTATAAATCAATTGGCATTTTTATCTGTGTGTTGTATTTATTACGTAAACCTTGCAGTGTTTCAACAGGATCTGGCAATAATGCTTCAACCGGTTGTGTGGTATCTACAATGGCATTTACAAATGACGAGTTAGCGCCGTTTTCTAGTAAACGACGCACAAGGTAAGCAAGCAGGTCTTCGTGTTGGCCGACCGGTGCGTATACGCGGCACTGAATTTTTTCTTCATCAACGATTTGGTCAAATAAAGATTCACCCATACCGTGAAGACGTTGGAATTCAAAACCTTGGTTATCACCTTTGGCCACTTCTAAAATAGTCGCTGCGGTGTAGGCGTTGTGTGTTGCAAATTGCGGGTAAAGTACATCACGTGCTTCAAGCATTTTAATCGCACACGCTTTATATGATACATCCGTGGTTGCTTTACGGGTAAACACCGGGAAGTAATCTAAACCATCTTGTTGTGTGGTTTTGATTTCTGTATCCCAGTATGCGCCTTTTACTAAACGCACCATCATTTTACGACCCACACGGGTTGCTAGGTCGGTCAGCCATTCAATAACAAAAATAGCGCGTTTTTGATAAGCCTGAACCGCTAAACCAAAACCTTGCCAATCGCCTAAATCGTCATCGCTAAATACTGCCTCAATAACATCAAGAGAAATATCTAAACGGTCAGCTTCTTCTGCATCAACAGTAAAGCCGATATCGTATTTTTTAGCGGCAAGGGCTAGTTCTTTTAGTTTTGGAACGATTTCTTCCATTACACGCTCTCTATGAGTGAACTCATATCGAGGGTGAATAGCCGATAACTTTACAGAAATCCCCGGGCTTTTTATTGGACCACGGCCATTTGCGGCTTTACCGATAGCATGAATCGCATTCATGTAGCTATCAAAGTAACGCTTGGCGTCTTTCATTGTGCGAGCACCTTCGCCTAGCATATCGTAAGAATATACATAGCCTTTTTGCTCTTTTTCAGCAGCACGCTCAATCGCTTCGTTAATGGTACGACCCATTACGAACTGTTTGCCCATTATCTTCATAGCAAAGTTAACAGACTTACGTATAACTGGCTCGCCTAAACGACCAATGGTTTTTTTGAGTATGCCAAACTGTTGCTCTTTAGTCTTATCGTTATAGTTAACCATTTTACCGGTTACTAATAATCCCCAAGACGAGGCATTAACGAATAAAGAGTCACTACTACCTAAGTGAGAGCTCCAATCGCCGTTTGCTAATTTATCACGTATTAATGTTTCTTGAGTTGCTTTATCAGGAACACGAAGCAGCGCTTCGGCTAAACACATTAATACCACACCTTCTTCACTCGATAGTGAAAATTCATTTAATAGCGCATCAACACCGCTTTGACCGTCTTGGTCTTTACGAATGTTTAAAACTATTTGGCGAGCTCTTTCCCATGCACGGCTTCGTGCTTTAACACCGACTTCTGCAAGTGGTAAAATGTGATCAATAACCGCATTTTCATCTATACGGTAGAAGTCACGGATCTTTTGTCTGATCGGACAAGTCGTTGTTAAATCGCCATTGAATAACATAAGCAACCCTCAGGAGTGTTAAGACTTAGGGTAATTGTTAATTACCGCTAAATGTTGTTGGTGTAAAGCGTGCATTCTAATTAAAATCCAGCAGAATATGCTGGTTAATTTTGCCGTTTTACGATAATTTACAGGGCATATTATTAACTTATCCATATAAAATACTGATATGACTAATCCGAATAGATTACGCCTGCTTGATCGTATCGATATATCAATTTTAGACGTTTTGCAGCACAATGGTAGAATTTCAAATGTTAACCTCGCAAAACAAGTGAATTTAAGTCCTAGTCCTTGTTTAGATAGAGTTAAACGTCTGGAGCAAGAAGGCTACATTGAGGGATATTTTGCAAAGTTAAGCGAGGAAAAGCTCAATCAAAGCTTAGTGGCGCATGTGCAGGTATCGTTAGTCACCTCAAATACAGCGGTATTTAAAGTGTTTCGCGAACACATTCTTAAAATTAAGCAGGTTGTTGAATGTGATATGGTAGCGGGTGGTTACGACTATTTATTAAAAATTCGTGTCTCTAATATGGACGAATACAGAGAAGTATTAGGTGATTTGGTTGATATTCCGGGAGTGGGCACACACCACACTTACATGGTAATAGAAAAAATCAAACAAGACCCTGGACTGCGTTTAGATATGTAACCTTTGAGTACATTATTGCAGGTATAAAAAATTGCAGGCATAAAAAAAGCATCATATGATGCTTTTTTTATGCCTGCTGTATTAAGTTAAGCTTATGCCCAACCTTCATAGCGTTTTCTGCGCGATAACACAATAGTTAAAATAATTCCTAAGAACAAACCTAAAAATGCAATAGCACCACCATAAGTGAGTAGCTGACGCTTTTCTTTAGCACTGGTTGCTTGCTTTAATTGTTGTTCTTGAGCAAGCGAGTCTTGTAATTGACTTATTTGTGCTAACAGCTGAGCATTTTGTTCGGTTAACTGTGCGTTTTGCTCTTGCAGCTCAGGTAATTCAACTTGCGCTTGACGAAGTCTATTTTGCATAGTGCTAATTTCGCTGTTAAGCGCTTGATACTGCTGCTTTAAACCAGCTGATTCACTAATGAATTTAGCTTCTACCCAGCCTTCACGGTCTTTATCATCTTTAACTTTTATAAAACCGTTTTGTTCATCAGATAATAAAGTCAGTTGCGTGCCTGCATCAATAGAACCGAGTAAGCGATAGTCTTTACTGGCGCCTGAACGCATAAAAGTATACAAGTTATCGATTATATAAGCTGTTTTAGCATTAGTAGGCGGCGTTGATTGAGCTTCCTCTGCTTGGCTCATAAACGGGGCGGCTGTTAAAAGCAGCCATAGTAAACAGTGTTTTAGCATTTATCTACCTTGTTAATCTAGCAGTGTCTGTTGTGAACGTGATTTTTATTTCGCATAAGTATATAGATAGTATGGATTTAATAGTTTAATAGCAAGATAGATATTGTAACCAAAGCATTTTGCTTGCGTGTTTATGACTAAAAAATTTGCAATATAGGTCTGCTTTGTTTATTTTGAGCACTTATTAATTTTAAGGGTAATCCGCAAGCCTAATGGATACTGAGATAGAACTGAAGTTTTTGGTATCAGATGACGTCATTCCACTGATCCCCTCACTAATTACTCAATTTGCAAAAAAAGTCACAAACAAACCTTCTAAAAGTTTGCAAAATGCTTATTATGATACACCAAGCAGAGAGCTGAGAGCACTCGATATTGGCTTTAGAACGCGTTGTACAGACGAGCGCTGTGAGCAAACAATTAAGCTTGCAGGAGACGTGGTGGGGGGATTACATCAACGTCCAGAATATAACCTTCCCATAGAAACAAATCGACCTAATTTAATGGCGTTTGATTCATCAATTTGGCCTCATGGCATGCAAATTGATGTTATATCACAAAACCTCTACCCTATATTTAGTACTAATTTTATCCGCCGTACGTGGTTAATTGAAACGCAAAATGGTGCCAAAATTGAAGTGGTATTAGATAAAGGTGAAATTGCTGCGTCAGGTAAGGTAGAGATCATCAGCGAGCTTGAAATCGAGCTGGTTGAAGGTAGCCGAGACGAGCTATTTGCTTTTGCAGATATATTAGTGAGCCAAAACAGCATTCGTTTAGGGCTCTATTCAAAAGCAGCAAGAGGCTACCGCCTTGCGGATGACACGCCGCTTCAACCGAGTAAATCTATCGGTTTTGTGAAACTTAATAAGCAAGCCACTCAAGAGCAAGCCCTTATTGAAGCTATGGGCTTTGGTATTCGCTTTGTGCAAAAACACGAGCAATGCTATTTCGATAAGCCAAGTTTAAAAACATTAAAACGTGTAACCGACGGCATTAGCTTAATTCGCCACAACTTTTGGTTATTTGATGATATTGTTAGTAAAGACAGTACCGAGCACCTCAGAACGGAGCTAAAGTGGTTATTGAGTGAATTAGCATGGGTTGAAAATGCCATTCAGTTAAAAACTTATACTTCTAAGCGCCATGCTTTTTATAAAAAAATAAACAGTGCGCCCGCCTTAGCTCAAGTTATTAACGATTTAAAAGAGTTACAACCGAGTATTGATGATATTTTTGCGCTTTTTCATAGTGCACGCTACAACCGTTTATTGCTGAGCTTAACAACGTGGCTGATAAATAAGCAGTGGCGTAAAGACTGGAGCCAAGCAGAGCTACAAAACGCTGAGCAGCCCGTTATTGATATTGCTCATCGTTTATTTGATAAAGATTGGAAAAATTTACACCGCTTATTGCCTAAAGAGCAAAGTTTAGCGGGCAATGATTATTTAAATTTTCGTACTCAGTTAGAAAATAGCTTACTCAGTGGTAACTGTTTAGGTGCACTGTTTAATAAAGATGAACGATTAGAATTTAGGCTTCCTTGGCTCGATATTTCTCATGGCATGTATGAGTTAAGCACGCTTGATTATTTAAAACAGCTGTGTGGCGGGCAAGAAGATGCTCAACTAGCAAAAATACAACTATGGTTAGAGCAAAAATCTGACTTTTTAGTCAGTGCCATGGAGCAAAGTCGACATGCTTCATTTGATACAGAACCTTATTGGCTTTAATGGCTAAGCACTTTTGTAGCCGGACTTTGCTGCAAAAGTGCATGATTTTTTCACTTTTGTGTTTTGCTACCAATGTGTATTCACAGCCCTCTTGGCAGCTTTACGAGAGTAAACAGGGGGTGAGTATTTATTTTCAGCGTTTGAGCGATGATACCTTGAAAATGAAAGCTGAAACGGTGGTGAAAATACCACAGCAGAAGATTTAATCGCCTTATTCAGTGATACCGATGCTGCTCCCCGCTGGATAGAAAATATTGCTAAAGTAAAATTACTGAAATATTTAAGCCCCTCAGAAAACCTTGTTTACAGCTTTATTGACTCCCCTTGGCCCGTTGCAAATAGAGATTTAGTCACGTATTCGTGCTATACGAAACGCAGCGCGTTGCAAACTCAACTTAGTATTCATGCCCGTCCTGATTTTTTACCTAAAACTAAAGGGGTAATAAGAATAAGCACATTAGATGCGACGTGGTTACTGACTCAGCAAGCGAATAACTTGCATATTGACTATCAGGTTTATGCGTTACCAGGCGGAAGTATACCTAATTGGCTAAATAACCGAGTCGCTCTAAAAAGCACCTTTAACACGCTAATAAATCTAGCTGAAATACTCACGACAAAGCAGTACACAGCAAAGCCAACCGTCATCCGTACTGGGGATTGCACACATGGCGAATTGCCGCGGTTATAAGCAAAAAAGTGACCTAAGTGGTCACTTTTTTAAGTGGATATAAGCTAATTAGTATTTAGCGGATTCACCGTCTTTGGGTAAAGACTGTTTTATAAACTCGCGTAAATCGTTATTAGAGCTTTCTAAATCTGCGTGGCGTAAGTACATCATATGGCCACTGCGGTAGCCTTTAAAGCTTAACCTATCTTGCATTTTACCACTTGGATCTAATTGCCACATGGTGTACTTGGCATCAAAGTAATTGGTTGCACCGTCAAAATAACCCGCCTGAACCATCACATTTAAATAAGGGTTTTGAGCCATAGCTAAACGCAAATTTTCACCGGTATTGTTTCCGCTTCTGTCCCATGGGTGAACGTTACCAAATAAGTTATATTTGATATCGGTTTTGTAATTAAGCTCTTCACGAAGATAATAGTTAATTGCAGGAGTGAAAGAGTGCAGCCATGATGTAAGCTCTGCCCAGTAATCTGGTGACTCACCAGCATCGCGTTTATCTATGCCTAAATAGCGCGAATCCAGTCGACCAACCATTTGTCCGCGTTCACGCAATAACTCTTTCCAAAAAAACTGTGTTGGAATATCTAAATTGTTTTGACTAACAAATGTTTCAGATAGACCTGCATATTTGGCCATTTTTTTAATAATACGACGTTTTTCATCTGGGGCAATAAATCCGCCTTTTGCAAGCGCGGGAATGAGCTCATTAACGGTAAACTGTTCCACTTCAGGTAATAGCTCGTCTAAGTCTTTAGCTTGTAAATCAGCGCTTAATGCCTTGTGGTACCATGCTGTGGCTGCAAAATAAGGTAGGCGGTTAGCGGCTTTTACAGGACCATCGCGCTTAATACCAATATCGGTAGGTGAAACGAGTACAACACCGTTAATGTACATCCATTGACTATTTTGTAGCTCATGCGCTAAGCCTGATACACGAGTGGTACCATAGCTTTCACCAATTAAAAATTTAGGAGAGCGCCAGCGTTCATTGCGAGATACAAAAGTATTAAGCCACTCTGCTAGATATTTTATATCGGCATTCACACCAAAAAATAACTCTTTTTGTTTATCCTTTGGTAGAAGGTTACCATCTTTATCTTCAACGACACGCGAATAACCCGTGTTTACAGGGTTTACGTAAACAATGTCGGCTACGTCTAAAACCGAGTAAGGATTATCTTTAACACCGTAAGGTTGAATAGGGTAGCCTTCGTCGTCAATTTTTAAAACGCGTGGGCCGGTGTATGCTAAATGCATCCAAACTGACGCTGAGCCTGGGCCACCATTAAATGAAATAAGTAATGGGCGCTTTGTTCTATCATCGACCTTATCGCGCGTGTAGTAAGTGTATTGAAGGGTTGCGATGGCGTCTCCCTTGTCATCCCATACCGGTTGTGTGCCAGTTGCTACTGTGTAAGAAAATCGTTCATTATTTATTTTTGCTTTGTGCTGGGTAACCACTTTACTGTCAATATCAATACGACGTTGATTATCGGCAAACGAGGCGCTACTTAGGGTGAGCGCAATAGCGGCAATGGGTAAAAATAGACTTCGACTAAATTTCATAAGTGACCCTTTTTATTTTATGTACTGCAGTTATAGCGATATTTGAGTAAAAAACAAAAGTATTGAGACTAGCTGCCGATAATAATCGTTGAGTTAGCGAGTAACCACCTCTGTTAAGAATAAACTTTGTTTAATAGTTAGACTTTTTTTAAACGCCTTCTTTGTATTTCATTGATATCGCACCAATGCAGTATTTTGCATAAAAAAAGCTCACCTAAGTGGTGCGCTTTTTTGATTGATATTTTATTTGTTTTTTTATGATTCTGTTTTTATTATTAATT
>UEXM01002221.1_pt1 | contig 12690 bp, 20 predicted proteins | sample 1796661 | NCBI WGS metagenome assembly UEXM01 (sample SAMEA4772469, study PRJEB27181) | metagenome | reverse complement strand
TACTTAGTGCCCTTCATAGCACCGCCTTTTGCCATGTATTTAGTTCCTTTAACAGAACCGCCCATAGCGTATCCTTTAGTTCTTTTATACATTATTTTTTACCTTTTTTTGTACTGCTTTTTTTTACAGGTGTTTTTTTCTTGGCAGGAGCTTTCTTTTTAGGCATATTTATGTAAATACGTTCATCCTTTACTGGCTCATCTGGTCTTACTTTAGCGTTTAACCTTGCTTGTAATTTTGGATCCTCAGATTTTTTCTTTGGCATAATTTCTCCTAGCTTATAGTGGTTACTTTTCTGCGGTTATTCATAACTTTACCACAACCTTTAGCTATAAAACCACCATTTTTCTTTTTAACTCTGTTTTGTGCGGCCATTGATCTTTCTATAGCAGCACCTCTTTTTTTCTCGTAGGAAGATAATTTACCGTCTTTATTAAGATCTGCTTTGTTTTTATTCATAGGGCCTCCTTGACTCATTGAAACTTTTGCTTTTTTAGTATTAGCAACTACTGTCTTGCCTTTACTGCCTGCTCTTTTTTTCTTTAGTGCCGTTGCTCTTCTTTCAGATTTTGACAGACTATTTGCTTTAGATGCAGGCAAACATCTATCTGGATTTTTTTTATCTTTGCTTGTGCCACAAGCTCCTTTAATAGATCCATCTGTACCTATACGTTTCCAATTTTGACCTTCCCAATCAGCAAGTTGTCCCATTATCTTAATCTAGCTTTCATAACAATACCTTGGCCCCTTATAACTGGACCACCTTTAGCTTTTTTTGTTCTTTTAGATTTTTTAGCATAGTTTGGATCTTTGCAATACTTAGATGCAGCCATATTTGCATAAGCTGAAGGATATGTATCAAAAGTTCTTTTTGCCCAAGCTTTACCAGAAGGACAAATTTTACCACCACTTTTTGCTTTAGCCATTTAACAATCCCAGTCTCTTCTAGCCCAATAATTAGCACTACATCTATCTGTAGTACCGCTCATGCCACCACTACGGGCACAATAAGATTTTTTTCTGGATTTAGTGTTTTTGTGCATACCGAGTTTGGCATCACCAAAGGTTATACGTTTAACTCTAGAACTTTCGCTACTACAACCTTTGACAAAGACTTCTTTTCGTTTCTTACCATATCCAGGGCTACCTTTTGAAATAGCCCTAGGTCTGTTTAAAGTTACAGTTTTGCCTTTATATTCCGCCATTCATTAATAGTTTTTATTAAGAACTAAAATAATTGAATATGTGTCACCACTAGAGTGTCCAACAGTAGTAAGGTCAATATCTCCAGTAACTCCACTTCCTGCATTATTTGGTATGCCTGTAAATAGGTCATAATACTCATCTCCAGTGCTATCTGATGGTAAACCAGTTAATAACACATTAGAAGTAGCATCAAACTCTAAATTTACACCCATACCTCTAGTAGCCCAATATATTCTAGCGACTGATACTGAAGTACAAGACTCTCCTGCACTATTTGTAGTAAGTGCAGAAACGTCTACTTTCTTTACAGCCGATTCACCTGTGCCATCTGACACATTAGTAAACTTCATAATAGCAGTCTTTTCGCCATCTTGAATGGTTTGTGATGTTACTGCATCAGCCATAATTTACTCCTTATCTTTCAACTGCTGCTACTACGTAGTCAATAGTCATAGTTTGTGCAGAAGCTTCACCATTTTGAATACCGAATGAAACTGTTAATTCCTCATCATCTGGTAAATTAGTGTTTGCTACAGCTACAGGTTCTGCATTATTTACTGAGTAATAAACTTTTGAAGTGTCTGGGTCAATAAACCAAGTTACTGTAATAAAAGTATCATCCGCCATAGTTGCTACATCTTCTGTAGTTGTTGCACTGTTATTTTTCTCTACTAAGAAATCTAAACCTGCATCACCGTCTGCTGAAATAAAGAATACACCGTCTGTAGTATCAAGTGGTGTTGTATCTGTAATTCCAAGGCCTATAACAAAGTCTGATTGATCTACATCATTTACTTTGAATCTAGCTGAGAAGTATGCTCTTTTACTTGTGCTTAACTTAAATGCTTCGCCTTTTAATTGTAAAAAGTCTAAGTCATTATCTCCAGCAGCATTAGTAAGCAATAAAGCCCCACCTGCTGATGAAGTTACAGCTTCAGTTGCACTACCTGTACCTGCTTCAGTAGTCGTAATAGTCCAGTCGCCTGAGTTATACGTCATGAAATCATTATGATACATATAGAATGTTTGGTCAGATGGATATGGTGCAAACATAGGCATATCTTTTTTATGCTTAGTTGCAACAGTATTACCTGCCCATAATATTAAGTTTTGAAAATGTGGATTAGCCATTATGAACTCCTTTACTTGTATTAATGGAAATCGAAATCGATCCTCATTAAGCTAATTAATTTTTTAACTATCTTGAGTTTACACCTAGAAATAAAAGTAATCAACAAAAAAAGGGAGCCGAAGCTCCCTTAGTAATTGTAGTTGAGTGAGAAACGCTACAATAATTCGTTCCTTTAAGCTCCTTGAGAGCCGTAAACGGCTCTAAAGTTTGAATATCCGAAGCTATAACGCTCTCTAGCCTTATATCTCATGTTGCCAGTATCGAAGTCACCTTCCAATGAAGTTGTCATTGGAGATCTTTCAAAATACTTAAATCCGTCAGGACAGTCTGTTTTCAAGAAGAAAGCATCTGTATCTGTCAGATAGTTATTTACAACATAACCATCAGGTAGCATACCAGTATTCTTAATAGCATTAATGTCGTTGTCAGACGTACCAACTCTTCCAGGAGTTTGTAATAATCTGTCAGCCACAAATACTAATTGTGGTGGAATAATGAGCTTCATACCTTTTAACGCAATGTTAAGACCTTTATCATCCGTAAATGTAGAGATATTAATTAATGCGTCTTCAAGTGAAGTTTCATTAAGATCCGCCATAGTGGTAGCTCTGTTTGCTAGTGAACCGCCGCCGCCTAGTGGATGATCTGTAGCTACAAGCACTTTACCATCACCACCTGTTGTAGAGAACGCATTGTTCAATACAGATGCAGCTTTGATTTGCTTTGTATTAGCCATAGACCTTGCTAGTGCTTTGGTGTATCTTGCTCCGAGTCTATCATAAAGATTATCTTCAACTGCTTCTTCGGTTAGTGCGAATGCTAAAGCCACTGTTTCGTGGGTGTAACGAGATGTATAACCTTCGTTAGCTGTATCAAATCTGACACCGCTACCTTCGGATTTTACTTCCGCATTACCAAACCCTACTATTAGAGTTTCTTCTTCAAACGCTCTATCAGAAGTTTCAGTATCGAAAATTTCTGTATGTTGAGATTCGTATCTTGAGTATTCCATACCGAACAAGGCATTCAAACCTGGCTCTAATTCTTTCGCTAATTGCGATCTGTTAATTGCCATTATTTATACTCCTGTTGGATCGACATAGAAATGCTCATTAAATTTAACAATCACATTCACGTTAGCTGAACCTGTTGTACTGTTATCTGGGTCACTCGAAAAGCCCATAATTCTGAACGTAGCAGTTGTAGCTGCTGTTGTTCCAGATAGTTCTAAAGCTGACATCCCTGTTTTCACAGAGCCAGCAGTATAGGAAATATCTGCGTTCAAACCGACATCAGTTTGAGCTGGAGAACCTGCACTTTGAATTTCAAATACAGCATCAGGGTCATCTATTACGAATGCTTTAATATCGGACGATACAGTTCCATCGGGGAAGTGAGAACTAAAAATAGTTTCACCTGAAGAGTTTGTAAAAGTACAACCTCTAAATACACCGATAGACTCATCCCCAGCACCAGCTACTAAAATAGTACCAGTATTGAGCATTTTTACTAAATCGCCAGAAAAAATATTCCCAGAAGCACCTGAGGCAATTGCGTATTCTGTAGTTCCACCATTTTGGACTCCAGAACCTAATTTACCTACAACACGTGCTCCGAAAGGGGCATTTTTGTTAGCCATAATAAGTCACCTTATATTTGTTATTAAAGTTTAAGCGATCAACTACGTTGACCACCGCCAAAAGTTACTTTGCTTGATCTCTGAGGATTTAACATCGGAGAACTTGGATCTGATTCCTTCATCATATCGTTATCAACAGCGTCTTGCTGTGTTTTTGCACGGTTAGCATAGTAGGAGTTTCTCTCTTCCCGTGTTTCATTTGGAATCTTAGCCAATAGCAAACCACCTCGTGCAACAACTCCTGCATGTTTACCTTGTTGTAAAGTGTCAAAACGATCTTGGTCAGAAGTATGTAACTCGTCAGATCGCACTAGGTCGAAACCTTCGCTTAATCTTGAAGTTATATTCTTACGATCTTCTTGGCCTACAATTTCGGCTCTGATCCACCTGTAAGTATAACCTTCAGGTGCAGGAGGAGTATCCAACGTAGATGGTGGGCTCCATGGTTTGCGAGCTACTTTATCAGCTCGAGTGTCGGCAGAACGTGGTGTTCTGTTTAAATCTTTGTTATCTTTTTCTGTCATAACTATTACCTTTTAACATATTTTGCGTACTCTTTCAAAGGTACGTTCAATTTTTTTGCCATTTGAACTTCACTAGGAGAGAGTTTTACCTGTCTATTGCCAGTATTTCCACTTACTCTACCTGCTGAAGCCACCTTTTGTGACGGTTTTGTTTTTCCATTAGTATTTGTAAAATACTCAGGATGTTTATCCCGAATCCTTGCATTTACTTCTTTAAAATACGCATCACTTTCAACTACAAAACCCTCTGTCACCAAGTCTTCATGAATTTGAGTTCCTGATTGATGCATAAGTGCATTATTCAAGAACCAATCATTACCGTCATCAATCCAGTCTTGCATTTTTGAATTGTATCCAGTTTGTTGTTGAGCGGGTTGTTCTATTGTTTGAGCTTGCGTATTTGTTTGCATTTGCTCCATACGTTGCTTACCGTCAGAAACTCTTTGTTCTTGTACGGCTATTTTTGCTAAAACATCTTGAGCTTGAGCAACTTTTTCATAATCAGCAACTTCGTGTGCTTTTTGCAAAGATGCCATAGCTTGTGCTTTTTGTGACTCAAGCCTGGTTGCAGATTCATCAAACGTAGTTTGTTGTAAAGTATGAGCTGTAGATTTTAATCTTTCATTTTCTGCTGATAGATTCTTAGCATATTGGTATGCAGAGTCTTGACCTCTTTCAGCTTCTCTTAACTTTCTTGTAAGATTGTTAATTCTTTTTTGTACCTTGTCAGAGTAATCTACTAATTCCTCTTCCTTGGTTTCATCTTTTTCTTCAACTTCAGTTGTTTCTTCTACAACCTCTGTTACTGGTGCCGCAGCTACAGATTCTTCTGTCTTCTCAACAGGATCATCTAAGTCTACGATCTGACCTTCTTCTTCTATAACCTCTTCTTGTTTTAATGCTTCTTCAGACATATTTTCTCCTTATACTGCAAGAATATCATCAGGATCAAGTATGGTAGCTATCACTTCGTCATCATTAATGATTCTGCATTCAGATTCATCACCTAACTTAAAGCGAGCACCAGCATATCTACCGATTAATACCCATTGTTTTTCCTGACACCAAGGCTTCTCAAATTTATTTGAGTCTGCATAGCAATCAGGGCCCATTTTTACCACATAACCAACAACCGTAGCAAGAGATTCTCTATCTACTGTTGATTGTACTAGGTGGATTCCACCTTCTGTAACCGCCTTACCTTTATAAGGTAGGATTAATATACGCCAACCAGTAGGTTGTGGCATACGGTCTATAAAAGATTTTTCTAGTAAGGTTGGATCCAACACCCGTGCTGACTCTTTAACGTAGGCAGGGTTTTCTGCAATTTCTGGGGTTGGAGTTTCTTGTTCTTTGTTTTTTAGATCTGCCTCTATGGACTTTGCGACATGATCAGGGACTTGTATCTGTGTCATCTTCTTGTGTTTTTCCTAGCAGCTCTCTAAATATATTTTCTGCATCGGCTAGAGAACTGTAACGCCCACGCAAATATTCGTACTGAGAAAAATCACTACATCCTGCTAACATAGCATCCTTAGTGTCTTCTCTTCTGGCTTCTATTTCTTTAATAAATTTTTTTGCAAGCCAAACTGAATCCATTAATAAATACCAGAAAACTTACCACCAAACTCGGCGGCACCCATACCTCTAGCTTTACCCTTTCCCATACCTGGTTTAGCTTTTGTATTAGCTGAAAAAGTACTAGCTTTAGTTTTAGTAGATGCACTACCTTTATTGCTATAGCTGTTTTTATTCTTCAATACTTTAGGTGTTTTCTGTTGACTTACTTCTGTTCGTTTATACATGCGTTCTATTATGTAGAGTAAAAATTAATTTTGCAACTTTTATTTACCTTGGCCTGCATACTTTTTATATTGTTTTTTTGATTGTTTGCTTTTTGGATAAGTATTTTTGCTGTTACCTATTGAGGTTCTTTTACTTTTACTGCGTTGATTATCTACTTTAAAGGTGCTGTAACCTTTAATTTTAACGGCCATTAATTACGATTCATCAAGTCTAAGTTCTTAAGCATACGTTGTTGATCTAATCTAGCCCTTGCAGTATCGTCACGCATCTCTGCTATATCTTCTGAAGTCTGTATTCTTTCTCTATCTACATCAATTCTTCTTTGTGCATCTTGTGCCTTACGTCTTTCTTGAGTAATAAACTGTTGTTGCTCTATCGCTAGTTCTTGACCTTTAAGTGCAAGCTCTTGTTTTCTAATTGCTACTAATGGATCTTCATCCTCTGGTGATGAAATCCTAGCCGTATAGTCAGCAATTAACTCTGCCATAATAGGGGCTGAGAACTGAGATAAAATATTATTTGCTTCTTGTAATAACTGACCTTGCTCTACTGGACTTACCTTTTGAGCTTGTTGTTGTATCTGTTGATACTGTTGGATAACCTCTGGTGGCATTTGCTGTTGAGCTAGTATGTCAGCCTTCATCTGTAGGTGTTCCATAATATGTGAATGAATCAAAGCCTGCACTTGAGCATTCATTTGCACAGGTGGGGTATTTAATAAACTCATGTGAGTTGCTATATGAGCATCATGGTTTTGCTCTGGAAATGCTTTAGCAGGATTACCTAGTAATAATTGATTATTTTCAAAACCAGCTTCAATAGGCTTAGGCTCTGTTTGTGGAGGTGGTGCTAGTATTTGATCTACATTATCAACGCCTATTGCTGAGTACATACGCTTGTAAGACTCGTAAACCCCTGAAGCACCGTGTACTTCTGGATTAGATTGTACTAACTGCATCATTTCTTGGGCCATAGCTATACGTTGCGATTGACTAAATATATCAGGGTTAGATACAGGGAATACATCAACCCTATCATCAAAGTCTGTAAGCTTGATAGTATTGTTAGCATTAGCTACGTTGTACGGATATTCTTCGGGTAAGTATTCTTTGAATACATTTGAGAGAATCCTAAACTCTTTCTTTTGTGAGTTGTGCAGTCTTTTATGTATTGCAGATAATACTTTGGTTGATCTTTCTAATAGGGCTAGTGTAGTGCCTACAGGTGCATTAGGATTACCTTGGCCTACGTTTATCTCAGCTATAGATGCAAATCTTTGTCCTGCGTTGACCAATATACCTAAAAGGTTTAATAAAGTACCGCTTGGCTCTTTGAAAGGTAGCGGCTGTATAGATTCTCTAAGTGATCCACCTGGAGCATCAACATCTCTAAACTCACCTGGTTGGATTGGTGTATCTTCGTCTCTAATTCTTATGCCACGGGTTTTAAATCCAGCAGGCAGGTTAGCAAGGGTACCAGCGTCAATAAGTTGTCTTAAAATAGAGGTAGAGGCCTTAGATAGGCCGCCAATCATGTGAGTAAGACCAAAACCATAGAATCCTAGGCCAGGAAGGAACTTAAAGTGAACAAAATACTCTATTTTCTTACGTAAAGGGTCGTTTTCCTCGTAATTACGGTAAATACTAAGAATATTGTTACTATTTGAGTCAATTGTGACAATATAAGGTAGTTTTACCCCTGTAATCTCACCCATTTCGTCCATATCTTCAAAGCCATCAATCTCTAGATTACAATGGACTTCGTAGAGTAAAGATACTTCACCTGTATCATAACTAGGCTCTATACCTGATAATTCGTTGATTTCTTCTTGAACTTGGCTAGCTTGGTCACTATCAACGCTTTGAACCTCTACTTTACGGTAAAAACCTATTGCTTGGAGCTTTTTGACCTCGTTTTCAGGCATTTTGACCACATTTGTGATTCTAGGACATGTTTCTAGGTCTGTAGAGAAATAAGGTACGATTAAGTCCTCTGGTGCAATAAATTTAGATACTGCACGACCTAATGACTCATCATAATAGATCTTTTTAAACGCAGACCCTGCCAAAGGTAAGTAAAACAACATCTGGTCTAATTCTTCGTCAAACTCTTCCATAACGTGAGTTATTTGATAGTTCATAAAGTCTTTGACTCTTTGAGCTTGTTCTTCGACTACTGAATCGTATTTACCTATAACTTGAGTTTTGACTGGACCGTTAGAGGGTAACAGCTCTTTGTAGGCCTGGGCTTGGAAGTTTGTGACTGCTTCACCTAATAATGGATGTATAACACCAGAGGCACCTTCAAAGGGTTCTGATCTTTCTTGATCAAACTTCATACCTAAATATTTAAGGCCGTCTGTATAAGTTTTTTCCCAATCCTCTCTTGAAGACTTATCCTTTTCAATTCCAGAGGTAAGCTCTATTGCTATACCGTTTAAAGTATCTTCATCAAGTGACTCTGCAATATTACTATCAAAGCCAGTATCTATTGGCATATCATCCATACCGTTTAGGACTGCACTACCGTCCTCTTGTATTTCAAAATCTTCTTGCCCTGCCTCTTCAATTGCTTCGATAGCAACTTGCATATCTTCAGTTCCTTCGAGGGTGTTTTGGGAGTTTAGTATATTGTTCGGTTCTTTTTCTATTGCCATATTAGTTACTACCTAGAATTTCTGTACGCATTCTGCTTCTTTCTTTTTCAGCTTCTTGATAGGTGTTGTAAGATTTTACTGTACCTGATTCTATCGCAGACTTGTATTTTTTTAATATTTCATTACTGCTTAATTCTTTACCTGTTATGGGATCAAGAGCAGGTAAAATATAATGGGTATTCTCACCAGTACCAACTGTGCTTGTTAGCATAGTCATTCTTTCACCTTTTTCATTTTTAAAAATCTTTTCTCCGCCTAAAACTTTATTGTGAAAGTCTTGCAAAAATTTTTTATTAACATCATATCTATTATCTTTTGCAACATTTTCTACTGTCATTAGTAATATGCCCTTTTAACTACAGGTCTAGTGTCTTCTAAATAATCATCATGTAATGACACTAATCCGCCTTCACGAAAACGCATTAAGGCTTGAGACATAGTATCACACAAATCGTCATTTTTTCCAAAGGGAAAAGCTGCACACTCTTCTATCATATCCTCGGCAAACTTTTTCTCTGGTGCCCATACTAAACCAGACTCAAAGATTGGTGCGACTGAGTGCATACGTGTAGATTTATCGTGGCCTCTTGTAGGAGAATAATTAACAACAGGTATACCAAGTCTTCTAAGTTCATGGGTAAGAGGGGTACCAGATGCTTTGCTTTCAATCAGGGTCATATCAGGATCCCAGTATTTATATTCTTCGTAGGCTACCCGTTTGAGTTCAGGAAAGTCCCACCTACCTTTTTGGGCATCAAGCAAAATAATAGAGTCTGGATCGTCAGGAGTTGGTTGAAAAACACCCCAAGTAGAAATAGCAGAATAGTCTGAGTTTTGTTTCTTACTGTAGGCGGTATCGTAACTTTGTATTATATATTTTACAGGAGGCAAGGAATCAGCTTTCCAGGGATTCCACCACTCACGCTTGATAATAGATCCTTCTTCGGATGTTGGAGTTTGCATCCATTGTGCATTCCATTTTTGGGTAGGCAAAGAAGCTTTTACTTTTTGCAACTCTTTAATATCCCAGAACTCGGGCCATAAGGGATTGCCTGTTTCTTCAAAGATAGCTGGAAACTCTACAATATCCCATTGGTCGGCAAGTTCCTCCTTTTGGGCTTCTAAGAGCTTTTCGGTAAGATCTAAAGAACTCCACCTTGTCATCACAAGAATAATGGCTCCTCCTGGTTGTAACCTTTGTCTAGGTCCAGAGGTGTACCATTCCCAACAAGCTTCCATAGCTGTTGGTGACAGGGCATCTTGTTCTGAGTGTGGATCGTCAATTATAAGTAAATCCGCACCTCTACCTGTAATAGCACCTCCGACACCAGCGGCGAAGTATTCACCACCTTTATTAGTTTCCCAACGACCAGCAGATTTAGAATCGGCTTGTAGTTCTACTTTACTAAATATTTTTTTATACTCCTCAGTATCCATCATGTTTCTAACCTTACGGCCAAAACGAACCGCAAGCTCGCCTGTATGAGTAGTCTGCATGATTTTACGATTAGGTTGCTTACCCATAATCCAAGCAGGAAAATAGGTAGAACAAAACTCGGATTTAGTATGCCTTGGCGGCATGTTTACGATTAACCGTTTACATTTTCCTGAGGCTACCTCTTCTAGCTTTTGTGCAAAGATCTTATGGTGACGGCCACAAATAAACTCTGGCCACATGTAATCTATAAAACCTAAGAAGGAATCCTGACATTCTTTTTGTTTATTAATTAGAGACAGTCTCTCTTTTAACAGTAGGGTTTCACGTATCTCTGAATCAGAGAGGTGTGAAAAACTAGGATTGGTCATCTTTTACAATCTTATCTATTTGTTTTTTTATTCTTTGTACGGCTTTCTCAGCAGCGGCACGTTCGTTAGGATCAATATTTTGGGTAAGCTTTATTTCTCTTTGTAAATTTTGAACAAGAGGTTTAACTTTTTTAAGTGCTGCTGCACTAAGTTTGATTCTACCGCCTGGTCCTATAGATTCAGCCATCATTCCTGATAGGCCTTGTCCACGCATACCTATACGGTCTACTAATTGTTGAGCAGCAGGATTAAGCATTTGATACAAGGGTCCACCAAAGGCTTCATTCATTTCAAAGGGAGATATAGGAGTAATTGAACCTAGGTCGGGGGAACTATTTAGTTTTTTTTTTCGCCTAATCCCATAGGCATTTGTGCTTTTATTTGAGATATTTGAACATCTATATTATTAATCTCATTAGCAACTGCTTGAGCACGATCAAACTCTTTGTTACGAACCAACATGTCGTATTCAGACATTAGGTTGTCAATAGAGGTTTGTAATGAAAATATTTGGTTCTCAGGAGATCTATCCTCAAATCTTGGCTCGTTGTCGGCCATACCTATATTACCACCCATAGGGGGTATACTTGGAGCTTTGGGTACGCTTTGTTGTATAACGCCTGGACCACCAGCTGCCATCATCATAGGCTCTTGAGGTGCTTGCATTTGACCGCCAAGCATCTGATTAATATCAACACCTAGTATTTGAGCTGCTTGTTCAAGCTCGTCTTCACTAATACCGTATTGCTCTAGGAACTGAGCTATCTCTTCTGCGGATAGACCTTGTTGGATCAACATGTCAATAACTTGTAATATCTGCTGGAGGGCTCCCTGAGCCTCTTGCATTTCAGCCTGGGTTACTTCTTCTGTTTGAGCAGGCATCTGCTCAGATAAATTGGGGGCCATAGGAGTCTCTTGCATCATAGGAGCAGGAGCTACATTTGGCATCATCATATCTTCTTCCATAAATACCTCAATTAGGGACGCAATCTGTACGGAGGTTAAAGATGTACATATTTGACTGCATCCCTTTTGTACCGATTGTATCATCAAATATGAAAAATACTAGAATGTTGTGAAAATTAAAATCGTGTGAGAGAAAGCTTGTACTTGTATATAATATATTTAGTACGGTCACTTTTTTGGGGGTAGGGGGTCAAAACTATTGTTATGTCTATATAAAAATGGGGGTCTAAGGGAACCTAAAATATACGGCTCTGTAATGCTCTGTATTGATTAGTTTTATTTATCTGATGTTCTAGTGTGGTTAATGTAAACAACAAAAGGCCAAGGCTCTAATTCTTGTAATATAAATTACGTGAATAAAATTGGAGCTGTCAGTTATAAGTTTCATGAATGTCGGCCTTGGTTTTAATTTGCGGGCCCTGAGATTTGGCCATAAAAAAAGGGAGCAGCAGCTCCCCTTTATGATCTAGTAAATTAATAAATTACGCCACCTCCTGGGATTTAGTTTTTCTTTGATCAATATCTTCAATACAACGATTTAACATCCTGGTACTAAACTGGGATTTACTTTCATCATTAATATTGAACTTGGCCCCTATTAAAGCCTGGCACGCATCAAGATTTAACCAGGGCTCGCTGTTATCAAATATTGAAGCGTTGAATATAACCAGTCTTGCGTATACCTCTTTGTAATTGTTACGAGTAATTTTACTCATTCCGATTACTGCCATATAAGAACCTATTTCAAATTGGTATTTATTTAATTTTTCGCGAGTTTCTTTTTCGCAATTTCTAAAGTCTACTATTAATGTCATGTTAATTAACCTCCGTATTTGTAATTTAACATATAAGTATTATAAGCTATTTATCGGACAAAATGTAAAATACTTGTATAAAAAAAGGGAGCGTTGACTCCCTAGTTATAGGACAGCCTACTACGCCTCCCATATAGCGT
>UEXM01002567.1_pt1 | contig 12703 bp, 9 predicted proteins | sample 1796661 | NCBI WGS metagenome assembly UEXM01 (sample SAMEA4772469, study PRJEB27181) | metagenome | reverse complement strand
CTTGGAGAGGTAAGCCAGAAAATAGTAAGCAAGGCAGCAGTGGATTACACCGGGACCAATTGCTACCCTCAAAGTACCTGGGTGAAGTTACAGACATTGCGTTGGAAGCTTATCAAAAGATGATTGTTCAGGGCATAGCCCCAGAGCAAGCCCGAATGGTACTACCTCAAAACATTATGACTGAATGGTACTGGAGTGGTTCTCTGATGGCATTTGCCAGAGTGTGTAACCAACGCCTTGACCCTCATTCACAGCACGAAACCGCACAGGTAGCTGATAGGATTGCAGATGAGATACACAACTGCTTTCCATCTTCAGCAAATGCTTTGTTGAATGAGCAGACCATTTGGCCTAATGACCCGGAGTGGCAATAGGACATTATGCTATAGCCATTGGACATTGTACTGGTGCTTCTGGTAATTTAAACAATAAAAACAGCAGTTTATGGCGTTTTTTACTTGTCATTTCTGTCTCTTTTGTTACACTGAATACAGTTGATAACGATGGAGATAGTTATGGAAAAGTTTAAGTATGTACAGACAGTAGAAGACCACTTGCAAAATGCTATTGAATGTCTGCAACACGATACAAAAGCTACACGCAAAGAGGCGTTAGAGTTTTTATTGGAGATACAGGAGAGAACAGCAGGGCAGAAATTCCCCGAGTTTAAATGATGTGAACCTGAGCCGTTGATAGTGTTAATGGCAAAACCAACATAACTACGTTTAGGAGGTAGTGGCTCAGGTCACATCTCCCAACTGCAAATCTTATGCCTCACTGGTTATCCAGTGGGGCTTTTTTTTCGATTATGTTTTTGATATAAAAACACCATGTCTCAGAAAATTACCCATGCAAATTTTGGCTCAACTGAATATCGTGTTTTTGGCAAATTAGTCGAAGTAAAAGAAGACGATGACTATCTTATGCTCGTTAATGAAAAGGGCGAAGTTAGGCGCATGGCCAAGCGGTATTATGCCACTTGGAAACAACGCAAAGAACGAGCAGAAGAGTTACTGAACTGCAATGTTCTCACTCGTTTTGGCGGTGGTGGTATGAGTACCAGCTTTAGTAGCCTTAATTTCTTTAACGAAATTATAATGGATAGTAGCAATATGAATGGCGGTATATTAGATACACCGCCTGATGCTGGGAGGGAAGCTCATCAAGAAATAGTGCAGCTTCGCATCCACAGCCAATTGAGTGATTACCATCGTTTAAAGAGAGCAAGCACGCTGGAACTAGGTTTGGATGCATCGAAAGAGCAGTTAGAAAATTTAAAAGAGCATGTTAACCGGCTAGAACAAGAGCGACTAGCGATGTCCCGGGACCAAAAGCTTTTGGTTAGACAATCAGAACGTGCGTTGATTATGGCCTGGCCAGATTGGCGCAACAGTCCAAAGCAAGCTTTCATCATACCAAAGGGGACTGCAAGCAAGCCAAGGCATGTACATAAGGCGTTCATGCTTAAATATGGTCTTGATATAACGAAGCGTAGCCGTCTAGATGTAACCCTAACCGATAGGGGCCGCGATAATTATGTGCATTGTACATTAGATGATTATGAGGATATGCCTTGTACTCTCGCCCTTTTGAAACCACAAGGCCAGTGGGAGATAGCAAGCACAGAACCACAAGATCCAAACGCATATTATAAGTTTGCAAAACGTGTCTTACCAGAGAATGGTAAGGATGCTAATGAGCCGTTAGCTTGGTTTGAGGAGCAGCACAAGATAATCTATAAGCGGATAGAGCAGTCTGTTTTTCAAGACCCGCCAAAGAAAGTAGCTTTTGAAGATTTATAAAAAAAAGTAGCGAGTTAGGTCCGAACATATAGAGGACCATGTACTCGCTACCGTTATAACAAGCAAAGCTTGGTTCTAGGGATGCACAGCTTTCGCTGTAATACTAACCCTGTCACAATATCAATATAATCATATTCCGTGCCAAATACAAATAAACACTGCACTTTAGGTTAGAAAGCAGCAATAAAAGTTATGGTGGGCTTATAGAGATACACAGGTTAAAACCTAGGTAAAACCTAAGTTAAACCTAAGAACCTAAGTAGTACGATAGCTGAATTGATGTTGATGTCTTACTGATACAAATCGGACTGCTAGTCACTGCTAGTTACTGCTAGTTTCGATGGTGGGCGATGGTCTGCCGTGAGGTCCCGATTTTTAGACAAGACAAATGACCTGGTCCGAATAAATTTCAGATAATGTCCTAATGTCAATGAACCAAAGAGGCAAAAGGTCAAGCGAATAATAATCGCTTGCTGTCACTTGTTGTGTCTTATCAATTGCTTATCTGATTTGTCGCTGCTGCCAGGCGCAGCCGGGTCCCATCCAGGGCGATTTGGACCCCCGATACCCTAAAAAATAACCCAATTCAAAAACAAGGCTAAAGCTTGCCTTGTTGTTCTTATTGTTAGGCCCTTTGCAATAGAGCCTGAAATTCAGAGGAAACCAAAATGCCGTTAGAGACAGGTACCTATATCAATAGTCTGGTTGCCACAAATCCAGCGGCAACTGACGCACTATCGGTCAGTGATGACCATCTACGCTTAATCAAATCCACTATCAAAAACACATTTCCTAACATCCAAAACGCTATTACAGCGACAGAGACAGAATTAAACATCATGGACAATGCGAGGCCAGCAGTGGCCACCACGCTTGTCGATGCTGATAGGATGGTCATAAATGATGACGATGTAGGGATGAAGCAGGTGGCACTCCCGGACCTGCGAACCTATCTGACCTCAAACCTAGCCATCACAAGTGCCATGATTACAGATGGCACTATATCGACAGCAGATATTGGTGACGGGCAGATTACCACAGCCAAGCTAGCAACGAGTGTAACGCTCATTCCAGCAGGTGTTGTATCAGCTTTTGCAGGTACAGCAGCACCAACCGGCTATCTGCTTTGCTATGGTCAAACCATAAATAGAAGTCAGTATGCGGATTTGTTTGCTGCAATCGGCACCACATATGGGGCAGGGGATGGCTCAACCACCTTCGTTCTACCGGACCTGCGGGGCCGAGTTATCGCTGGTCAGGACGATATGGGCGGTACGTCAGCCAACAGATTGCTCGGTGTAGTAGGCAGCGTTGATGGAGATAGCCTTGGCGCAACCGGCGGTAATGAAACCCACACCCTTACAACTGCAGAAATGCCAGCGCACAGCCATACAGGTGTTGTGCAGCAGCGCGAAGATTTCAACCCAACAACCGGCTCAACAACACAGACACCACTTGGGTTTGGCGATACCAGAGGTGGCAGCCGTGCATCAGCCTCACCACTAACAATTGATAACACCGGTGGCGGTGGTGCGCATCCAAACGTACAGCCAACAATGATCCTTAATTACATTATTAAAACTTAAAAGGGGGTATAGCCACATGCCTACACTCCCAATCAGAAACCTAGGCGGCGTTGGAATAGCAACAGACCCCAACCCCTATAACCTGCCAATCAACGGTTTTACATCTGGCAAGAATGTGCGGTTTGATGAGGGCAAAGTAAAACGTGCCCCGGTCTTCCGTAATGTTAAAGATAGCCTTGGGTTTAATCCTAGAGCAGCTTTCGGTGTAGTAGGCAGTTCAGCCAACTTTGATACCATTTTGATGGCTACTGATGCATATGCGATTAAAGAGTATGCAAATGGTACTGTGAGTGATGTGTCTGGTTCCATATCAGGCGTTGCAGACCCCAGGCCCTTTACAATTAGCAACCTAGCGGATGTTGTCTATATCAACCGGCCTGATAAGGTGCCATCCTTCCGGCTACCTAGCGGCACCAACTTTGCTGCGCTTACTAATTGGGATGCTAACTGGCGATGTGAGGCATTGCGTCCCTTTGGTGATTTCTTGCTGGCCTTAAACATGACTGAGGGCAGCACCAACTATCCGAACCGTGTGCGCTTTTCAGATATTGTACAAGCTAACTCGATACCAGGTACATGGAACGCTGCGCTAACAACTGCGTCAGCCGGTTTCAATGACTTAGTTTCTATGCAGTCACCCATTGTAGATGGGCTGTCTTTAGGCACTAACTTTGTAATCTATTCTAATCAAGAAGCCGTGATGATGGATTTTGTCGGCGGCACTTTCTTATTTAATTTCCGCAAATTGTTTAGCGATGATGGATTAATAAATCAAAATTGCGTTGTTGAAGCCGAGGGCAAGCATTTCTGCTTTGGCACCTCAGATATCTATATGCACGATGGGAACAGCAAGCAGAGCATATGCGATGAGGTAACCCGTGAATTTATCTTCACTGGTCTAAATAATAAGAACGCTGACAGATGTTTTGTGCAGCATAATAAGCTGCTGGGTGAGATTTACTTCTGCTATCAAAGTGGTGATAGCCTAGTTGATTTCCCGGACACTGCACGTTGCAACCGGGCGGCTACCTATAACTATGCCAATAACACCTGGTCTTTTCTCGATTTACCTAATGTTTCAGCGGGAACCACAGCAAACGTAAACACTGTGGCAACCTATGCCCAATCAACACAAAGCTATGCTACGGCTGGTGGTAGTTATTACCAACAGGAAGACAGCTTTGACCGGCATACCCTTATGGTTGGCGAGATTGATACAGGCAATGGGCTTACGTCATCAAAGCTGTATGGTGTTGACCTAGCAGATACCGGCAACATTGCCTTTGATGTCGATACTGAGGCTACCAAACCCCTATTCTTAGAGCGAGTTGGTCTGGACCTAGATGAAATTAAAGAACCCATCGATGGCTATAAAGTAATCACCAGGCTACTGCCTCAAATCCAAACTATTAACACTGATAGCACCACAATCAATTTTTCTTTTGGTGCCTCAGATATACCAAACCAACTACCTGCCTACACCCATAATGCCGTCTATGACACCGCAACGGATTATAAGATAGATAGCCGGGCGGCAGGGCGTTATCTCTCCTACAAAATCACGCTAAATGCAGATGATTATAAGGACATTTCTTTCAGTGGCTTTGATGTCGATATCACGGTGACAGGGAGAAAATAGATGGCGGTAAACTCAAAAACACACCTCGTTCATCAGAATTATCAGCGTGGAAAACCACCGGTAATAGAAGAGGGTTTAGTTAAATATTTACAGGATGAATTACAGCGTCTTGAAACCACAATCAAATCTATCGGAGCCGGTTCTATCGAAGTTTTAGACGAGCCACCCATAAATCCACTTATAGGCACAGTCAAATATAACATATCCCCCTGGGACCCACTTTCTGATGGGTCTGAGGGATTGGTTGTTTGGACAGGAACTGCCTGGGTGGATGTCTAAAACAAAAGAGGAATAATTTAATGGATCCAGCAACAGCTATGATGGTAGGCCAGCTTGGCGGCTCACTTATTGGCGGCTTTATGGGTAACAAATCTGCAAAGCAAGACCGGGCGGCGGAAGCAGAAGCCAACCGTATGCGCATGATGCCATACATGGATGCACGTCCATACACACAAGATATGATGCGCAGAGGCCAGGGGGCACTAAATTCAGCTTTAGATGCTGGTTATTATCAAGGCCCAACATATGCCGGTCTAAACCCAATCCAAAATCAAGCTATTCAAAATATTGCGGGTGTGGGCACAAGAACAGCGCAAGACGCAAACCAATTTATGGATGCAGGGCGGGGCTTTGGCACTAATTATTTAGATATTTACAACCGTGCTAGCCAAAACCCACTGGATAACGCAGTCAATTATGCAACAGCTAACACAGAGCCATTGCTCCGTGCAGCTATGCGCGATGATTACCGTGGGCTGACAGAGCAGACCCTGCCCGGAATAGGGCAAGGCGCATCAGCTACAGGCAACACTAATAGCAGTCGCGCTGGTATCGCAGAGGCTGTTGCGCAGAGAGCCTATGATGATAGGTCAGCGGATGTGGCTGCAAATATCCAAGACAAGCTCATTAGCCGGTCCATGCAAGCCGACCAAAATCAACTAGCTAATATGACAACTGCAAATCAGAACCTTGCTGGTACATATTCTACTGGTTTCGGCAACGCAGGTACTGCAGCCGATTATATGCAAAATGCTGGCGGTATGCTCAGACAAGAGCAACAGGGCATTTATGATAACCAGCGTGGTCAATTTGAAGGCAATAGAGATTACAATTTAGACCAGATTATGCGCTATAACGCCGGAATATTAGGCCGGACGCCAACCTCTACAGGAGGTGTGCAAACAAATTCAGCAAATCCAATGATGGCTGGTCTGTCTGGCGCAATGGCTGGATTTGGCTTTGGTCATAAATATGGGCCTGAATTTGCGCAAATGTTTAACCAGCCAACTGGCGGATATTCATATGGCTCAGGTAACCCCGGAAGCTTTGAGCGTGGCACCTATCGTGGTGGCTACGGCGGCAATGATTTATATTAGGGGGTAATGATGAACCAGCAGAATATACCCAGAGGCGGTAATACAATAAGTGGTCAAACTTTTCGGCAAGGATTACTTGCTGCAGGGGCAGGGACAGGGATGTTTGTATCACCACCAACCCCACGCCCAACACAAGCGCAGATAGACGCTTATAATAAATACCCAGACCCAATTCAGATGCCGAATGTGAGCGATACCGGTCAATATCGGCGTGATAGAATTGGAGTGGTTAACCCATCCGGCATAGAGCAAACGCCAGCCCCAGCAATAACCCCAGAACCTGCATTATCTCAGCCTACAGGGCGGCGTGATGCGGCACCTATGTCAATTCCCAAGCCAATGCTGTCTGACCAGCAGATAGGCATGGGTGAGGCTCTGATGCGGATTGGCGGCGCAGGTTTAGGCGGTGCTAGTCAAGGCGGTCTAGCGAGTATGTCAGCAATGTCTGACCAATATGGCGCAATACAAGATTATAATCGGCAAGCTGAATTAGCTGAATACAACGCACAAGTTGAGCAGCAAGAAGCAAATTCATTAGCTAAATACCGCCAAGGTTTAGTAGATGCCAAATTTGCGAAGCTGCAAAAAGACCAGCAAAAAGGCATGGCAGGTGATGCTATTACAGATGCTCTCGCCTACACACGCCCCACAATTACAGCTATTGATTCAGTTTTGGCTAAAGTGCAAACAGCAGCCAGCAACAAAAATCCATTGGATAATGTCACTGGCTTATTTGGCAGTATTATGTCAGCGGTTCCGGGTACAGCGGCGCATGACGTTAAAATGGATATCCAAACTATCCAGGCGGCTGTCGGTTTCGACCGGTTAGACGCTATGCGAAAAGCATCGCCAACTGGCGGCGCACTAGGCCAAGTGTCAGAGCGTGAATTGGCACAGCTAAACGCAAGCTTGGGTGCGCTAGAGCAATCACAATCAAGAGAGCAGTTTATCACCCGCATGAAAGCGGTGCGCAGTCATTACATGTCTACTGTTCAGGCAATTCAGGCACAGCAACGAGCCTACGCTAGTGGCATGAGAGCCAATGGCGGCGCAACATCCTCAGATCCAGACGCTGACAAATTCACACAAGCAGATGCGATAGTAAATTCCTAGGAGCATAATATGGCTGATAGATTACAGCAGTACGCTGATTGGCTCATCGCTAATCAGAACAAGAAAGGTACGCCTGAATTTGACACTGTTGCCAACTCCTATAAACAACTGCGCGGAACTGCACCTGCACCAGCCCCGGTTCCACAAGCCCCTCAGTCACGCGATGGGGCTTTTGCTTATGGCATAGATAAAGGCCAGGAGTTATTTGGCAAAGGCATCGAGGTAGCAGGACGGCTTGTCGGCTCTGATACTGTAGCGGATTTCGGTACTGGCATAGTCGAGCAACAGGAACAAGATATTAAAGAGGGTGGCTATCAGCCATCTTATGCCGGCTCTTTGCGTGAAAACTATAACAAGGGTCAATTGCTTCCAGCATTAGGCGAAAAGCTACTAGAAAATATCCCACAGATGGGCTTTGCGCTTGGCGGTACAGCCGCAACTGCAACAGCGGCATACTTTGGCGCACCTGCATGGGCTGTTATTGGCGGCGGTGCTACAGTATTAGCTGGCTCTGGCATTATGGGTGCAGGTGAATCTGCACAAGAGCAGGAAGATAAAACAGGAAGCTATAACGAAAAAGTCGCTGCTGGCATTGGTGTTTTAATCGGCATTTTAGACAAATTTGGTGCTGGTAGAGTAATCCCGGCAGACAAAATAGCTAATATGACTGCTGGTGAAATAATCGAAGAGTTATCACAAAAAGGCTTTGGTGAAGCTGCTGCAGAAATCACAAAGCGCACCATGAAAGCTGCTGGTGTCGAGGGCGGCACAGAAATGGCCCAGGACGCAGCAGTCATTACTGGCGCAAAAACACAAGGCGCAGAGTATACAGCACCAGAAATCGGTGACCGGGCAATAGATAGCTTTGCTTTGGGCGGTGTAATGGGTGGCGGTACACGACTTGGCGCAGAAGTAGTTAAAGGCGGCGCACCGGACACACCAACTAGAGAAGCTGCAGCCCAGCGTTTGACCGAACTAGGTGAAACCATCAATCCAGTAATGGTTGGTAATGACCCCCAGGCGGCGGCGGATCTGGCCAGAAAGCTAGATGGCATTGCCCAGGCAAACGGCATGAACCTTAAAGATGTTGCTAAAACCAGCACAAAAGGCTCACGCGAGGTAATCGATAAAGCGCATATTCAATATGCAGAAGATTTAAAGCGGCTGGCCCGTGACCTACGCGACCAGCTTGGCATAACTGACAATGATGAGTTGTCGGTTGTGATGGACAAGGTTATGGCAATCGCTGGACAGCGTGAAGCCAGAAACAAAACTAAAAGCACAGTGGGCATCCAGGAGATGCAAGCTGTAGAACGGTTGGCTGGCGATACACAAGAGGGACAGGATATGCTGTCCATCATGCGTCAGATGAATGAACTGACCACCTTGCATAATGATGGTTATGTAGCTGGTTTAAGTAAATTCACTGACCAGCTATCACCAATCCCATCAAATGTTGGCTATTCAGACCGCAGTCTGATTGAAACACCCACTCGCATCCTAGGTACGCTCTATGGTGCCTCTGTTAACCCACTTATTCCAGCAGTACAGACTGCCGCAGTAGTTGGGGGCAGGGCAGTTGATGCAGTTACCGGCAGACGCAGCCGGGTGGCAAAATACATTAAGGACAACAAGAACAACCAGGGCATTAACGCCCAAGGTGACTTTTCTGTTCGAGAAAATAGACGGGCAGAACAAGCGGCAATTAAGCAAGCCAATGAGGAAGACAAACAAGCTGCGCAAGAAATGCACAAAGATATCTATGCGCAGAATGGACGCTTTGGTGATTTGTCTCCACAGCAGATTTTGTTGGATGCAACGGGCACAAGCCCACAAAACGCAGTCTCTGCATTAGAGGACCTAGCGCAAAACCCAACATATGAACGTGGGGCGAGGGCCGCTATTAATTCTCTGAAAAATGGCGGCCAAATACCAAACATTTCCTATGTCATTGCCGGGCTAAAGAACCATTTGGACAGTGACCAAAACAATTCAACAAGAGACAGGCAGGTGGACCCAGCAGCAGAAGACCGGCAATCAGTTGCAGGTCCGGCTGATGTTTCTGCTGGTTATATCAGAGGCATCCAGGATAATCGTGAGGCCAATGATGCGCTAATCGAGGCGGTTAATGCCGATGAGAGTATTACCCCATCTGATAAGGCAACTTTGATTGATGCACTTGCAGATTTACGCTCAAATCTTGGGTCAAACCCAGTTGAACGTGCATTTGAAATTGCAAGCAAAGCTGAGAGAAACTTAGAGGACGCAACATTAGCTGACAAATATGTCATGCCATATGTGGCCCGTGTTATGTCTCAGCAGCCGGTTCAGGACGATATTGTTTCTGAGGATAGAGCAGCTACGCCTGTAAATAACCCAATGCGGATATCACCACGCCGCCCAACAGCGGCAGGTGCAACTGAAGACTTTATGGGTGATGTACCACTGCAGATTGGCGCAGATGCAATTCTAAACTCTGGCCTTGGCGAAAAGCTAATGCCAAAGGTGATGAACTATCTGGGTATCAGAGGTGAACGTCAGCTTGGCGATAGCCGGTCAGATGAGCAAATTCTAATCGACCATTTTAAGAAAAACCTGCTGCACCTATATAACAGTGTTACCCCGGAATATCGTGAACGAGCAAAACAGTGGTATGTCGGTGCAAACAAGTTAAGCCAGCAAGCTGCAGATAAATACGGCCTAACACTGGCCCAAGTATCTGGCGTGATGGCGTCATTATCGCCTCAAAAAGATTGGTATATGAATTACGACTTAGGCATCAGAACGATTGACGCCTATGGCAAAATTCAACCGACAGACATCTTTGATAAAAAGATGGCATCAGCGTTCCGGCGTATGATTAAGAAGCAGCAGCCAATCCCACAGAAAAGCCTCAAAGGTTACTTAAAAGTTATAAATGGCGCACAGTTTCAAAATTTAAACACCTATGAAAAGGCGATATTCATTAGGTTCTGGGATGAAGTAAATAATCCAGAACGTAGCCATCGCATCATCACACCAGAGGGTGAGTTAGCAGACTTTCAACGCACAAAGAAGGGCGAGAAGTCTGGAACAGCCTGGAATGGTTTTGGTGACATCGAGAAAGCCGTTAGTATTATCGAGGATGGCTCACGGATAAATATCGATGTGCAGCTTGGCATGATGCACAAGGTGCGTAGCTTCTATAACAACATTCTAGACCCAATGTCGGACCAGGGTGATGTTACAATTGACACTCACGCTGTAGCTGCTGCGCATTTGCGTCCATTCTCTGGTAATCACCAGGAAGTAATGGAAAACTTTAAGGCTGGCGGTAAGTCAGGCATTACAGGCGCAGTTGGCGCATATGGCCTATATGCGGAGGCTTACAGACAGGCTGCTGCAGAGATGGGCATACTGCCAAGAGAGATGCAATCAATCACATGGGAAGCTGTTAGAGGCTTGTTTACACCAGGCTTCAAAGGTCAGAAGAAAAACCAAGAAACTATCGCCAATATCTGGAAAAGATATGACAAGGGTGATATAACAATAGACCAAGCTAGACAGGAGATTTTTGATGCAGCAGGGGATATTAAACGGGCTGCCTGGGAAGGACCAGGACCCAATAATTCAAGCGTTGAACAAAATCGGAGTGTTGCCAACACAGGAAACCTATCTGGCTCTAGCATACCCGGAACAGGTGATGGACGCGGAACTGGAGAGCAATCTCCCGGACCACTTCTTCGATCTTCCAGAAGCGTAGAATTTGACGCTGATAGAGCCAGTGAAATACTGGCGCAGGTAGACCCCAATCCACCGCAAACAAGCACAAATATTGCTGAAGATTTACGCAGCCGGTTAGAGGCTATGCGTAAAAACGATATAGAAAGTATCTATTTCGAAGAAGCCAACAAGACTGTGAAGAAAGCAGTGGTGCGGTTAGACCCAGAAGACCGGGCAACCACTAGTGCCATTAAAGTTGGCCTAGATGATAGCACCCGGACCTCAAACGAGGATCTGGCTGTACTAACGCCTCTAATTACTGATGCGTTTAGAACGCTGGCTGGTAGTGAAAACAGCAATATACTTGGTGAGTTTCGGGCATATTACGACCGAGATAATGACCTAATGTATAATCGAACTATCCAGGTCACTAATATCAATGAAATGACCCCAGATGGCAGAATGACGCCGAGAATGTTCTTTGAGACATTCTTGCATGAATTAGGCCACGCAATCGAGAGCCAGAGCGGCTTCAGATCCTTTACTGAAATGATGTCTAAAGCCTTTGCCGCTGACCCGGATGGCACAACACCTTCAGCAAAACTATATCGTGATATAGAAGCAATCAGCAGAAAAAGACGGCCTGAGTTATGGGTTAATGCTGATATGAAAGCTTTTATGCTAGAGCAGCTTACCGGTGAAAACATCACGGGGCAGCTTACAAAGCTAGCTAATATGCGGTCTGAGGATTTTGGTGCTAACATCACCAGGATATACAAAGCTGAGTTAGATGCCGGTAAAGAACCAAATGTAAGCGCATTTTATGATGCTTTCGGCGATTTGCGCAGAGATTTACGCTACCTGTTTGACCCAGCCGAGTTATCAGCAGATGTCATAGCTGCTTACCTACGCAACCCAAAGAAATTCAAAGCTGAATATCCAGAGGTTGCTAAAGCTGTGCGTGATGTCATTAACCAAAGCAAATTAGCAGAATATGTGACCTTCCACGCTCTAGCAGGGATGATTGGAGTAGGGGCTATGTCACAGATGCTTATGGCAGCGATGGATGATGAAGAAGACAGAGGCGCACTGTCACCCGGCAGAGGCGTACTCAGCGCAGCATAATAACACCACAACAAGGAGACACTGATGCAAGTATCAGCACAGGACCTGGTGAACACACTCACCAGCGTCCAGGCTGTTGTTGTGTCTGGTTCACTGAGTGATGAGCAAAAACTAGCTATCCTAAAGGATATTCAGAGCGGAATACCGCCAGTGCAGTTTTGCAGTAATTCAGCACAAACCAGAGCAATTTTATCAGCAAAAATATTGGAGGCTATGGATGGGCTTACCCCCAAGAAAGCCGAGAGCAAAAAGCCCATCAAAAAAGGGCCAAGGAACGCATCCACAAAAGGCACCAAAAAATAACTATTTTGCCCAACTGATGCAAACAGAAGAGGGCCGTGCGCTACGCCGCAAATGGTC
>UEXM01002566.1_pt1 | contig 12704 bp, 21 predicted proteins | sample 1796661 | NCBI WGS metagenome assembly UEXM01 (sample SAMEA4772469, study PRJEB27181) | metagenome | reverse complement strand
TTTTAAATCAAACCTAGTGGGGGTTTGTTTTGTTTTTATAGCGGTTATCATGACCACCACAAACACTAAACTAAACAATATTGAAAATAATATTGAAAGAGTGAAGGTCGAATCGATCGTCTCCTCTGGTAAAGCAATCTATATGCCTGGCAGCGTATGTGTATTAAAAGCAACTTCTGACATCACTACACTTAAAATGCGTGAATTTGCTGCTGCTTGTATTCGCTCACATGATAAGTGGCTCCTAATCGACAAACAGGATGCTACTTATAAACATGAGGACGAAGCCTTACCAAAGCAGTGATCTTGAACACGGGAAACTAGTAAAAGATCTAATCTCTGGTGATCTGGGTGTTCTAACCTCGCGCTTTGACATAATGAAAGATTGGGGTGAAGAACAATCTATTTGGGTATGGGAAATCTATTGGACGGGACCTTCTACCGACGAAGACAATAGAGTAGTTCCCTTTATTGAACATGGTATACTTGGATTGTTGAACGGCGGTGTGTGGCTGCTGGTGGAATCATAATCCAGTGATTGAGTTGCGAAACAAGACCAAGCATGTTATATTAGAAGAAGGGGATATGATATGCGACACCCGCACAGGGTCGAAAGGATTTTTGATCGAGAGAGAAAGAAGAGTAGACATCGTCCGTGATGACATTTATGTGTGGCATGTTTATTGGTTCAGTAAGAAATACGAACAATTCAATAGCTTGCCGTGGATGGAAGAGGAAGGATTGAAGATGTCTATCGTAATAGGTACAGTTATAATTCACAAACCAAACAATGGAGTAGAAGATGAATGAATGGAATGTTTACAAAGTTTTTGCAAGCGGTAAGCGGGCAAAGAACCCATACACATCTTTCAATGCCGAGGAGGCAAATCATTTTTTTGATAAGATCTTGCCCACACTCGCAACAAAACTACAAAAGTCTAAGTGGGTGGTGATTGATTCACAAGCCGCACAAGACCGACCTGCTGAAAAGGCAGATGATCAGGCAGACCTGTTTATCAAGAGAGTTCAAAAAGTTTTGAAGACAAACGCGGCTGAGAAGCATCCAGAGCTTGTCGGTCAAAGGATCGTCGGTGCCCTTATGATGAACAAGGAAACAGGATGGAAGTGGGCTTGGTGTCTTGTTCAGCCAGCAACCCATAACTTCATCGCAATGATCTCTGAGCCTTTCGATCAGAGGCAGGAGGCAATGGAATGGATTCCAACAGAATACCAGAAAATGGTTGCTATGTAGCTTTCAAAGTGGGAGATCTTGTTAAGATAGATACTACTAGAATCATAGACTTTGTTCGGCGCTCTTATACTGGTGAGCTTGGTATGGTTAGTGGAGAACACTTAAAGGAAAGACAAATGATTTTGCCTTTTATACCTATACTGATTTTTTCTACAAACGAGGTGCGCTTTTTTAGTCCCCAAGAGCTTAAAATAATTTCAAACATAGGGGACTAACTTTCTATTTACAATAGAGAAACACCTATGAAGAAGCCCAACAGTTTTGTAGAAACGGTATCCTTAACATGCGTTTTTATAAACTTAGGGCTTTTTATTTCTGCTGTGGTGTCTTCAAACATAAACTTACAGCTATTGTCACTATTTAACATTGCTTGTTTTTTGTTTTATTTTTTAATTTTGGGTAAAAGTGATGTATGAAGAAGTTTGGAAACATTTCTTAACAGAAGAGATAGATCCCACATTTGATTTGGAAAGTGAGGAAAGTAAACCACTTTCCGTTTATCAAAAGGGGCTTGGTGCTTATCTGTTTGAGAAAGGTTTCTACATTGATAAGTATTTGGGCGGTGGCAAGGATGGTAGAGTCTATAGAGCCACAGATAAAAAGACAGGATTAAGGGTTGCTGTTAAACTGGTTTCGGCTGGGTTTAGCCGGTCAGGGACTGATGCCGACCGCGAAGCGGAAAACTACGAGTGGGTGAGAATCAATAGAGACTCCCTTGGTGAAGACGCAAAGTATCTTCCCGTAGTCTATTCAGCAAAGATGGATGAGGTTCCCTATACAGGTGAAACTATGGATGGTGACAAGGGAACTTTTGCTGTGATCTTTATGGAGGAGTTGGAACCTTTGCCTCCTTCTGTCGCCAGAGAGTTGTTCGTCCCGACAGGGCCAAGACCTAGAAAAGACGCAAAAATAAAAACCGCCCGAGATAAAAAGCTATTTAGTGATCCAACCACAATAGACGCTCTTATGTCGCTTGCTGTTTCTTTAACGAGACAGAACACACAAGACTTTATAAATCTAGAAGCTGAAGTGCAGCTACACAAAGAAGCAAAAAGAAGGTTTTACGGCAATGAGCCACACAAGCCTAACTCCCATCAGAAAAAGTATATGTCTCCACAAGGAGCGCGACTTATGGATCTCTTCGTTGATGAGGCACTTAACGCGATGATAGAAAACCAAGAAGATGAGCGGGACACTAGACTTGTTGAAGAATACCAAGGCACTTTTAAAATAGATTTAGAGGATGCTTTCTTCAAAGCCTATAATCGCCCAATAGTTTCTGGTGGCGTCGGACTTCCGCCACTAAGCGGACTCAAAGGTCTAGATCAATTTTACGGACGCGAACAGGAAATAGAAAAAGCATTCCCAGAATCAGCCGGTGTGCGGGCTGCTATGAAGAAGTATCTTGGTAGAGGCTTGAGAGCATTTGATGTACACTCTGACAATGTTATGATGCGTCCTGGGACTAACGATATTGTTATCGTTGACCTTGGAAGATTTAACGTTGATTTCTAAAGGGCTCTAAATGTATCAATACAATGCTGTATGTGAAAGAGTTATAGATGGTGATACAATAGATGCCAGGATCGACCTTGGGTTTAATGTGTGGACTTTCGTTCGTATTCGTCTTTACGAAATAGACGCCCCAGAAGCAAGAACACGAGATTTAGAAGAGAAGGCGCGAGGGTTGAGATCGAAAGAATACCTCAAAACCACTCTGGACTCAAGCGGCGGAAAGTTTATCCTCAAGTCACACGGAGTAGGAAAGTATGGAAGGTGTTTGGGAACTATTTACATTCATGGCGAGAATATAAACCAAAGAATGATCGCTGAAGGTTATGCTAAGGAATACGATAAATGATTTTTTTGTTAGCTCTCACGACCACGCTCAGCGATGGGAAGCCAGCAGATCGTTCTGAGGCCATTTATAGTTCGTATTGTGTAAATTGTCACGGTGAAAGTGTAGAGAAGATTCCACTAAAACCTGAAACCACATCAGAGCAGAGAGCAGAGATAGTCAAGAACGGCATCTCAACTATGCCTCCTTATGGATGGATGCTTTTTGATGGCGAAGCCGAAAAACTAATCAAATTTATGGAACAAAAATGAAACTACTACTTGAAAACTGGCGTAATTTCGTCACAGCGGGCGGAAATGTCTTTGTTGGAGAGAATGTAGATGCTATTCCTTTGGAATACATCCAGCCCACCCTAGACAAATACTACGAAGAACTCTCGCGACTCTTTCCAGAGCACGCTGAACACTTCCAGCAGTTCGAGCCGTTAGGCTCTGTTGGCAAGAAAGCTAAGTCAGGGGACATCGATCTAGCTGTTGATGTGAAAACCTTGTTCCCTATGGGTAAGGTAACCGATGCTTCTCTTGAAAGCTGGAACTTAGATCCAGCTTCATGGCGCACAACATACGATAGAATGGTTAAGCGCGCCATAACAGCAACACCATCACAGGTAGAGCTTCGTGCTTTCCTCTATGAGCTTGCCAAATACATTGGCGAGAACTCTGAAATAATAAAAACTGATTTAAAGAAGGTGAGGCCAGGTAAAATGTTCTCTCTCTTTCCTCAAATCACGGATACTGGTGAGCAATTAGACGCTGGCGTCCAAATGGACTGGATGATGGGTAACCCCAAATGGCTTAAGTTTTCTTACTTCTCTCCGATGCCAACCGAATCTCAACCTCTTTTAAAGGGACTCCACAGGACGCAGTTACTTTTGGCAACATTCTTGGCGAAAAATCACTCCTTCAAGCATGTGGATGGTGTGTTTGATCAAACTACGGGAAAAAAGGTAGCTCACACCCCCGCAGACGCTATGAGACTGCTAGGAAAATTGTATGGGACTGATGTATCACCTGAAATTTTTAACACATTTCAGGGTGCCTTAGCGTGGCTGATGCACAAGACGGATGAACAAGACAGAAATGCTGTGTTTGATAAATATTTGAAAATCCTTGATCGCACTTCTGGCAACAAAGAGACCCTACCAAGCGGCGAGCTAAACAAATGTGGTTATATTCCGCAAGAGTTGGAAGATTATTGGGTTGCCAACCATGAAAGGCTTGGCCTAAAAGGAAAGTTCCTTTGTAAGACCACAAATGATAAACTTCGACAAGCAATAGGTGAGGAAAAGCTTGAAGAAGCCGCCACACCACGCATAGTAAACCTAAAGCAGCATGATATTATATCTCTGATCGATCTGATCCTAGGAAAAGACAGCATTCTTGATGTTTCAGAGAAACTTGCTGGACAAAACCTATCTGTGAAAGTTAAAAATGGGAAAGTTTACATCAAATTTAAGCAAATGCCCAAGTTCGTCAAAGGATACAAGCCATATACTACGCTATTCTCTGGTGGCTCTGATGGCGAATACACATTTGAGATGATTAGACCCGATAAACGACCAGATTATGTTGATTATTTGACTGACAATACGATTCTTATTGACTTCTCGGGCAATCTTACCTCCGATGAGGCTGAAAAGTTGTCAACGGACGACTATACCTTCATGACCAAAGACCAAATACGCCGAAATCAGTTCGATATTACAGACGAACAGCGTCAAGAACTGCTTTCTTTGCGTGCGAGAGCCGAAGGAAGGCTAAAAAGAGACGATAAGCAATACATTGCAAAGCGCATTAAAGCGATTATCCTTTCTCCCAACGTCCAAAGTGTCTTGGGTGGTGGTGTAGAAGGTCTCTATGTGACTGGTGGAGACAAAGAATTCAAGATTCCAAACCCACTCTATCAAAATTTACAGAGATTACAGGCAGGCATCTATGCTGTATGGTCGGGAAAAAGTGGAATACCCCTCAAAAATAGAACAATGAAGAAAGATGGCGAAACTGTCATCGTGAAACATGGTGTTAAAGAGCGATTTATAGCCGATAAGAGTGACAAAAAGGAGGGTGAGGGTGATAACATCGTCAATGATGTACGCAATTTTTTATCTTTTGCACAAAAAGACATTCCAGTTGGCTACAGAATGTTTGTAAGCCCCGAAGAGGCGATGTTATTGCTTGATAAAATACAAACAGAAGATGGTCGCAAAGAAGTTTATAGTTTTTTAAGAGAAAGAATCAAAAACAAGAAAGATTGGTATTCACCAAGAGCGAGCACCTAAGATAAACCGCCCCCAACCCTCCGAAGCAACTAGTTATTGCGTATTGGAGGGCTTGTTATGCCTGAACAGAACTATAATCAATTGGTTTTATCTCAATTACAGTCTCTTACACAATCTATGGAAGCCCTAAGAGGCGATCTACAGTTCGTGAGACAAGAGATTATCGAGCTTAAAGCCAAAGAAGATAGAGTTGTTGAGCTTAAAGAGTGGAAACAGCGTATAGATGAGGTTGCTTCGCCACCACAACTACAAAAACTAGTTAAAGAGGTGGAGATCTTGAACGATTTTAAGACAAAAGCAATCACTATCTTCGCTGTAGTGCAGTTTGCAATGGGGGCCATACTCTTTGCTATGAATTTTATGTGTTGACAATAATGAAAATAGTGTTATATTATTAGTATGAAACGTTTAAACTTCCAACTTGGCGATTTTATATCCCACAAGCATCCTTCCGAAGACTTTTCTTTAAAAAAGGGTATAGTAGTGGAGGCAGGACAACACTCTATCGTCATACATTGGCTTAGTTATAATAAAAAGTTCTGGTTAGGCGACGAGCACGAGGAATTTGCGGCTCTAAATCAAGAATTTCTACTAGGCACGATGACATACCCACGCAATCATAACCCAAATCTTTGCCTTTTAAGCAGGGCACCATAAAATGGCTTGGGGAACACTTGATAAAGATAGACTTGAGCAAATAGTGAGACAAATCACAGGTAAAAAACTGGAACAAAGCAAGATGGTACTGACTTCTGCCTTAATAAAGGGAAGTGGTATCATTTTTTTATGGGCTCCTAACAAAAAAACCTTTATAAAAGTGAATAGAGGTGTTAGAGTTTACATAGCAAGCTATGAAACCGACGATCGAGACAGAATTTTGGTCTATGACGGCTTTAATTTGCTTGCGATTCACCCAGATGACCTTGATGAGGTAGGATTTAACTAAAATGTTGTTTAAATTCAATAAAACTTGGAAGTTTTTGCTAATTTTAGGCTTTTTTTGGGCTTTTTATGCCATTTTTGGTTTTGAGCCTACAATAATCACGATAGGAGCCGCAATTTTAGCTACTTTTTGGAAAGATTCGACACATTTGCTATGAAAAGGCTAAAATAGGCGCTATTTATAGCTGAAAAATGAAAAAAACAAACGATTTTGGCGATTTAGTGTCCAAAAATCTAAAAGTTGGTGATATTGTTGCCTGGTCTACATGGAGTTCTGAGAATTCCGACTGGTTGCGGCACCTTGGTGTCATTTTAGAGGTCAAAAGCACCATTTTATCCAACAGAATGGTATGTATATCAGTCGTTTTACCCCTAAAAGAGCCCAAAATACCCTTGGAATTGTTCACTTTTTCCTTAAAATTGGTCTCTGCGGCAGACGAAAAGGAGGTATAGATGGACATTATCGACCATATAGCAATCAAAGTAAGTGATCTAGACGAGGCTGAAAAGTGGTATTTAGAGCAATTGAAGGCTGTTGTGACCTTCCGAGACCACAAATACATACGTCTGAAGGTAGCAAACGTCAATATTGCCCTTATAGATGAGAAATACTATCCTCATGCTCACATTGGGATACTCGTAGAGCATCGGTATGAATTACCCGTCGATGGAGAGTTAGTTACGCATCGTGATGGATCCGAAGGTGTCTATGTTAAAGACCCTTTTGGAAACTATATAGAGTATATCTGGTATAGCCCTCAACAAAAGGAAGTATTTCTAGAATGATCTCTACTCTAAAACCATTAATCAAACAATTTATGCCTTTCGCACAAAAGCGAATGGGCTTCAACAAGCCAGCGAAGGTTCTGTTCAGAGATGACCCTGAGAACGCGGCCAACCCTCTTGGCAAGACTGCTTTTTATGATCCAGGGTCTATGTCTATAACTCTTTATACGACCAATAGACACCCAAAGGACATTATGAGGTCTCTATCTCACGAGCTAGTCCACCATACTCAGAATTGCAATGGGCAGTTCGATCACGCAGGGGAAATGGGTGAAGGCTATGCTCAAAATGATAAACACCTTCGCGAAATGGAGCGTCAAGCCTATGAACAGGGAAATTTATGTTTCCGTGATTGGGAAGACTCCATAAAAGGTACTATTTACATTCAGAACATGAATGTTAACATTCAAAAAGAAGGAAAAAACAAAATGTCTACTAAAGATTGGAAAAATAATGAGCTTAGCACTCTACTAACCGAAAAGTGGGGATTTAGTTTTAATCTCCTTACTGAGTCTCAGGAAGAAGAGGTTGTGGAAGAAGCAGCCGAAGAAGAGACTTTGAATGAAGAAGGCGAGGAGCTTGAAGAGCGCAGAGGAAGAGGGCGAGATCGTGAAGGCATGGAGCCTGACAGCCGCCGCCGACCAATGAGTGAAGGAGGAGATCAAGAAGAGCTTGAAGAAGCAGATAAGCCTGATTTTCTAGACCTTGATAAAGACGGCGATAAAGAAGAATCTATGAAAGATGCTGCCGAAGACAAGGAAGAAACTGTGACCGAAGCTAAGGTCCGCCAACTCATTCGTCAACTAATCAAAGAAGCTTCTAAGAGAAAGCAATAAGATGTCTAAGTGGAACGAATGGGTAGATGGTATTGAGATAAAAGACGATCTAGAAAGTCTTATTGATGAAGTTCGTTCCGAAGTCAAAAATATCAAAGCTAAAAGCACAATACAACAAGACAAGCTTGAGGCTATTTCCAAAATCCTCTTTGAGGCCAAACTTAAAGCAAAAGAGCTTGAGTTCAAGAATAGAGTTTTAAAAAACAAAGTTTCCATCTTAGAAGAAGACTTGAATCTATAGGAGATTTTGATGTCTGAACTTTATGACCAAATAGAAGAGCTTATGCTTGAATTAGAAGACGAAGATGGAGATCCAGTTGGAGGTCAAACCATCGCTATTGTCCCAGGGGCTTTTAAACCACCGCATTTGGGACATCTGGATATGGTTAAGCAATACGCCAAGCGAGCAGACAAGGTTATTGTTCTTATTTCTTCTCCGATTAAAGCAAGCAGGTGTATTCGTGGAGAACCTTGTACCGCAAGACAGTCTGAGCAGATCTGGAAAATGCTCCTGAAGGACGCAGGACTTGGCGAGCCAAAAGTCAAGCTTGAGGTTTCTCCTATTCCTTCCCCTATAACAGCGACTTTTGAAGAAATAGGAGAAGATGGTCCGTTAGAGCCCGGAATAAACCTTATCCTTGGAGCCTCTTCCAAAGAAGACAGCAAGGGGCGCCCCGATTGGAAAAGATGGGAATACGCATGGAAAAACCGAAATTCTAAAATCAAGCAAGGAGTCAACTTGCTCAACCCAGAAGAAACAGCCGTAGTCCCTGCCGATAGACCCTCTGGGGAGCCATACAGCGCCACCCATGCTCGTGAATTTTTAGAGCAGGGCAAAGACGCAGATGAGTTTTTTGGAAAGGGTAGGACGGCAACTGTGAGATCTATACTGGGACTAGACCAGTTAGAAGAGATGAGTGGAGCGGGAGCAGTCGCTGGATACTCACTTCCGCTTGGCGCCCACGCAGTCGTTGGTAGCGAGAAGAGAAAAAAGAAAAAGAAACAAAAAGAGTATAATGAGCTATACTTATACAAAGAAGTTCTAAAACTACTTACTACAAAAGGTATCATAAAATGAAAACTCCAGAAGATTTGCTTAGAGAGAATGTAAGAGATTTGATCTCTCTTGTCAAGAAGAAAAATAAGAAAAAAGTTTCTGAGGAAGATCAACTACGCCAAGTTATCCGTGAGTTTCTTAAGTTGGAGCTAAGAGAAGTAAACACACCCGATAACGACCCTACACCACATAGTAGCACAGGTATTAATGTTCTTGAAGACCTTTTAAAGAAAATTATCCCCATCGTTGAAGATGACTATAAGTTGCTTACAACTTCTGACGAGCAAAGAGAATCTTATAGAGCACACATCATCAATGCGGCTGTTGGAACTCTCACTCCCGTAGAAGTTAATAACGCGGCCACTGCTGGTGGTCAAGAAGATTTAGAAGAAGAGATAGATGTTGAAGTCTCTGATGGTGATGATGAGGATAATATGTTCATTGACATCAATCCTGAAGAAAAAGAAGAAGAAGTTGAAGACGATCCAAGAGATACTTTTGGACTCGAAGGTAAGGATACCACCGGACGCAACATGGCGTATACAACTTTCAAAAAAATAGAGAGTCCTATTATCGATGCTTACGATCTACTTTCAAATGCTGAGGATCAAGAGATCTTCTTTGATTACCTTATCGCCAACCTTAAACTTTATTTTGATAAGTTTGAGGACGAAATTACTCCATCTGTGGAAGAACCAACGAATCAAGCCTATGATACCGCAAAGCAAGAGCAACCAGGCGGTGGTGAGGAAACATTAGATCTAGAAATCTAGTTGACAACTTTCATACTATGTGTTACTCTTATTAAGTCATGAAGAAAGAGAAGTCAGTAACAAAATATAAGAGTATAATTAATAAACTATTAAATAATAATAAAATTAATGAAAGTACATTAACATTTATAGATTCTTTATCATTAGAAGACTTGATTGCTCTTAAATTAGAATTGTCTTCAAGACATATTAATAATAAGATGTATGGTCTTAACATTTGGTCTGGAACAATTAATATTGTAAGAGAAGCTATACTGAAGTTTGGTGTTGGAGCCACCACTTCTAAAGTTGATGCTGCTAGGTTCTTAGGTATAAGCTATAAAGACTTATTACAACTACTTAAAGAGTACGAGTTGTGGGAGTATTTCAAGAATGAAAGAACTTTTTGAAAACTTTAAGAGGTTCTTAACTGAACAAAACTTTATAGGTGATATGCCTCTTGACTATGATGAAGAAGGCAACATCATTCTTTATCACATCTCAGCTACCGAAGGTATTAATGAATTCGATCCTTCCTATGCTGCCGCAAATATAAAGAATTATACTCAGCAAGAATACAGAACTTGGGATAGGCCAAGAGTTTTCTTTTTTACTCGTCTCGGACAAGAAGATACAGGCGTTGGTAAAATAGAAGGTGTTCCTTATAGTGTAAAGCTCAAAGCAAGCCAACTCTATCCAATAATGGAAGATCCTGCTGGTCTCTCATCCAGAATAGAACAACAGAACTGGATGATCGAGAACATCCCAGAGTTTAGAGAAGAATACGAACAAGCTAAGAAGTGTTCAGTTAGAGAAAAATATAACCAATGGCACATTTGTTCTAAAACCACAGACTCTGATGGTCTTGCCTACACAGAGGAGAGATTTGCTGGTAAGATATTGCTAGTGGACAATCCAAGATTTCACCACTTAAAACCAAACACTTACGAGATGGTTGCGAACTTAGCAGAAGAGCGTTATAATAGTATAGGCTTTATCTATCCGCAGAGCGGCGACAAGCAAAATCAAATTGTTGCTTTGTGGCGTAAAGTCCCCACCCAAAGATTAGAAAAAGATTTCTATTAGGAGACAAGATGATTGGAAAGAACGTTTGGAGCACTTATGGTGAAGGTTGTCTGCGTATTGGAAAGATAGCAGAAGAAAAAATGGTTGATAAGTGGTTGTTTGTTAGAGTTGATTGGGTTGATGACCATGGCTTTGATATGGACAGACAAAGACTAATTAATCTCAGAGGTGTTGACTCTCGTTCTGATTGGAGTCGTATTGACAAGGTTTCGTTTTTTGAAAAAGAGGAATTAGTAGCTAAAATAAATAAATTATGAATGGTCTGCCCCGATGACTCGGCGGGGAATTTAATATTGTGAGAGTCCATGCCTATCATGACTCATGTGGTAAAACCGAAAATTAAAAATGTAGGCTAGCTGTGGTGAGCAAGAGATCCACACCGAGTTGTTTTTTGGAGTGTTACGAAAGTGCATCAATACCGCGTAGATGAATGGGTTATATATCATCAGTTTCCGGGCGCCGATACGGAATGGTTAAGAAGAGGAAAGAGGGCAGTCATTCTTGAATGCTTGGAGAATAAAAGATACAAAATTTTTATTGATGACCCCGATTTAGATGAAAAGTGGAGAAGGAAAGAAGTAAATGAGGAAGATCTCAAACCAATCTACTAATTACGAAGAGACATCTTGTCCAATATGTGAGTGTACTCCCTGTGATTGTTACGATTACTAGTTTCATATTTTTATTTTTAACATCGTGTGCGAACGATTTTACGGTCACACCACAAGAAGTCACAGAGGTCTTGGTACAAGTACAGGACACATCGCCCCAAACAGAGGTTGTGGTAGATTATTTTATCCAACCAGAGAAGCCAGATAGGCTGGATGTTTTGATAGTATTGGATACTTCATGCTCCATGGCTGATGATTATGAGAAGGTCTCAATCGGGATGGAAATCCTTAAAGAGGACATAGAGCCACTGACAAACGATTATCAAATGGGGATCATCAATACATCATTGCGTGAAAACTATTTCGCTGGACCTTTTGGCCCAACATCCAACATAATAGATTTTATTTTAGCGCCCTCGACACTAGGAAGAGATGTCACAGAAGAAGCTTTTGGCTCTCACTACCTGTTTGCCACTTCAACACCAGAGGGTTTGGAGTTTATGCGTCCAGGTGTCCCAAAGCTGATTATCTACATTTCAGACGAAGAAGAGCAGACTCCTCTAAGTGTTGAGCATTTTAAGGAATGGCTTGATGAATATCATGCTGGCACACAACATGATATAATCGCAATAGCAATCAAAGAATACTCAGATCCTGATTGTATGCTACTAGAATCACACATAGGTTACAAATATGATCAGCTAGCTCAATACTACAACAAAAGAAGTATAAACTTTTGTGGTGATTGGGAGGTGGCTTTGGCGGATAGTAGCTTCTTACTCACGCCCGTAACTTATCTAGGTTTATCTGAGATTCCTGTTGAGGAATCAATAATTGTTTATCAGAATGGACAAGAAGAAGACACATGGTATTACTTGCCAGAAACAAACACAGTATATTTTGAATTTGTTTTAGATGAAGGCTCTGTAATAGAGGTTGGATACAAGACCATCTCAGAATAAGATAGACATTTTTAGAAACCTATGTTATTATCCGAAATGTCCCTCGGAGAGATAATGGAAAATATTAAAGATTCTTTGGTCCTATTTGATGTTGATGGAACTCTAACTGAACCAAGACAAAGAATTTCAAAAAAGATGATAGAGACTTTAAGACAATTATCGTTTAATACAGAGATCGGCTTATTGACTGGCTCTGGGCTTGATTACATCAAGGAGCAGCTTTGGCCATTGCTAGCCGATAAAGAGGTTAGTCTTAACTGCCATGTTCTTCCTTGTAACGGGAC
>UEXM01002564.1_pt1 | contig 12724 bp, 13 predicted proteins | sample 1796661 | NCBI WGS metagenome assembly UEXM01 (sample SAMEA4772469, study PRJEB27181) | metagenome | reverse complement strand
AGGCGCAGCTCGTCCACCTTCTTGCCCGTGAACTGCTTGAGAGAGTCTATGTCCGCCCTCTTGAACGTGCTGCCCAGCTCACCCAACTCCGCCACCCAATGGCTCACCACCTGCTTCACACTGTCCTTGTCATTCGGGTTCAGTGTCGCACCTTCTAGCAACCAGCCCTTCTCGTAGTCCGCCAAACGCTTAAACCAGAGGGTCTTACCCAAGCCCTGAGCGCCTTGGAAGACCAAGATGCCTTCGAGGGATACACCGTTTGGTTCAAAGGCTGCGGCCACGCAACCGATAAGCCACTTGGTCATGAGCATCTCTTTCAATGGCTCGTTGGTGCTCTTGATCGTGTCTAGAAAGTCCTGCATCCTGCTGGTGCCGTCCCACGGCCTACTCTCGATCCATTCCTTAACCGGGTTGTATTCCTTCGCCAAGAGCTTCAGGTAATCCCTCACCTTCTGGTGCGGCACACCCATCTGTATGCAGCGATCTTCGATCTCGATCAGGCTCGACTCGTCGGCCATGTCTGCGATGAAGTTGCTGTGCGGTATGTTGATCTCCATCGCCTTCTTAATCACGTTGTAACGCACATCAATCTGATTGACCGTCAGCACACCCCGGACATTGTCCTTAGTGTTCAGCATCCGACCCTTCTCGCTGGTGTTCCACTGATACTCGACCGGCACGTCAACCTTGTTCAAGTCGGGCAGTAGCTCACCCTCCAGCGCGTGGTCGTTGTAGTCACCCTTGCTCTGCGGCATCAACACCTCGGCCTGAGCGCCGATACGACGCACCACTTGCGCGGCTTTAACTGCCTCAACCTCGCCGGTCTTGGTGTCGTCACAGTCCGCAATGAATACATGCTTCGCCTCGGGAAACCATCCGCTGATTGTCTCTGCGACCGGGGATAGGTTGTATGCGTCGAAACAAATAACCACGGGCTGACCAAGGTCGGCGTAGTAACTCGCACCCGTGGCGTACCCCTCGACATAATTGATGGTGTGCGCTGTCCGCATCTGCTGCGGGTCGATCACAAAGAATGAGCCAGCCTTCTTGCTATGCTTCATGAAAAGCTTCTGGCCATCGCCGTCGATGTACTGCAACCCAACGATCTCAAGCTTCTTATCGAGCATGGGCAGAACCAGGCGATTGCCCCGCTGCCTGAGACCATGGTTCGCTACGCCCTTGCGCTGAAGGTATAGGTTGTCCTCCATCGCCTCGGGATAACTGTCCCAGCGCTCCTTGGCAAGCCTTGCGGCCTGACGCTGATTCTCCTCGGTCTCCTTAGCCTTCTCCTCCGAGAGCATCCTGATCTGTTCGCGCTCCTCGTCGGTCATCTTATGGTTCACCGCATTGTCAGGCTTCCACGTTGCGGTTGGCTCATCGTTGCTCACCGTGCGATCACCACAGCGACCGAAGGGCACGTCCTGATCCAGCCACACCTGATACCACCCGACGAGCTTCTGCTTGCCACCAACGTCCATATAGGCGCGACCAATGTCACCGCCTATGACTAACCCCTTCTTTGACTCTACCGTCATTCCATTCGACAAAAGAAAAGACTCGAACTCACCTCGCAGGTCACCACTCAATGGTCGGCTGAAGTCCTTGCTTTTGCCGTCACTTATTTTTAATCCCATGTAAAATTCACCTTGATCACGTTTTCCCAGATGTGCATAATAGTACAACATTTTGCAAACACACAAGGAAAAACGATGGGAATCATAGCAACTGGTGGCGGCGGGTCAGACTTCGAGCAAGTCCCGACTGGCACACACAACGCAATCTGCTACAAGTTGGTGGATGCTGGAACCACACTGAACGAGTATCAAGGCGAGGTGAGCAAGCGTCACAACGTCTTTATCTTTTGGGAGTTACCCGAGCTTCGTATGGCGGACGATCGCCCCATGTCGATCAACTGTCAGTATACGTTAAGCCTGAACGAACGCGCAAAACTGCGGCAGCATTTACAGGCATGGCGCAACAAATCCTTTACCGAGGAAGAGCTGGAGTCGTTTGATCTGACTAAGATCTTAGGCACAACGTGCAAGGTTGATGTCGGCTTAACCAGTGGCGGCAACGCCAAGGTTCAGGGTGTCTTCTGCGCCGATGGTGGGGCAAAGAAAGTCCCAACGGTAAACGATCAGGTTGTCTTCGACTTAGAGGATTACTGCAAAGAGTTTTCTGGGAAGTCGGATAAAGCCAGCAAGGATGCATGCGATATCTTCGAGGAATTGCCTCGGTTTATGCAGTGGCAGATTGGCGGGTGCGACGAGCCGGGTAAAGATCATGTTGAGCCATGTTTTGAGTTGCAAGCCGCAATGAAGAAGGGTGGCACCGTTGCGCCTGATCCCGCCCCAGCTCCAGAGCCTGCTCGTAAGAAGAAGGCCAAGAAGGAAGAGCCGGTAGTGGACGACGACTTCGACGACGACATTCCATTTTAAGGGGGTTGCAATGAAGAAGAAGATTAAGCGAAGCCGTAGATCGGTCAAGAGTGAGGCGGTCATCGACTACCTCAGTCAGTTTGGAGAGACTAAGCCAGACGTGTTGGCGCAGGAGGTGGGCGTAAGTAAAAGCCTTGCGTCAGCCAAGCTGAAGGAATGGCGAGAGGCTCAGAAGAAGGTTGCCAAGGCGCTGTCTGTCGCAGTCTCTGACGGCTCAACCGCCAGCTACTATAAGCTGCCGAAGAAAGCCAAAGAGCTGCAAGATCTGATCTCACATAAAAACATGAACGCTCAGATCGGTGAGATCTTTAGGGCAACCTATCGATACGGTCAGTCGTCGCATAGCAGTGAACTGCGTGATGCTAAGAAGATTCGTTTTTACATCGACGCTGAGATCAAGCGACTGGAGCAGTTATGAGGATTCGACAGATCATTGCTGACGCAAAGCACCCAATCTTTACCCCATATGCTGTGATGGTAGCATTCGGTATCGGATTGATTTTAGGATTCGGTTTAGGCTAAGGGTTCCATCACGGCCCTCCAACAGTGTTCCCGTCCACTGAGCCGCCCCGGCGGGACTAATTAGGAAACCCAATGGAATTCAAAGAAGGTATCTACGAAGACCTCGACTACCCCACCTACGACTCGATCCCTGCATGGAGATCTCACGACCTGACCTCAATCGCTAAGTGCCCGTTCACTTGGAAGAACCGGACGTTCAACAACTCTCCGGCATTGCTTGAGGGTCGGGTGCAACACACCGTGTTCTTAGAGCATCACAAGTTCCTCGATGAGTTTGCGATCGAGCCGTTAGTCGATAGACGCACAAAGGCAGGCAAGCAAGAGTACGCCGAGTGGCTAGAAGATCTTGGTGACAAGACACCCTGCAAGCAGGACATGTACGACATCTGCATGGAGCGGCGGGAGGTTGTCTCTGACTTCATACCTGAGCCGGATCATCGGGTCGAGCTAACGCTCTGCTGGATGTGGAACGGCCAACCCTGCAAGGGAAAGCTAGACTGGCATACCGGGACAGACATCTGGGATCTCAAGACCTGCCGGGACGCTTCACCCCGTGGATTCAGGAGTGCGATCAACACATTCCGATATCACCAACAGGCTGCGTATTATCTTGCTGGTTGTCGGGCAGTTGGCCTGCCGACAGAGAAGTTCTACTTCTTGGCTCAGGAAAAGGCAGCGCCCTATCCCTACTGCGTGTACACGCTGTCTGACGAAGCCATAGCCTATGCTGACGCTCAGAATGAGCAAGCCATGGCCATTGGTATCAAGTGCCGGGAGCAAGACCTATACCTGCCATACAACCAAGAAGGCATCAAGGAGTTTGGCCTTGCTGACCTTAACTAAAGAGGAACGGGAACGGGAAGCGAAGTGGGCGGAAGATATTAAATACTACGCCGCTAGAAGCGTCTGGAAGAAAAGGCACGAAGCCACGCCGAACAATCCGCCACACCGACGAGTGACTTGGTCTGAGTGGTTCGAGAAAAAGTTTGGCGAGAATCTTATTCAGTATGCAGAGAGAAAGGCAAAAGAAAAGTCAAACTCTCTTTAACTCTTCGCTGGCCAGCCTACCAGTTTCACGGTTGAACTTAACCGCAAGGTAATCGTGAATGCGTGAAAGCTCATAGGCTCTCATATCCTCATCCTGCTCACCGACAATCTTGTCGATCATCTTCAGAACCTGAATGGTGGGTATGTTAGATTCTCTCTGCATGACTATATCCTAAGTCAAATTTCAGGCAAAAAAAAGCGGCCTAAGCCGCCTTTTTGTTTAAACGATTAGCGACTCCAGTGGCTTTGCGTTTATCCCAGCCACCATCCCATTCGTTTTCCCACTCACCATTTACATACAAAACCACTCTAAAATCAGGAATAGTTTTGCCGTCTATAACGAACGCCCCACGATCTTCGACTTTGTACTCAATAACAAAAGACATGTTACTTCTCCTCGCGGCGGCTTACGCCGCCTTCCTTGTTGCTGTTAATGTTGCATCTCCGTGCCATCCTGAAACCCGTGGCTTCCAGCCATCAACCTTGAGTTCTTTGGCTCTAGCATACGCCTTGCGAATGTCCGTGAATCTTTCGTGGATTCGCTCAACCTTTTCTTCTTTAGGTGCGGGATAAAGATCTTGGCCTTGACGCTTCTCTATCAACTTGCGAAGAGAGGCAACATGATCGGTCATTGCTTGATACTGGAGGTTGTTTTTGCGAGCAGCTCGAAACTCTTCGTCGTAGTGGTCGAGGCCGTTGAGGTCGATCAACTTCATGCCAGCAAGTTGGCCTTGAATGGAGTTGATGATTTGAGTTGTTAGCTTATGGCTCTTCTCAATAGGAAGCTCATGCGATCCCGGGCACTCGCCCTGAAACATCCCCCAATCGACGGTGTAGCCGTGCTTAGCAATCATGCCGGTCTTGTTGTTAACCGCCTGCACTGAACCGCATACTTGGCAGGTTCCTCTGTGTGTGTGTCTTGCCATCATGTTTTCCCTTTGGTTATGGGGGCAAGCGCCCCCGACAAAAGGAATAATCTCATAATGACGTGTCGTTGTACACACTTTTATGCAAATAAATGTAACTATTTGCAGGTCATTCCAAACTGTTGTATCTCTCGATAAGCCGCTTCTTATCGTGCAGCCAGAAAACCAATAAGTATCGGTCTCCACTCTCTACCGCTAGGCCACGGTGCAGGTTGGTGAAGGAAGGAAATATCAATGCGTGTCCACTGGGCAGCGGGTTCAGGATGCCGTGGCGATGAAACTCTGTGCCACCACCCTTGTACTCATCGGTGTTGAGGGGAACCACCACACTGATGTCGGCACTCTCGTCGTGATGCCACGCACCTTTCTGCTTATCCTTGGGGTTGTAGTTTGCAATCTGGATCGAGGAAACGTCCCGGCAATCCCTGTGGTACAGCGTATTGAAAATCGGGTTCAGCACGTTCTGCACGACGAACCACATCGTGCGGTACAGCTCAGGCACATGCTCTTGCAGCACAATCTCAGGGATCTGCCTCAGCTCGTCCTCAGCTTCATTTGGCTCAAAGGGTATCTCCTGCTCCATGTGCTTGATCTCTTCGACCAACATCTTGCAGAACTGCCTTCGGAACAACGGCACCCGGTACACCTCGGGGAAGACCTTCTTGCATAGCTGAGACACAGGAGTCTTCTGTAGGCGCTCCCTGCCATCCCTAGCCCTGAACTCAGCAATCATCGGAACGGTCGCCTGAACCGCCTTGTAGAGCGGCTGGTTGACCATCCAATGCGACTGCATTGACAACATATAATTTTTCATTTCATACATTTGTGCAATGATATACAATCCTATACAATTGCTCAATATCAATTAGAGATCCGTCATGGAAACCGAAGACCAAGCAGCGTTAGACAGAAAAAGAAAGTCGCTGGCGATTGACCTCGAAACATACGAGAGGCTACGCGACATCTGTGCGCGAGAGCGACGAACAATAATCAGCCAGTTGCAACTCATGATTGAGCAGAAGCACGACGACCTGTTCGATAGGGATAATCATTGAAAAATTTATTTAAGAGAAAGCCTACCCAGATTCCTCAATCCTACCGCCCTGTGGCAGAGTCTAAGGAAGTTATCGATCTGTTTGGTAGGATGACCTTACACCAACAAGCCGCGCTCCTACGGCTCTGTAGTCGCAACCTGATGATCGACGTTGAGGGTGACTATCATATGGGCTATGACTTCGACTGGAACGTCAGTGGCGCAATGATTATCGCCACCCCAGCCGAGCCAGATCTACCAATGCTAGGCGAGGGAAGCGATCCCGCCTAATGGCCCTCTGAGCCGCATAGCAAGCTCCCTGTCCTTATCTGAGGGCAGAATAGTAGGAGACATCGCCGGATCTATCTTCCCCATTGCTGGAGCCGTTGATGGCTTTTGTGTTATCGGCTCAAATGCAGGTGAATCCATTCCAACATCTGGCACGGTCATTTGATCTAGCGCAGAAAGATCTGGAGATTTTGGCTTGGTCACTTCTTTGGCGCTCTCAATCATCCTTGCGCCTTGAACGCCTCGCTCTAATTGACCTGTCTCTGGGTTAACCTTATCAGGCTTGAAGCTTTCATCTGTTAGCTGATCAAAAACATCTGTAGCGCCGCGAGAAACCGCCTGCGTGACGAAATAAACGCCGGGCTTTACCGCATCTATTTGTGCCGCTAACTCTCCAGCCACCTTGGGATCTATTAGCGCCTCAATGAGCTTGTCCTCATAAGCCTCTCTCTGAAAACCAAGAGTAGCTGCCATAGAGTCATCAAAGCCACGAATCGCAATTCTCTGGGGAATCTCTACAACAGCCCTGAGCGCATTGGCCGCAATTCGACCACCGCCGGTAACGTCTTTCTCTAGGAAGTTTCTGAGCGCCAACAGCGGCTGTGTTGGTGATCCGCCCTGCGTGGCAATGTAACTTGTTGCCTGCATCATCTCGACAAGATCAACAAAATTCTCTAACTCTTGCGGCTCCATCATAGCCTCAAAGACCTTTGCCTTTGTGCCTCTGGCCTTAGCTCCACCGCGACCCATCATGACCTTTCCGCGAATCCCGAGCCTAGACAAAAATTTATTCTGAACACCTAGAGGGTTGATGCTCGATGTAATTGCATCGTCAAACTGTGTGCGTAGCCATGTGCCCTTGATGTTCTGCCAAACCTGCGGGTCTTGGGTCTGAATAAGTCGCCTAAGATCCCTAATATCTTTAGGCTTAGCCGTACCGTTAAACAACCGCTTAGTTATCCTTGCCGCAGCTTCTCCGCCTAACTCAGCCGCCTCTGCAAAACTCCTAACAACGCCACGCTCTAAAGCCTGAAGGTGACCCTTTGAGGGATCATAGATTGCAGCAGCTCTGGCATACTCTGGGTTAGCAACCTTTAATCGCTCAGAAACCTGCGCCCTGATCTGGCTAACCTCTCGCTTCAATCCTTTCTGCCCGTCTTTAGTAAGACCCTCGATAAGCGGCCTGAAATCGTTGGTTAGAGCGTTATGTAGCATCTCAGTGTTGTCTTTAAGCCCCATCTCGGCTTGATTAGCGCCACCGATAGGTATTCGATTAGGGGAGAAGCCAGTAAAGTCGCTAAGCGCATCAACCATCGCCTGTTTAACGCGCCGAGCCTCACCCCGAAGATTTGCGTCTCCCAGCTCAGCCTCAAGCTTTGTCACAATGTCAGAAACATCAATGGGTATGTCTAAATCAAAAGCGTTCTTGTACACCGCCCCTGCTCTTTCCTGACGCTTAGCCGCAAGCTTCTTCAACACCTCGTCAGCAGCCTTAGCTAGATCTGACTCTGGGTCTAAAGCCGTCCTACCCGAAAGCCGGGCTTGTTTCAGTTCTTGCAGGTATTTGCCCTGAAGGATTTCGTCAAAGAAAACGTCAGCGGCCTCCTCAACCTGTAATTGTCGGTTGTGGTAAAAATCCCACAGCTTTTGTGAGCCGGGCTGCATTTGCAGGTAACGCTGAATCTGTCCAGCGTTTGACATGATCCCTTGAGCCTCTGCCCTTGAGAGGTCTACATTGAACTTTTCTTTCGCAAACGCGATCTTTTCGTCAACAGTCTTTCCGCCGTCTGTCAAAATAGTCTGCAAGGCAGTACGACCGTCCGCGCCGGGAAACTTCTTTGACGTAGTTCTAAACGCATTACCAGCAAGCTGAGCTGCCTTGGTTCCAAATGGTAACGCGCCGAAAGCCGCGCTTACCATCAGATCGTCTTTTAGCTGGGATACTTTTAAGGGAGGCCCGTCAAACATAGCAGATATGCCGGCTCTGCCTGCGTAAGCCGCGCCGCCAGCGGCTGCGGTGCCCGAACTTCCTCCCGCCGAAGCGCCTGCGACAGCGCCAACAGGGTTCCCAGTTGCCGCCGCACCTAAAAATGCGCCACCAACTAAACCTAACGTACCACCACCAAGTTCAGCTAAAAATTGTGCTGTCGGCCCTGCCCATCTGGCTGAGTCAACCAGAAGGCTGTCCCTAAATTCCTTTACTGGCTTGTTGGTGTATGGATCTATGTAGGCAATATCTTCGTCTTCATCTAAGAAGTAAAAGTCAACGGGGTCGATGCCCCTTTCAACTAACTCTGGGAATCGCTGCTGAGCAAGCCAAGCTGTCTGGTAACCTTGATCGTTTGACATGCCCTGAAGCAACGCCGTCCCGACACCAGATTTGTTTTCTTCTCGCTCTAAAAGAGCCTGCTCTCTGGGAGTAGGTGCGACAAGCTGAGACGTTTGAGCCAGCATGTTGGCTCTGTGTCGCTCAATAAATTCAGGAGAGTTTGCTAAATCCTCTTCCGTGATGTCGTCTTCAACTTCGTAAACAATCCCGTCATTGTTGTAATTAATATTTACAGGCATTTATTCCCCCGACTTCGGAGCTTTTTGAATAGCAATATCAGATAGGTCAGTATTTACCGAGGGCGAAGTTTGCATATCAGCAAAGAAACTGTCCCTAAAGGCTTTCGCGGTTTCAGGCTCTTGTGATGCCAAAGCCTGCAATTCAGACCTTTCTTCCGCCGTTAAGAATTGGTTCTCAGGCTTTTGCCGCCAAGAAAGCTCCCACCCTTGGGCCAGCCGAAGTTTATCAGAATCAGTTTCCGCATCCTTCAAAAGCCCTTCTGCAACGGCCTTATTGTAATCCTCAGCCTTCTTTATGTTTAAATTGGCGATCCTTTGCAAAAAAGCCGCCTGCTTCATTGCGCCGTTGTAGGTGGAAGAAAGCGTTGGGGACGCGGCAAGAAACAGTCTCATTTCCATTTCTGTGATCGCGCCTTTGGTGTCGCCAATTAATCCCATTGCTATTCTGGTGCCCAAGGTCAGCGCGAGCTGTTGATCATCGAGACTTTCGTCCGGCCTAACACCAAGCTCGCTCAAAACCTGCCTAGCAGATAGGGTGCCAGCCGCTATCCGCCCCCAACCTTCTGGGCCAAGTCTAGCGAGTTGCAACATGAATTGATTCGTTAACTGGTTCTGAGAAACAGCAGTCGAGGCATCTTTAATCCATGTCTCTTCTAACTCGATTAAAGCCTCTCCGGCTTTTTTCTCTAAAGTCGAAGGAGGCATGACCCTGCTGTCAACACTAACGCTAGAAGTCGGGAGCTTGATTTGCTTAGCACCCGGCATCATCCTGATAGCTGCAACTTCAAATTGATTGCTTGGGTTTACTTCTACAGTTTTTACCCCGCCGTCCTCTGTAGGCACTTCGTAAATTATTGGATCATACGGTTTGTTAGCAAGCTTTACTCTTTCAAGCTCGATCTTGTTCAGATAATCTTTTGCAGACTTCTCGTCAGCCATAGCCATCTGCATCGCCTGCAAGCCGACCTGTCGATCAAGCGCGATCCTGCTTTCTTTAGACTTCCGAAGCCGGTCGTTGAAGTTAGAAAAGCCAACTCCCGCACTGCGGAACGCACCAGCTCTTGGGTCAGCAGATAGCATTGCAGCGCCTATATCGGAGGCTAAGTCATAAAAAGTTGGGCGCGTTGACTGAGAAAAATACGGCTTCAACCGCTCAGCGTACTTTTTGTAGCTCTTGTCAAAATCAAAAGGCTCCGGGGTTTTTGGCTTCATAGCAGCCAGCATAGCGTTAATTTGCGCCTGCATCGGATCAACGGTTGTTTCTGGAGCTTCTGGCTTAACCTCCAAAACTTCGGTCTCTGAAACCACTTCAGGTGTCTTTAAGGGATCAACAGTCCCGCCGTCAGCAAGCCGCTGGATCTGCTGCTCTAACTGCGCTCTTGATATGGCCATTTATCGACTCCCGGAAAGCTGGCTAGACGGGTTGTAGTAATTACCTAGCGCACCTATCGTTGAAAGCCCTGTCCCAAGACCTGCCTGTAAAGCAGACGGGGCTTGCCCAAAGTTAGTTTGAAACTGCGTCTGACCTGCTGGAGCCATGCTCACAAATGGCATCAGGGCTTGGTACTGAGCCAGAGGTGCCTGCTGTGCTTGCAATAATCCAGCGCGTTGCGCGTCAAGCTGTGCCTGCCTGTTCTGCTGGGCCATGCTTCCGATGCCCTGCATTGCAGCGACATCCTGAGCGCCTGCCTGCTGAGCCTGACTGCCAAGGCCGCTCAGGAAGCCACCATAGCCCGTCTGAGCCTGACCAAGTGCCTGACCTCCAGCCGCTTGCTGCGCTCCGATTTGGCCGTACTGGCCAGCGAGAGTGCCTGCTACGTTCATTCCTGTCTGTCCTGCCGCCTGTCTTGCTGCTGCGCTCTGTTGACCGTAGCCGGACAATGTTTGACCTAAGCCAGTGCCAGCCGCGTATCGTTGCTGCGCCATCTGGCCTAACTGACCGCCTAGCTGCTGCTGAGCGCCCAATTGAGCCTGAGCGGTTTGCTGGAGTAGATTTCCATAACCTTGGCCAGCCGCAAGCTTCTGTCCAGCCGCCTGTTGAGTCATGCCAGCGACCTGTTGGCCTGCGCCATACCTTTGCTGGGCACCTTGGCCTAACATGCCTGCCAAGCCTCTAGACGCAGCCAGCTCGCTCGCTGCGCGTTGTTGTCTTGAGCCAGCAATGTTTTGCGCGGCCCCAAATCTTTGTTGAGCTGCCTGCTGCGCTCGATCTACTAATCCTCTTGCGCCACTCAGCTCTTGACCGGCCAATGACGCTAAGCCAGAAGATGCTGCTCTCTGAGCCTGTCTTTGTCGCTCATCCTCTCCAATAGCCGTTTGCTGAGCCTGCTGGAAGCCGCGTGAGCGTAATTCGCCAACAGCCTTACCCAAACCTCTGCCCATTGCCTCGGCTCGCTCTTGGCCAGTTATCCTAGCCCTAGAGCCAAAGGCCGACTGTCCGCCGGTCTGAATATCTCTAGCAAGCTGGGCAGTGTCTTGCTTAGCCAATCCTTCTCTAGCGTCCTCGATCATCTGCTGAACGACTTGATCCTCGTAAGGGTCTTGGTACTTAGCAGTAGCACTTGCCACGTCAAAATCGCCAGTAGTCTTCCGCAACTGTCCCCGGGCTTCGCCTACATTTTCTCCAAAACCACCAAGAAGCTCTCGCTCCGCGCCAACCTGTCTATCAAGGTCTCGGCCTAATCGTGAGGCCGCGCCGGTCAAACCAAGCTCTGCTAATCCCAATCGTTGACGCTGAACGTCACCAGCTTGAGCGGCAATCTGCTCGCCGCGCTGCAACCCTCGGTCTAATCCTTCTGCGCTTATCATTCCCATACCAAGCGCATCGGTTATGTCTCGCCCAAACTCGTCATATGACCTTCTGCCCTGCTGTCGAGCACTGGCCAAGTCCATGCCAAATCTTTGTGTATCTCTCACGCCACGGCGAGATAGGTCGCTTATGTCTCCACGCAGACGCTCTTCTGCGGCAATGGCCCGTCCACGGCCCTCCTGAGTGCCTCTGAGAGACTCCATCAACCCTCGATCTCTTTGGTCGAGTGCGAAGCGAGAACCCTCCTGCTGGGCTTGTAGAGCCTGCTGAGAGGCTACGGCTTGATCTGCTAATCCTTGCTGGATAGAGCCGATGCCCTGCTGCCCTCTTCGCATAGCCTCGTCGATGAATGGCTGTTGCACACCGACATTTGAGCGAGCCATTTCCATAGCCCTGATCTGGTCTGGGCTGAAGCCTGCAATCTCTTGTGGTATGACAATCGGTCGCCCCTCTTCATCGAAGAAGGTGCGCTCTGCCGCACGGAACGCTCCCGGGATAAAGCCGCCCTGACCGTCCAAACCAAACAGCATCTGCTGAGTGATAGGGTCGAGACGGGTCTCGGTCTTGGTTACGCCAGAGACGTAAGGCTGAGTCGTCGTTGTGCCACCACCACCTGTAGTCGTGCCACCACCACCTGTAGTCGTGCCACCACCACCTGTAGTTTCACCACCGCCTGTAGTCGTGCCACCACCACCTGTAGTTTCACCACCGCCTGTAGTTTCACCACCGCCTGCCTGCCCCTCATCACGATCATCAATACCGTTCATGTTCGAGTCTTGAAAATCTGCGGTGCGTACATTGCCTCCCGCGTTATTTTGACCACCAACAAATTCGCTAGTGACGTTTTTCCCAGCGTCTTGCAGCATGCCGACAATTTGACTTTCATCCATTCCGGCATTTCTGAAATCAGTTACCATCTGAGCGTAAGCGGGATTGTCTAAGACAAAATTGTCTAGCCCAACCATCCCGCCTTCCATAAACCGCCTAACGCGAGAAAGCTGTCCGGGGGTTAATATGCTCATGCTGCCTTCCCCTTCTTTGACTTGGGCTTGTCTGCAAACTCGGCAAACAAGTCCATCATCTCGTACATCAG
>UEXM01002563.1_pt1 | contig 12727 bp, 17 predicted proteins | sample 1796661 | NCBI WGS metagenome assembly UEXM01 (sample SAMEA4772469, study PRJEB27181) | metagenome | reverse complement strand
TACAACAACGTATGGCTATACTTCAGCCAAATCCAGAACTAGAAAAAGAATTCAAAGAACTACGTGAAATCAGACAACAATACATCAAACTCGAACGCAACCTACTCGAGAAAAAAGAAATGTGGGAAACTCTTAACAAGGACGACTAATGACTTATGTTGTAACTGAAAATTGCATAAAATGTGTGCATCAAGATTGTGTGACAGTTTGTCCGGTGGACTGCTTTTACATTGGTCCAAACTTTATGGTAATAGATCCAGATGAGTGTATTGACTGTGCAGTATGTGTGCCAGAATGTCCTGTAGATGCTATAGTACCTGATACTGACCTAGAAGACAACCCACATGATCCATGGACAAATCTAAATGCAGAACTGGCAAAACTAGACTCATTTGTAAACATTGTAGAAGTTGACGAAAGCAAGAGACCTGCTGATGCAGCCGAATGGAAAGATGTTCCTAACAAAATTGATCTACTAGATAAAGGTTGACATATCGTGCAACAGTGTTATAATAAACAAGTATTAACACAGGAGCTTGCCATGTCTATGCATTTAGTCGGTCCATATATGACTACTACACAGTATTCGCGTAAGAAAAAAACTAAGAACAAAAGTGCCAAGCAAATTGCAAGTGAACTTGCACATGACAAATGGTTACGTGCTAGAGGTATTGCACCTGATCAGCTGAAGGCAAAGTTGCCTACCAATGCTAAAGGCGAACGCAAGGGCATTTATTCCGTTCCTGATTACACGCAACATCAAGGCACAATTGGTTGCAGTAACAACATAGTTGGTTCAACTGCTAAACGTCATGAGAACACCTACACTGGCAATGAACTAGCAGGCATAGGTATGTTGCACAAAAGCAACATGGTACCTGTACGTAAAGACTCAAACGATGCAAAAGAAATTGCACGTATGAGGAGAGGTTAATGGCAGACTCAGTTGAACTTGCACTTTATAATGCATTGCGTTATGAAGAGGCAACTTTAAAATATGCTGAAGATGCTGACAAACGATGGGACATCACGGATGCAGAAAAACAAGTAGTGCTTAAATGGATGGTGAACAGGATGACTGATATAAAGGATAGATTATGAAATCCGTTTGGAGTGTTACTATTTGTGGCAAGAATGATTGTGTGCCACTTAGTGACGAAGAAGCAAATATGCTGGCTTTAAAATATGGCAAGCACATTGCCATGTATGATATGACCAAAAGACATGGTGTCAAACCTGAATATTTGCACAAGCAACTGCGTCACGAACAACGAGAATGGCGTGGCGTTAGTTTCAGTAAAGGAATAAAGATGGGCAGTTTTGGTGGAGCAGCACCAGTAAACTGGACCTATGACGACTTAATCAACGTAAACTTGGAGGCTTTAAATGGTTAAATATACAGAACTAGAAAATCAAGCATTTGTAAAAAGTGCATTGGTTGATGGTGTAATAGAAATTGAATTTCTCAAAGCAGACGGTTCAAAACGTACGATGAAAGCAACCTTGCAAGAAAGTGTAGTTCCTCATGTGGAGCCCAACACTGAACGCAAGATCAATCCTGATACACAAGTTGTATGGGACACTGATGCTAACGGTTGGAGAAGTTTTCGTTGGGATCGGTTACAAGGAATTAAGGAGACCAGTTGAAAGAAGAACTAGTAGAGTTTGAAGGCACAGTTACTGAACTACTAAGAGGGGGCATGTTTAGAGTAGAAATCAACGAATCTAAACATGAAGTGATTGCACAGATAAATGGCAAAATGAGAATGTACAAAATCAAAGTACTAATGGGAGATGCAGTAAAGTTAGAAGTTTCTCCATATGATCTTACCAAAGGCAGAATTACAAAACGACTATAAGGGTATCGAATGTTATCAAGACTTGATTTACAAGATGTTGCACAAATTTTACCAGATGATCCAGTGCGTCCACATATAACTGCTGACTGGCGTATTATGTGTGGCAGAGAAGTTTATGCACTGTATGAAGATCAGTATGCACAGTATGCACCGCCACTAGAAGAAGGTAAACGTGCAGTAATCTGTGTTGGATACACAAACACAGTGCCTATTACTGAATCACAACTGGACTGGATGAGCTCAGAATCCTGGAGTGCCGAAGATACTACTCCAGACACGGCAGTGTTTTACACAGTGTGGAGTTATTCAAAAGGTGCCGGCAGAGAGATCATACTTGAAGCCGCAAAGCATATAAAAGAAACAAAAGGTGTAACACGTTTTGTTACACTATCACCATTAACACAAATGGCAGAACGTTTTCACCTACGCAACGGTGCCGTACTGCTTAACAAAGGCGAGTTATGTCAAAACTTTGAATATGAAAACGTATAAAATAAATACAGTTCAAGGAGATCGACATGATTAAAAATTTTATTACAAGCAGACTAGAAGAACGCACATCATTAGATGGTGCTATACTAATTGTATTAGGAGTGCTTATTCTTATAGCAGGACCATTTGCTAAACTAGCGGCATATGCTGCGATTGCATATGGTGCATGGACAATATGGAAAAAAGAAAAATGATTAGAACTATACTATTCAGTATTGCTATTGCACTAGCACCTGTAACAGCTTTTGCATATGCTGAGTGCAATCCTAAAGCCAATGTTACAACAATCAACGGTGTGGGTTTGCCAGGTAAAATGGCAACTTTAGTTGACAGTGAACTGATGATTGATACTATTATTGCCAGTGGCGAACGACTTACAGTTGAAAAAGCAGTGCGTAAAGCTGGTACAAGAGTTGGAATACATGTTCACAAATACGGTGGATGGACCTGTGTGCTTGAAGGCGCTATGACTGATTTTGCAGAAGGAAAACCACCTATGTATTATCCTGCTGGAACTTGTTACTACATGCCACCTAACACACCTATGTCAACTAGTAATATGGGCAGTGTTGATGCAGTGATACAAGATACATTCATAACACCTGTTAACGAACCTAGCATTACAATTATCGAACCTAACTATCCAGGATGCAAATAGACGAGTCATGTTGAAGATAACTGAAAGAGCAAGTGAATATCTGAAGTCAGTAACACCCGAAGGTGACTATGTTACACTTGGTGTAAAGGGCGGTGGATGTTCAGGCTTTACATATGTTTGGGATCACAAATCAAAATGGCCAGACGTAAAGTGGAGCAAACCGATTGATGATATCTTAGTTGTAGATCCTGTTGCAGAAATGTTTGTACTAGGTTGCACGGTTGACTGGGTAAATGAACTTGGCGGAAACTATCTTAAAATTATCAATCCGAATGCAGTTGCGTCTTGTGGTTGCGGAGAGAGTTTTGCTGTTTAATGCAAACCAAAGACATACAAAATTTACTTCCAGATAATCCACCTGAGAATTTCTGTATTGCACCCTTTCAGAGCACTAGACAAAATCCTTATGGAAGAACAAGCCCGTGTGCTTTTGGTGCAGGAGAATGGCGATTTGAAGATTTAACACCTTTACAGCGTTGGAATAGTGAGCCACTAAATGATTTAAGACACGAGTTTATAAAAGGCAATAAGCCAGATGCTTGTTTTAGATGTTGGGCTGAAGAAGATGCAGGTAAACAAAGTCTAAGGCAAAGACAATTAGAATATTTTCCAACTGACTATGAAGACTTTATAAAAACAGGTGATTGGCTAGATGGACCACGTACTGCGGTTTTAAAAGTAAGCAATGTATGTAACCTGGCATGTAGAAGTTGTGGCCCGCACGATAGTAATCAGTTTGCTGAAGAAGGAAAACATTATGAACGTGTGTATAATGTAGGTGATCGTCCCTCTACAGGTAATCGCTTTTTTGTAGAGAAAACGCCACAACATATAAAAGCATCTGAATTTATTCCAATATCAAAAAATCTTAAAAAAATTGATTTTTATGGTGGAGAACCATTTTTAAATGTATCTCATCTTGAACTACTAGAAGCAATGGAAAATCCACACGATACAACTTTATTTTACAGTACAAATTGCACCAACATGCCTACCACAAGACTAAAACGTGCATGGAATAAATTTAAAAAAATTGAAATTTCATTGAGTGTAGATGGTACACACGAACGTTTTGAGTTTTTGCGTCATCCAGGCAAATGGAACAAAGCCTTAAAGGTCATTGACACAATTGATAATTTACAAAACGAACTTGACTGCGAAGTTTACGTAATGGGTAGTCTGACTGTCAGTGCAATGAATGTTCTTGATGTGGATAACATTTACAGCTGGCACAAGGATCGCGGAGATGTATATATAAATATGGTCCAAAGTCCAGCATACATGAGTATATCACGTATGCCGGATCATATAAAACAAGTGGTAAGAGATAATATCACTAATAGCGAGGTAATTGGATATCTCGATGTTGAAACTTTTGATCCTACTTTGTGGGAACAATTTAAAATTTGGACAACACGGCAAGATCTCTACAGAAATGAGTCATTGCGTCAAGTGTTTCCAAAAATTTATTACTTAATGTATGAAAGGAACTATGATGAGTAATTGTTTTCACCTGGCAGTAGAAGCAGGCAACTTGGACATAACCTCTAAATGGTACACTGACGTGTTAGGCTGTGATCTTGATATGGCTGAAGAAGGAAAATGGCAAGACATCAACTTCTTTGGAAATGAACTCACACTGCACAGCAGTACACCAAGAACAGGCAAAGGTCCAGATCGTTCAAGACATCATGTTGATATGGGTGCAGTATGTGTACCTCATTTTGGTATACATTTAAACGATGCTGATTATCAACGTGTTAGAGCAAGTGTACAAGCACACCAAGGATTCTTAGACGAACCATATGTGCGTTTCGCAGATACAGACTACCAACAGGAAACATTCTTTGTTGAAGATCCAAACTACAATGTTTTGGAAATAAAACAGATGGCAAAAGGACATCTGGGCATAGATAAATAACTGTATGACACAACAAACAATAAATCTAGGAACCACAGCCAACGACGGCAACGGTGATAACCTACGTTCAGCAATGGACAAATGCAACGATAACTTTGATGAACTTTACGGAGCAAATTCAGTAAGTTCAAATATTGCACTTAGCGGAAACACTGTTTCAACTTTTGCTACTAATCAAGATATTGTACTTGGTCCTAATGGAACTGGTACCATACGTACTGCATCAGATCTTATACCAGATGTAAACAACACAAGATATATCGGTAATGCAAACATACGTCCATTAGGAGCTTATATTGGGACCGCTGGTGTAATCAGCTCAGGACCAATTACACTTCCTACGTTTGCAGATAATACTGCAAGAGATGCAACCATTACACAACCAGTGGCTGGCATGCTAATTTTCAATACTACTGGCACAAAGTTTCAAGGGTACACAGGCAGTGCTTGGGTCGACTTAAACTAGTAAAGGATAAGCAATGGGATTTATAAAAGACACAGACGGTATTGCCAGATCACTTAAATCAGATAAAGACATTACCTATAGATATGCTGATGCAGATGTAAACACATTTTTAGGTGGCGGTACTGCAGGTAGTATTGTTACAACTGGAGGAATCACCGCCGGTATCCAAACCATAAGTGGTCCGGGTGCAATCAATCTCACAACATTATACACAGAACTTACAACAACTGGTGCAGATGCATTCTCACTTGCAAATGGTGCCGCAGGACAGATAAAGATAATCACCTTACTTGTAGAAGGCGGTACTGCAACAATCACTCCAACTACATTTTCAAACGGCACATCAATCACAATGGACGCCGCCAACGATTCAGTTACAATGATCTATGGCACTAACGGTTGGCAGATAATTGCCGCACAAGCAATAACTGTTAATGCATAAACTTTAGTTTACAATTGCCATAAATACTCATAACAGTATGTTAGAGGAAACCCATGGCACAACAAACAATTAATGTAGGCGCAACTGCCAATGATGGTACTGGAGATGGTATCCGTACGGCTTATATAAAGTGTAATGATAACTTCAACGAATTATATAACACAACAATAACTCCAACAAGTTTACCAAACGGAACATCTAACGTAAGTGTAGCAGACAGTGCCAATGTTACAATTAGCATTGCCGGCAGTGCAAACGTAGTAAACTTTGCCGGTTCAGTAAGTGAATTCACAGGAAATATTACCGCAACTGGCGACATCAGTGTTGGTAACAGTCTTACTATTACACAAGATGTTACAATTGGTGATCAACTTATTATTAATGGATCATTTGGATCTAATGTACTTCCTGATACCAACTTAACTAGAACACTTGGCAACGCAACACTAAGATTTTTATCAATGAACACAGGCACTGTAGATGCTAGTGGAAACATAACCAGTGGTGCAAACATTTCTGGTGCTAATATTATAGCAACAGACGATGTTATTATTGCAGGAAATCATGTTACAACTGGAAATGTAACATCAACAGGAAACATAAGTGGTGGTAATTTAATAACCACTGGTCGGGTAATAGCAACTGGCAATCTGGTTACAAGTGCTCAAGTTGTTGCAACTGGCAACTTATCTGCACTTAACATAACTGCAACAGGCAGTGCAAACATTACTGCTGGCGGCTTTTTTGTTGGTGATGGCGGATTTTTATCAAACGTTACTGCGGCTTCAAACGTTGCAGTTACACAAATTGCAAACGGAACATCAGTTGTTGGTATTTCGAGTTCAGGTGGTAATGTAGAATTAACATCAGGCGGTACACTATCATTTCAAACCAACGGAACAAATTTAGATGTCCTGATTCCTATTACAAGTGCAAACATAACTGCGGCCACTGGCAACATATCAGGCGGAAACTTATTAACAGGCGGTAGAGTTGTAAGCACTGGAAATATAGTATCAAGTGGAAACGTAAGTGGTACAAACTTCTTAGGTAACGGAAGTTTCTTAACAGGCATAGCCACTACTAGTATTAGTAATGGTACATCAAATGTTACAGTTGCAAGTGGAGCGGACACAACAGTTGGAGTTGCTGGTAGCACAATATTAACAGTATCGTCGACAGGAACTGCTGTTACTGGTTTAAGCACTGCAACAGGTAACATTACTGCGACAGGTAATGTAGCAGGTGGTAATGTTGTAACTGCTGGTGCAGTTATAGGAGCAACAGTTGCTGGCGATGGATCAGCACTTACTGCACTTAACGGAACAAATATAGCAAGCGGCACAGTAGCGGCCGCTAGAGTAGCAACACTCAATCAGAACACTACAGGAAGTGCCGCAACATTAACCACTGCTAGAGCAATAGCACTTAGTGGTGACGTTGTAGGAACAGCAGACTTTGACGGTAGTGCAGGCATAAGCATTGCTACAACAATACAATCCAATAGTGTAGCACTAGGAACAGATACGACAGGAAACTATGTAACCAGCATTACAAACGGTAGTTTTTTAACAGGCGGTGATGGTGGTAGTGAAAGTGCTGCCTTAACACTCGCAGTTGATGCCACAGATGCAAACACTGCAAGTAAAGTTATAGCACGTGATGTAAACGGTAGTTTCAGTGCAAACATAGCAACATTAACCGCAACACAAGCACAATATGCTGATATCGCAGAGAAATATCTAGCAGATGCTGAATATGATAGTGGCACAGTAGTTTGCGTTGGAGGACCAGTAGAAGTTACAATCTGTGGTGCTGATGATGTACCTGCAGGCGTAGTAACAACTGACCCGGCATTTTTAATGAACAAGGATCTTGAAGGCGGACTTGGTATTGCATTGGTAGGACGAGTACCGGTAAGTGTATTTGGTGTAGTAGACAAAGGCGATTTAGTGTACACCGACATACACGGCCGAGCAAGTAGAAGTTCAGAAGGAAATCGTGTAGGTATTGCATTGGAATCAAGCACAGACGAGGGCTTAAAACTGATAGAATGTATGCTGAAGGTATAGTAACATGGCACAACCAGTATGGGTAACAGCCGCAGGTGATCTCGGCACTATTGCTGAAAATTTATTTTTTCAGTTATCAATTGTTGCCACAGATCCAGATGGAGGCACTCCTACCTACAGTCTAATTGCTGGCAGATTACCAGAAGGTGTACAGATACTAACAAATGGTACAGTTGAAGGTGTGCCGCAAGCATATGTTAGTGTCAAAGGAACTCCAACTGAAGTAAGTGAAAACGTAACGTCAACATTTGCTATTAGAGCTACATCACCTGACGGACTAAGCATAAACGATAGAACATTTAATTTAACAGTCACTGGACAAGACATTCCCGAGTTTACAACACCAGCAGGCAGTCTTGGTACATTTTACGATTGTGACAATGTAAACATCACTATCGGGTTTACAGATTCAGACCCAGGAGATACGGTTGTAATTGATGTGGATAACGGTGAACTTCCGCCTGGACTAACATTAAATTCTTCTACTGGTTTAATAAGCGGACACATAAGTGCAATAAGCAACTTGCCCGACGATGCTACCAGTGGTTATGATGCAAGTGCATTTGATTTATATCCTTTTGACTTTGCTACACGCAGTATTAATAAGAACTATGAGTTTACCTTACGGATTACAGATGGCAAAGATCAAAATCTAAGAACATTTACTATGTTTGTTGTTAGTAGAGACAGTTTAACTGCTGATACCACAGACTTTACTGCTGACAGTGAAGTCTTAACTGCAGACTTATCACCAAACAGAACACCTTACATACTAAACTACCCAGCGGCTGAAACTGATCCAGTTGTACCAGCAGGCACAATAGGCACATTTAGACACAATAACTTTTTTGCATATCAAATACTAGGCTTTGACTGTGATGGTAGTGCATTTGAATTTGAAATTGTGATGGGAGATAGTGCTGACTTGCCACCTGGAATAGCATTTGACAGAACAACTGGTTGGCTTACTGGTTACTTTCCAGAGCAAGGAGCAACAGAAACCACCTACACCTTTGATATAACAATTTACAAAGCAGGTGATAATAGTGTAGTAAGTGAACCATACACTTACATAATAACAGTAATTGGTTCTATAGAAAGTTCAGTTATATGGGGCAATGGCACATTGGTTCCAGGCACTGGCACTGGCACAGGTATTGAAGCATGCTATACGTTAGGCAATATCGACAATGGTGAAACTTCAATGTTTTCAATTATTGCTACTAATCCAAGCGGGCGTGTTCTGTTATTTAAATTAGATCAAGGTGCAAACAAATACAATTTATTGCCACAAGGATTACAATTACTTGAATCAGGAAATATAAGTGGACGTGTAAGTTTTAACACATTTACATTTGATGGTGGTACTACAACGTTTGACAAGGAAGTCTCAACCAGATTAATAAGTGAAGAAACAGTGTTTGATAAAAACTTTGACTTTACAGTTGTTGCCTACAGCCGTGATGGATTGGTAAGTGTAAGTCGAAAATTTAGAATAACTGTTGATAGAAAATACGATAGTCCATATCAAGGATTGTACATCAAAGCAATGCCAGATCATACAGATAGAGCTCTTGTAAACAGTCTGATTCAAAACACTGACATACTTCCTCCAGAAAGAATTTACAGAGATGACGATCCCTACTTTGGTGTATCAACAAGTGTGATATACAATCATGCATTTAGTCTTGATACTGCAAGTCTTGATGAATATTTACATGCTCTAAGCAAAAATCACTTTAGAAAAAAACTTATACTAGGTGATATACAAACTGCACAAGCACTAAACGAAGATGGCACAGTTGCATATGAAGTCGTATATTCAAATGTAGTAGACACAGGTGTTAACAGTGCAGGCGAATCACCGCCACAAAGTATCACACTACCGTATCCTGTAACCATCGAAGGTGCAACTTTTAATCAAGTTGAAGTTGAATTTCAAGAACCACAACAGTTTGAAAACCGGTTCAGAAAACTTGAACAAGGCGAACTTCATACCCTAGCTGATAGAACGTACTTGTTTCCATTTCCGAAGTGGCGTGTACCGCATTATGACCTTGCACAGTATGCAAGCGATAATCCAAACTGGCATAAACAAGCAAAAGATATGAACTTGCTCACAACTGTTGCATCGCAAATGGCCGCACGTTGGGCAGGTAATCCCAATGATCCTGCATCAGTAATGCCAGGAAATCCTGCAGGCAACAATGTAGACAAAACATTTACTTTCACACCAGAAAACACATGTACTTGGACAAAAAATGAACATGAGGTATTTGAAAAATTCTTCCCAGGTGGTGAGTACGATAATGACACACTGATATACTGTGAGTATCTATTTGGAAAATACGAAGGACCGCACAAAGACAACAAAGGTAATCCCGTTCCAACAGACATACCTAATCCAAACCCTAACAACATAAAAATTGGAGACCCAAAATATCATGTGGCACCTTATGCACTATTTTGTGAACCAGCAGGTGAAGACTATTGTTATGTTTCAGTTAGAGGCACATTGAATGGTCCTGATGGAGGATTAGACGTACAAGCAAATCTAGTAGAATCTCCTTTTGGTTCAGATAAAGACACATATGGTAGAGTTTGTCAAGGTTTTAACAAGGCATTTATTGGGTTAGGTACAGGATTAGTGCCTAGACCAAACACAGGAAGAGCTTATACAATACCAGGGCAAACACTGATCGATGCCCTTACCAATACCGGACGTACAAAAATACGCATTGGTGGACACAGTTTAGGTGGTGCAGTGGCAACATCAGTAACTGCATTGGCAGCAACATTAGATAAGTTCACACACATAGAATCATATCCAACTGCCGGGCCACAGATGGGTGACAAAGACTATTACAAATGGTTTCAAACACTCAAAGAAAAGAATGGTGTAGTAGGCAGTGTAAATGAGAAATTTACACGTATTATAAACAGAAACACAAATGGGCAATGGAATGACAACTTTCCAAGATTGCCAGGATTTCAACCTGTAGGTATTGCTATTAACTTCAATGCTAGATACACTGCACCAAACAAAGAGGGCAAGATGAATCCAGAAGCTGGGGCCAATCATCAAATTTGCGGTGCATATGCGTTTGCACTTAGGTATCCAAGCCCAACTGCTGAATATCCAGATGCACCATTTAACAATTTGAATCAATGGCCAAATGTTACAAACTTTCCTTTAAAACCCACACCAGAGTTTAATCTTGCTGAACATTTAATGCGAATGAATGCAAAGTTTTATGCAGGTACTGGTGGGACAGAAGTTGTAGTAACTGGTACAGAAACAGTGACAACAGTTTATCCAAACAGTCTTGTTAACATGCGAGATCGAGTTGTAGACACAGTAGGACAAACAAATACTATATTGCCACTGTGGATGACATCTAAACAAACTGATGGCAGAGTGTTGGGTTTTACAAAAGCATGGGTAATTGCCTATGTTAATCCAGGTGAATCAGATAGAATTAGTTATAACATACGTACTAAATTTGGTGAAATACTAAACAGAGTAGACTTTATTAGTGATAGGTATATATTAGACAATCAACTCACTGCAAATTGGGTAGTAAACGAAGACTCAATTGACGGTGGTAGTTTTGCACCATCACCACCATTAACAACTACGTTTAATGCAGATCAAACAACCAATCCAACATCAAGCGGCAAGGAAACTACATTTGATGGAAATAGTATGAGGTTCACTAGACCTGTAGATGTTTACGGCAAGACGGACAAGTATGATAAATACCTCGTATTCCCGAAGACAAATATTTTAGGATAGAAAGAGTAAAACATGGCAAGTAGTATTAATCCAAACAACATAGACACAACCTATCCGGTTGCAGGTCAGGACAATGATAGTCAAGGATTTCGTGATAACTTCACAAATATCAAATCAAACTTTGAATTTGCAGAGACTGAGATTGATGACTTGCAGGCAAAAGGTATTTTTAAAAGTGCATTAACAGGCACAACACTGGACAATGACATGGCTGGTGCAGTAATAAAAAATACAAAAACACAAGCATATAGAGCAACTAGAGTTGCATTAGGTGCTGTAACTGGTTCAACTGCAATTGACTATAGTGCAGGTAACTGGTACAGTGTTACAACATCAGGAAGTATTACACTTGCATTTTCAAATATCCCAAGTGCAGGTAACCAAGCATATATCACAGTGACAGTCACTGTTGCAAACGTTGCACATACTATGACACTTCCAAGTGCAGTAGGAAACGGAGCAAGTGCAAAGTCAGTCGTAGGCATACAAGGTATTGCCTCAAACGTAATTACGTTTGCAGAAACTGGTACATATGAATTTCAATTCCACACAGACGATGGCGGAACAAGCATTTTCTTAAGCGAACTTACTCGTCCAAGAGATAGTTTCACAAATCCAATTAAACTTACAGGTTCAGAAGATCTAGCAGATGCTGGTGCAGCCAGTTTAACAAAGACTGCTAGTTACTTTACAACTGCGGCTGCAGAAACTGCAACATTGGCCGCAGGCGTTGAAGGACAAGTAAAAGTATTTGCCTTTGTGTCAGACGGTGGTGACATGGTAATCACAGTTACCAACGCAGGTTGGAAAGCATCAGGCACAGGCATTATTACTTTTGCTAACATTGGCGAGGCAGCCACACTAATGTACATTAATAGTAAATGGTACTGTATTGGAAACAACGGCGCCGCATTTGCATAAAGAGCAAATTAATAATTGACATACCAACTCCTTTGCTGTATAATTAATGAGTAAAGGAGTTTTTTTATGAATATAGATCTAAACAAGTATAAAGAATTTG
>UEXM01002562.1_pt1 | contig 12731 bp, 13 predicted proteins | sample 1796661 | NCBI WGS metagenome assembly UEXM01 (sample SAMEA4772469, study PRJEB27181) | metagenome | reverse complement strand
GCAGGACAGTTAGTAGCAGTAGTTACTCAGCTTAAAAGAGCAAGTATCTAATGCTGGGTTTTAATGCTTTTAGTCAAAATGCTATAGCTGACATTCAATCTGGTGTTAATATTAGTGTTGTTGTAACTGGAGTTCAAGGCACTACAGCCTTAGGAACTGTGGTTGTAACTGCAGACGCTAATGTTAGTGTAACTGGGGTTCAGGGCACTACGGCTCTAGGCGCTGTAACTGTAACTGCAGACGCTAATGTTAATGTAACGGGAGTGAGTGCTACAGGTGTACTAGGAGTTGTATTAGTATGGGGTATAATTCCTACTCCTCAAGTACCAGATTGGCAAGTAATAGTAGAAGGACAAACACCAGCTTGGAACACTATTACCACTCCACAAACTCCTGATTGGGAAAAAATAGCTTCATAGGTATAATAGAAAATAAAACAAGAGATTAAATAATGACTACTTATTCAAATTTAGGCATAGCACTCATAGGAACCGGCGAAGAATCGGGTACGTGGGGAACCGTAACTAATACTAATTTACAGTATGCCCTTCAAGAGCCTATTGCTAATAGTGTAAATGTAGCTGTTTCTGGTGGAGGTGTTACAGATACAATGACATGGAATGCTTCTTCTAATGCTTCCCAACCGGCAAGATTTTTACGATTAAACCTAACAGGTTCTGGTGGTGGTACAGGAAACTTGGTTGTTCCTACGCTTAGTGGCGGTAAAAATTATATTATTAACAATGCTTCTAATAGTGCAATGACTGTAAAAACAGCAAGCGGTTCAGGCATTTTAGTGCCTGCAGGTAACTCTCGCTCTGTTTATCAAGATGGAACAAATGTAGTTTTGACGAGCAATTACTTTACAGGTACGGGCGATTTCGGTGCTCTATCTGCTTCGGGTACTGTTTCGGGTAATGGTTTTGTTGCTAGGTTTGCAACTCCAGGCCCTATTGGAGACGGAACCCCAAGTACGGGTGCTTTTACTACGGGTGCTTTTACTACGCTAACTAATACAGGTAATACTACATTAGGAGACGCTGCAGGCGACTCAGTTATTTTTAATGCTTCTACAGCTACTATCCCAAACAATTTAACACTTAGCGGTACGGGTTCTATTACGCTTCCTGTTGGTACAACAGCACAAAGACCCACACCGGCGGTAGGTATGCTCCGTTATAATTCAACTTTATCGACTGCTGAACAGTATGCAGGTAGCGCTTGGACTGGAATACCTACTACGGCTTCTATCACTGCACTCATTGATGCGGCTGTTTTAGCAGGTAAGTTAGCTTTATATCCAGTCGGTACTATTTACACACAAGCAGGTGTATCTACTAATCCGGGTAGTTTACTTGGATTTGGTACATGGGAAGCATTTGGTACTGGACGAGTATTGGTAGGATTAGACGCAGGAAACGCACTAATGGATACACTAGGAGAAACAGGTGGTAGTGCTAATTCTCCTGCTGTTAATACAACTACTGGTGCTACAGCACTTACAGCAGCACAAACTAAACAAGGTAACTTATCAAGTGTTCGTTTAACACAAACTTCTAATTCTGCTGGTCCTGTAGCTATACCAGCAACGGGTGAATCAGATGCTGTAAATGTAGATGCTAACAGTGTTTCAGGATCTTTCGGATTACAGTTTACTAACAATTCAAGTACATCTGATACACACACTCACTCAGTAACTAATGGTACTACTACTAATGCTAACTACCAACCGTTTATTGTGGTTTATATGTGGAAACGGACTGCTTAGATGAAAGACTATAACATCTTTTGGGGTATTGTTTTTATATATGCTTTAGGCTTATTTCTTTGTGTAATGATTCCTAGTGAAGCCAATGCAGCAACAGAAGTAAACACCACTACTAACTCTGATTCAGAAGTTAAGTCTAGGGGTAGAACAGTAGTTATATCGCCCCCTCCCTCTGCTATTAGCCCCTCTATGGGTGGTTCTTCTTCTGATATATGTACATCTGGGGTCAGTGGGGCAATACAAACACAAATCTTAGGTGTGTCTACAGGTGAAACAGTACGAGATGAGAACTGTGAACGATTAAAGATTTCTAAGACCTTATACGATATGGGTATGAAGGTAGCAGCAGTATCAGTTTTATGTCAAGACAGAAGGGTCTATGATGCAATGGGTATGGCAGGTACTCCTTGTCCGTTCTTAGGTGAGATAGGTACAGCAGCAGCTAAGAAATGGAAAGCAAACCCTGAGTTAATACCAGAACCCATAATATTGGAAACAAAACAAGATGTCAGAGAGCGTCAAGGTTGGATTGCTAGCGGTACTGTTACTCTCGCTATGCTCCTATTCTTACTGTAATGAGGTTAAGCTAACTAGCCCTAATCATACTACTGTACATGATGACCACTATGCAGAAGTACCTTTACAGTTTGTATTTCCTTTTTATGGTGAGGAGTTTGAAACCTCCTATATGTTTACGAATGGTGTAGTTGGTTTTCGTAATCCAACAGATAGTCAAGTAGAAAGCCACTGGTGCTGTAATGGTCGTGATTTACAAACAATGGCTGAAAACGAACAGAATATTAGTAGATATGGGTATGCTATAGCCCCATTATGGACAGACTTAATAGATTTAGGTGCAGAAAACAGCGGGTTATTTACAGAAGGTGATACCTCACAACAGACTTACAGGTGGAAAAACCTAGCAGAATATTATAATGCTAGTAGATTAAACTCTTTTGAGTTACAGATTAAGCAAGATGGTTCGTACACAGTAGATTATACTGCTGTAAACATACAAAACCATGCAATAGCTATAGGAGAATCAGGAGATTTAAGTACAGGTTCGTATGAAGGTATTCAAAACTATTATTATCCTTCGGGGTATCAGGGAGTACCAGAGTCATATGGTAATGAGCAGAATAGTATTAATGTTCTCAATACTCTTTGCGCCGCAAACGCTTTATACGACCCTCAATGCTCTGGATATGCAGAGGCGTATGCACAACAGCTATATATCACGGAGTGTAATCAAAACACATTATACGATAGTGGTTGTAGTGGGTACGAAGAAGCCTATTTTCTTGACCAGTGTACAACAGATGCAACCTACAGTAGAGATTGCAACGGATATGAAGAAGCATACCTAGAACAACAGTGTATGTATGACCCTCAGTATGACACTACTTGTGCAGGGTATGTAGAACCGGAGCCAGAACCAGAAGTAGTATTAATTGAAGAAGTACTAGAGCAACCAGATTTAACGACAGATTTTACAAGTGCTAGTGGTTATGAGATTGAAGGTATACCTTCTTTTACAATGCCAACATACGAAGAGCCACAGGTATTTGAACCAGAAATAATACAGATAGAACCAGAGCCTATTGAAGCGCCTGTAGAGATGCAACAAGAACTAGAAAGGGAGATTGCCGTTGTTGAGCCACAGCCTAGTGAACCTGAACAGATGGAAGTGCTTGAACCAGAGGTGGGAGAAGAACCTATCGAGGAGATTGTTGAGGCAGAGCAAGAGTCAGAGGAAAGAGAAGAACCAAGAGAGGAGAGAGAAGAGCCAGAGGAACTAGAAATTGTTGAGGAAAGGGAAGAGCCTGTTGATGAACAAGAAGATAGAGCCGAGGAGCAACCGATTGAGGCGACAGTTGCTAACAAACAAGCTCCGAAGAAGGTTGAGAAAAAACAAGTCTCTACAAAAAATGATAAACTTAAAGCCCTTGTATCAAAAAGAGCAGTAGCTTTAACTAAAAAAGTAGAAAGTGCAGTTACTTTAGAACAACAAGTGGTAGTACAGCAACAATTACTATCTCTTATATCTTTTGTACCAGACTTTAATTATGCTGAACAAGAGATGAAAGACTTAGCAAGTTTTTATCCACCGCAAGAGAATGTTGATAATGCTTTTGCTAGATGGTTTGTAAACGATAAGAACTTTATAAAATTAGAAGACTTACAATATCCACAAAGGAATACACAATGGCAGAGATAGAATACGCGGGAGTCAAAGTAGGTGGTAGTAAACTACTATTAATCATACCTTTAATTGGTAGTATTATAGGTGGTTTGTGGGGTGGCTTTGAGTTCTATAAAGACTATACAGATATGAAAGAACAAATACAAAGTTATGTTGCGCCAGATTTAAGTGATGTAGATAAAAAAGTAGCAGTGTTTGCAGCAGAGAATTTAACTATTCGTCAGACAATGGAACAACAAGTTAAGATTATAGAAAAGCTATCTGCTGATATGTATAAGCTAGAAGAACGAATAGATAAGAAAATTACTAAAGCTTTGGAAAACCCGTTAAACTATTAGGAGGATAAATTATGTTATCTATGTTATCTGGTATATTAGGTTTTGCTACATCAGGACTGCCTAATGTGCTAAAGTTTTTTCAGGAAAAAGGAAATCAAAAGCATGAACAAGAAATGGCTAGACTGGCTACAGAACGCTCTTTGGCAATGGCTGCAAAAGGATTCGCCTCTCAAGAGAAAATTGAAGAATCTAAAACCGATCAAGTTAATATGCAAACTTATGCCCAAGAACGCACAGACTTATATAAACACGATACGGGAATGGCTGAAAACGCGAGCCAGTGGGTTATTAATCTTAGATCCTCTGTGCGTCCTATTATCACTTATGTGTTTATTTCTCTTCTTCTTTTTGTTGATATTGCTGGTATGATTTGGGCTATTAAGTCTGGTGTAGAATTTCAAACCGCAATGGATATTGTATTCTCTGATGAAGAAATGGCTATTGTGGCTAGTATTATAGGTTTTTGGTTCGGTAGTCGTCATTGGGGCAAGTAGGTGTTAGAATACCGTAAGACGTGATGAGATAAAAATATGCCACTAACAAAATTAAAGTTTCTCCCCGGTATTAATCGAGACCGAAGTAACTTAGCTTCTATGGGCGGTTGGTATGATGGAGACAAAATTCGTTTTAGAGAGGGTTACGCAGAAAAAATAGGTGGCTGGACGGTAGCTACTTTTGACCGATATGTAGGAGAAGCGGTTAAAATTTTTGTTTATTCTACTTTTACTGGTATTGAACTTACAGGACTAGCTACAAGTCAAAAAATATATATTCGAGCAGGTACAGCCCTTTACGACATTACTCCTATTCGTGCTACTTTTACTTCTACTGCTACAAATAATTGTTTTACTACTACTTCGGGTTCTGGTGTTGTTACTGTAGCTATTACAGGACACGGAGCACAAAATGGTGACTTTGTTACTTTTAGTGGCGCCGCTGCTGTTGGTGGTGTTACCGCCGCCCAACTAAATCAAAACTTTGAAATAACTTATATTAATGCAAATAGCTTTAGTATCTCAACCGCGGGCACTGCAACTTCTGCAGCAACTGGAGGGGGTACAGGAATTACCGCGGCATTTGAAATTAACATTGGTCCCGATACTTCAGTGGGTGGTTATGGTTGGGGCACTAGCACTTGGGGTCGTGGTACTTGGGGTTCGGGTTCTGCTACACCCGCCCTTATTAGTGTTCGCCTTGTCTTTATGGACAACTTTAATGATGATCTTATTTTTAATCTAAATGACGAGGGTCCTATTTTTTATTGGGATTTTAGCGCTGGGTTTACTACTAGAGCTGTTTTATTAAGTAGTATTTCGGGTGCAATTGCTGTACCAACTAAAACAGAACAAACCTTTTTTGCTCCTTCAGGTCATTTACTTGCTCTTGGTTGTAGTGAATATAGTCAAGTTGATACTGCAGGCATATCAATTAATAGTATTACTCGCGTTGCAGGAAACAGAGTAGCTACGGTAACTACAGCTAGTAGTCATAATTTAGAGACGGGTGACTACGTGACGATGTCAGGACAACAACCCAAAGATTATCTTGGTGATTATCAAATAACTGTTACAAGCGGAACTACATTTACTTATACAATGCTTAGTGCTCCTGCATCAAATGCTACTACAGTTGGAACTTATGTTTACAATGACTATAGTCAGGGTATCTTTGATCCTTTACTTATTCGCTGGGCGGATGTTAATGCAGATATAGGGCCTAAACCCGAATATTGGAAACCTGAGATAGCTAACTCTGCAGGATTTTTAAGAATACAAGAAGGTTCTAAAATTATTACGGGTCTTAACACAAGACAGGAAACGCTAGTGTGGACAGAAAGTACTCTAAATACCCTGCAATTTTTAGGTACTGCCGAGGTATTTAAACTACAGCTACTTTCTAGTTCTACTAGTATTATGGGGCCTAACGCTGTTGTTGAGGTAAACAACATTACCTATTGGATGGGTACAGATAACTTTTTCCAATACGATGGTCGAGTCAATGTACTCCCTTGTCCACTACTACGTTATGTATTTGAAGATATTAATAGAGTTCAATCAAGCCTCGTTTATGCAGGGTCAAATAAAGAATTTAATGAAGTAGTATGGTTTTACTGTTCAAGTGGTAACTCAAGTGCTAATCGTTATATTATTTATAATTATAGAGATAAAATTTGGTATTACGGACAGCTTAATAGAACAACATGGCTTGATGCAGGAATTAATGAATTTCCTTTGGCGACTGCTAATGGTTATATATATAACCACGAACGAGGAACAGATGATGGGCAGCCACTAGGAGCTACGTCTCTTCCTATTACTGCTTACATTGAGTCTGCTTTTGTTGATATAGATGCTGGTGAGTTTTATATGCTGACTAAACGGATAATACCAGACGTTGATTTTACCGCTTCTGATCCTGCTGTTACTCCAGAAGTTGATATGTCTGTTGCCATTACTAAGTTTCCTGGTGCAGCTACCTCTGTATCAGATGTAGGTGGGGTTCCACTAACACGTAATGTAGTTACCACAGCAGGAACTATTTCTCAGTATACTAATGAAGTTTTTCTTAGAGCTAGGGGTAGACAAATTAGTTTTAAAATAACATCAAATACTTTGGGAACTCAGTGGCAGTTAGGTGATACAAGACTTGATGCTAAACCCGATGGACTAAGAGGCTAAGATGGCAGATATAACACAACCGACTGGACCTAATTTAGTTAACCCTTCTACCGAATATGAGCAGGGTACACAAGAACAACTTAATAACCAACTACGGATTTATTTTAACTCTTTAGACGCTGCAAACGCAGAAGAAATAAGAAGTATTAAAAGTAATAGTGTTCTTGGTTGGTTAGGAGTTTATTAATGGCTGATTTTCAAGACATTACAGGAATTAAAATAGCACAAGCAGCTATAACAACCGGCTATGTTGTTATCTATACGTCACCAACTGATACGCGAACCTATATAAAAGATATTATGATTGCTAATACAACAGGGTCTGGTGGCGCTGCCATTACCGTATCAGTAAATATAGTTCCTGAAGCAACAACAACAGGTACAAGTAATGCAGTTATAGCTGATTACAGCATAGCAAAACAAGAGTATTTACAGTGGTCAGGACTACAGATTCTTAATCCTGGTGATACTATAGAAGTTAAAGGTTCTGCAACAGGTTGTACTGTAACGATTAGTGGCGGTCAAGCAGTATAACAAAAGGGTTTATAAGTGTTACACTACATGGTACTATCGAGAAAATCGATAGTTATAATTAACAAAGATTAACAGGTTTTATTATGGGTTGGTTTAGCGATATTTTTAGTCCAGAAGTTTTGTTGCCTCTTGCAGCTGGTATTGCTTTTGGACCCGGCGGAGCGATGTTAGCCTCGGGTACTGCGGGTACTGCTGCACTTGCTGGCGCTGCTGCCGGGGGAGGCCTTGCTGCATTAAAGGGAGAAGATATAGCCTCTGGAGCAATTGGTGGGGGTCTTGGTGGTCTGTCAGGCGGAAGTTTAGGTAGCGCCTTTAATCCGAGTACTCTTGCATCAACGGGCGGTAAAGCAATTGCTGGCACAGCACCAATGCCTGCATTTAGTACGGCGGGTCGTGAGGCTATAGCCGGTGCATCAGGCTTTGGAAACACAGCAAGCGCACTTGGTACTGGATTTAAAGAAGGTATACAAAATCTTGGTGGTGGTAGTACTCTTATGGGTGCAGGTAAACTAGCTTCTACCGGACTTATGAGCGCTGGTATTGGGGGTATTGGAGATGTACCTATACAAGAAGATCTTATGCCCGATGCTTATAAATATGATCCTAACAGAAGACTTGATTTAAGTGGTGACAGCGGTTTAAGATTAATAGCTAATGGTGGTTACATAGGAAAGAAAAATTACTCTGATGGTGGTTACTTAGAGGGTGGTGGTGTACCAGCAGTTATGGAAGGATCAGAAACTGAAGTTATATCAACAGAACGTGATGGAATGAGCGACAGTATTGCAGCTACTATTGATGAAACACAGCCCGCTGCATTATCTGAAGGTGAATTTGTAGTTCCCGCTGACGTTGTTTCTTTTGCAGGTAATGGTTCTTCTGAAGCTGGAGCTAGAAAATTTTATAAAATGTTAGGGGATATTCGAGAAGCATCTACAGGCCAAAGAGAGCAGATTAAAGAGATTGATGTAGAAGAATATATGCCAATGAGTGACGGAATAGGCGCACTTGCGTAATGCACATCTCTTTAGTGCCAACAGATCATATTGATGAGATTTGGCCCAGAGTAAAAAAACATATGGAACGCGCCGCAGAATATACTTATGGCAGGTTCTTAGCAGAAGATATAAAAGAAAACTTAACTGCACCCGATACCGCACAGCAATTGTGGATCGCATTTGATAAAGATAAAATTTATGGAGCCGGCGTTACTGAGATTATTGAGTTCCCTAGATTAAAAACTCTTACTATGCACTTTGTAGGGGGAGATGAATTTAAGAAGTGGGGGCACAAGGGCTTGGAAACATTTCAAAACTTTGCAAAAGATAATAACTGCGATGTAATAGAATCATATGGCAGACCGGGTTGGGAAAAAATGTGGAAGAACGATGGTTATGTTTCTAGATATACATTATACGAATTACCAGTAGGGAAACAAAAATGAATGTACTAAAGCTATTACCAAATAAATTTAAAGTATGGGCACTGAAGAATCTATATTCCGATATAGCTTCTAAGGGAGATGAGGGTGATACCGCATTAGCTCATGTTAACTCTTTTGAAGTTGAATTACTTAGAGCCGTTGGTGGTTCGGGTACAATCAATGCAAAAACAGGGTTACTAGAATTTAAAGGTGGTGGTGGTTCTAAAGCTCCCACAGAAACTAAATCGGTTACAACTAATATTCCTGAATATGCACAGCCTTATTATGAAGAGCTGATGAAGCAAGCGGGTAAGCAGACGTATACTACAGACAGTGCGGGACAAGTTACTGGCGTACAAGAATTTACTCCTTATGGAGGGACTCGTGTAGCTGGGTTTACAGATCAACAGCAAGCAATACAAGATCAAGTGGCTGGTTTGCAAACTCCTAGTCAATTTGGAACTTCTCAAGCAGGTTTACAACAAGGTACAAATTTAGGGCTTGGCGCAGCACAAACGGGCATAACAAGCGCTTTAAATTATAACCCCAATGCTCTTGCTAACTTAGGCGTAGCTACACCTCAGACTTTTGGTGCTGACCAAGCTGCACAATACATGAGTCCTTATCAACAAAATGTTACTGATGTTCAGTTAGACGAAGCTAGAAGACAGGCAGATATAAGACGTAATCAACAGGCTTTAGGTAGTATAGGGCGCGGTACTTTTGGTGGTGGTAGACAAGCTCTAATGGCTAGTGAAGCAGATAGAAACTTAGCAACTCAACTAGGTCAAATTCAAGCAACAGGTTCACAGGCAGCTTTTGAAAACGCACAGAAACAATTTGGTGCAGATAGAACCGCACAGATGGCAGCGGAGCAACAGAATTTACAAGCTGCTATGGATCAAAGAAGACTTGGACAACAAGGTGAACAGTTTGCTATACAACAACAAAAAGATTTAGGTCTTGCAGGACTACAAGCAGGAATGGAAGGGTCAGCTAAAACTGGAGCTTTAGCTAGTGACATACAAAGAGCAGAACTCCAAAGACTTAAAGAGCAAGCAACTACTGCTGCACAACAACAAGCACTAGATCAAGAAATTGCTAATATTGATTACCAACAGTTTATGGAAGAACAAAATTACCAGAGATCTTTATTGGCATATCAATCAGATATTTTACGCGGTAATGCCTCTGCACTTGGCAATACGTCAACAAGTTATACACCTCAACCTAGTTTAGCTCAGTCTCTTATAGGTGTAGGTGGAGCAGGACTTAGTGCTCTTTCACTTGCTCAACAATTTGGAGGCCAACAATCGTGATAACTAACCCACTTAAAATGTTAGATATGCTAAAAAGTCTTACAGAAGAACAACTTATTTCTTATGTACAAGAACCTAGACCTATAGAGATACCTACGAGTAAATCTATGGATAGAATGGGTGGTTATGGGCTATCTAGTCGTCAACAGGCCGAGCGTGGTATTCTTCCTCTGACTGAAGAAGAAAAATTAGCAAAAAAGAGTATCGTGCCTTCATATATGATATTAGGTGAAATAGAACGCCGGAAAGCAAATGAAGCAAAAGCTCAGGCACAAGAGGCAGACAAGCCGCCAATAGCAGAACAGATAGTACAGGAGGCTATGGCTTCTAAGGGGATAGCGGCAGGGATGCCACAAGGTATGCCACAAGGTATGCCACAAGGTATGCCACAAGGTGTTCAACAAGGTATGCCACAAGGTATGCCACAAGGTATGCCACAAGAAGTTATTACAGATACTATTGCAGAAACCGGTATTGCAGCTAATGACCCACAAAATATAGGTATGGCACAAGGCGGTATTGTAGGCTATGCAGTGGGAGGTGGTGTAGGTGATTATCTGCCTTATTATGATTTAGGTAATAAAGATTTAAATATAGTAGAAGACGATATAAGAATAGATCGTTTAGCTGCAGATGGCTTACTTGATAGCCGGTTTTTTGATAAAACATATAATGAGCGTATAGGAGGGGACACCGGGATTCAAGCTGCAAGAGACCAGATATTAAGTGACGCTGGTATGGTTAGTAACCGTGCCATTGGGGGAGGTATAACTCAATATCGGCGTAATGACTATTCTCCTGGTGCAGCATTCCAAAGACAAGCAGAAGCAGATAAAGGATTAGGTGATAAGCAGGTTATTTTTTCCGATAACTTTACAGGTGGCTTTAACATAAACGCTCCTGGAGATTCTCCAGAAGTTACACCAGACTCTATAGAAGACATAAAACAATTTTATGCAGACATTGATGAAAGTGTAGCACCTTTTGTTGGGCCAACAACTTCAGAAAATCCAGCTGACGAAGACTTTATTCTAAGGGATGAAGTATTGACTCCTGCAGGTAAGGCACAGGAAAAGGAGGAAGAAAACAGAGCGTCTAGGACAGCGATAGAAACTAAACTAGCAGAAGCTGACTCTTTAAGAGCAGAAAAAGCTCGTGTAAAAGGCATGAATATGACCAAAGAACAAGTCGATGCAGATCTTGAAGCGTCAGCAACAGAAGATGATTATAAAGCCGCAGAGACAGCGCTTTCTAGGAGAAACGTACTTGATAAAATAAAAGAGTATGGTGATTTTGATCCTGAACAAATGAGCAAAGTATTTGGTGCACCAGACACTTTAACTGCAGAAGAATATAAAGAACGCATAGAAGACCAAAGAAAAACATTTGGCTTAGATAGAACAGATATAGAATCAAGACGCGCTTCTTTACAAGCTATGCAGCAAGCAGCAAATGATAAGCGTAGACGTATAAATGCACCGTTGGCAGCTTTGAAAGGTTTCTTAGCTTTAGCGTCTAGTGATAACCCTAATTTTGTGCAGGCGGCTTCTGATTCTGCTCTGGGTGCAGTCACTGCCTTTATGGAAGGAGATGCACAAATTCAACTAGCAGATCTACAAATGGAACAAAATGCTTTAAGTTATGCAGAAGGCGATTACAATAGATTAGAAAAAGATTATGAAAAATACGAAGGATACAAAAAAGTAAGAGAAGAGCAGTATATAGCACTTCTAAAAGATTATTATGCTGGGCTAAAAGCTGCGGCGGGAGAAGGTAGTACTTTAGTTGCAGACGCGCAGGAAACAATGATTCAACTCTTAAATTCTGAAGAAGGACTAGATCTACAGTCTTTCTTTGGAAAGAATTATGTAGCTAAAGGTATATATAAGGCGAAACTTTTAGCCCATATTATAGGGCAACGGTTAGGAGCTATACCTATAGACGAACCATATCCTGAACCTATGGGCGGCGGCACAGGACCACAACAAGTTCAAAGAGCGCGAAGAAAAAAATTCGAAGTTAATATTGGCCCAGATGATGCAAAAGCATATTCTAAGAAAGCAGGGAGAAAAATAGAGCCAGGAAAATATACTAAAGATGAAAACGGTAAACTTGTACTTATAGACGAAAACCTTGAATTAGAAGATTAAAAGGTAGAACGATTTATGGCTGAAAAATTTACGATTGATGATTTTGCTGAAGAATCTTTCTCATCTGCACCTAAACAGAAATTTACGATTGATGATTTTGCTGAAGAATCTTTCTTATCTGCACCTCAACCTGCACCTCAACAAAAATTTACGATTGATGATTTTGCTGAAGAATCTTTCTCCCCTGCATCTCCTGCAGACACCCCACCCGCTTCTGATGCTCGTGATGAGTTTGGTTACATATCTGAAGCAGAACAAGACAAAGAATCTTTTTTTCTTCCTACTGATATATTTCGGGGTTTTAGACAGGGGTTACAA
>UEXM01002560.1_pt1 | contig 12735 bp, 4 predicted proteins | sample 1796661 | NCBI WGS metagenome assembly UEXM01 (sample SAMEA4772469, study PRJEB27181) | metagenome | reverse complement strand
AGATTATCATGATAAGGTGTATCCCAACCCTTGCGCGGAAGAAGAGAAAACCCCATTTGAGTTAATATCTCGCCACCCGCTTGCTTTCGGAGCCAGACCCATTGGGACCAAAGAACGATTACCTGTTTTTGGTGAAATCGTCCGTTGTTATTTTACAGACGCCGGCCCGGACGATTTTGGTAAAGCTCGTGGTATTAGGTATGAGTACCCAATTATAAATACGAGGGTGGATTATAATTGTGCCAACAAAGCACTAGAGTCGCTATCCTCATCTAACTTGCAATATTTGAACAATTTGGGAACCCTCATGAGTGATGCTCCTGTTGATATCACCCAATTTGCAGCAAAATATGATTCTGATTCCTCGATCCCAAACCGAACTCATCTCGACGCTTCCATGAGCAACCTTCATCCCCAATTCGTGCCCTACATTAAAGCCTTTATTTATAAATGCTGGAAAGATTCAGAAATAAAAATCACAATCACATCAGGTTATAGGTCTGTTGCTAAACAAAAAGACATGAGAACTAAGTGGGACATATGGGTCGCCGGTGGAAAAGTTGGCCCCGCGCCTTATAATATGGTTGCTGCTCCGGCAACATATAGTCATCATAACACTGGAACTGGGATTGATTTTAATCCTACATTGAAAAATGGAAAAACCATAACAGGAAGGTATCATAATAAACAAGATTGGCTAAACACAGGCGTTCCAACCATCATCAAGGCCGTTGGTCTTCGCTGGGGCGGAAATTTTACCAAACAAGATAGAGTGCATATAGATCTTGAATCGAGAGTGTCTTTGGCTAAACGCAAAGAGATGATCGCTACTGCAAAAAACGAAAGTAAAGAAGTCACAGAGGTACCATTTTAAATGTTTATAAAGAGTGTCTTAAGAAGTATGTGGCACACCACGGAAGACAATCTGTCCTTGGAGAGTGTTAGAAACGAAATGACATCAGAAGCTGTCACTGAGATGATATTCAACAGCCTTAAAGGAAAAAAGTACTTTGAAGTGGTATGTCTTTCCGAGCCAACAACCTCTCAACAGAAAAAGGCGTTGACCAGAACTGGAATATATAATCCAATTAGAATCCGCCCTTTGGATATACATGGTTTTATTTTGCCCAACCCGTGCTCAACAGATATTCCTCTAGATCAGGTGCCGAATTTGGTGGACTCTCACCCACTCGCTTTCGCTCTTCGCCCATTAGGTACAGAAAACAGACCTCCGGTGTTTGGTGATGTGTTGAGGTGTTTTTTTACTGTTGATGGCCCAAACAACGGAGGTCGCCTTCGTGGAATCAGATATGACTACCCATTAAAAAATCATAAATTTAATTTTGAATGCGCCCAAAGGCTCATAAAATCTAAAAAAAACGTTGAAGAGGGTTATGTTCTGCTAGGATCCGTCCAACCGCAAGTTGTAACGCAGCCAAATATTGTTTGGCGAGAATTAAATCAAGCAACTTTGGCAATGCAATCCTTAGACAATCCAGAAGACGAAGACGAAGATTTGATACCAGAGACTGCCTTTGAATTTGATGAAAGAATATATCACAATCCCACTCCTCTTTTTACTGATTGGTTGAAGTGGAATATATTTTGTGGTAATATTCCTACATACATGAAGTCTCCAGCCTTGTCTGAGAACCCCGGTAAATTGATTGCCAAATTTCCCCGAACCAGAAGGACTTACTTCTGTGATGAATTGAAAATCCCAGATGGGATTAGATTTTATAACAATGATTATATATTGGTTCCATCTAGAGATACTCCTGCATTTACGGAAATTCCCGTCTTCAACCAGAAGAGTATTTCAATAGAATATCAACGAACCATGGTACTCCGAGCCCTGCCTTTTACAAAGGGTTATCGATATCCTTTTAACAGGAGCGAGTTTTCAAAACATTTAGAAACATATCCAGAACTTGCCGCCCATTGGACTATCCATAACGACCATCAATGTCCGGAGTGTGTTGAGTTTGCCAAAGACTTTTGGGGAAACATTCCAGCAGGCGAAAAATCAGCACTATTTCAAAAAGCACAGGACCCACACAGAGGTGGGGTCCCCAAGGATTATGAATCATACATGTATGATAAGAACCATGAAATCCCGGAGGTTCGAAAATATAAAGCCATCGCCGGAGATAGTGTGTGGAGGATAAGCACAAACAAGAACATCACCCCTGAAGAATTTAGAAAATGGAATGGTTTGCCCAATAACACTATTCACCCCAACAGAGAATATGCTATTGAAGATCCTAATGGGGAAAGGTTCCAAGCCCCCGGTAATCCCGTCGCTCTTATATATAAATCCGGATATGATATGAATCATAAAAAATGCACAGACTAAAGAGGCCATTATAAATGTCAGATGATTTTTTTTCAACAAACTCACAAACCCTTTCAGACGATAGGTCAAGAGTTGCTTTGCGTAACGATTTGCTTAATAAATGTTTCACTTCTTATGTTGATGGTGTTCTGTCTGGTATTTCAAGTTTTGATTGTGTATGTCTGACAAATCCCGTGACCGAACAACAAGGTAAGCTGTTTATGAGCAACACTGATATTTATCACCCAATAAGGGTCCGCCCGTTGGAAGTTCATGGTTTTATACTTCCTGATCCCTGTGCGGCTGAAGACTCAAGAGGGTCTGGGTATATTAATAATTTAGTATCAAACCATCCGATTGCATTCTCTTCAAGGCCTGTTAGTAACGGCGAACGGGTTCCTACTTTTGGCGATATATTACATTGCAGAGTCGAATTCGGCCCAAAAGATTCCGGCAAGATGAGGATTTTGAGATATGAATATCCTATTCACAATCATATAGAAAAGTATGAATGCGCCTCTAAATTTTTAAATTCCTCCCGCCCCCTGTCTGGATTGTTTTTTGGCACTTTAATGACATCGACAGGCAAGACAAATCTTTCAAGCTTGAATCAGCCATTGTATAATTACGATGTTCTATATGAGAATTGGATGAAGGAGATAACTAGGGAATATCCAAAAAAGAAGACTTTTTATACCCGACATGACGACCTATTTAGGAGAGCGGCCAATGCATATGGCATAGAGCCTGCATTGTTAAAGGGTATTTCGTGGGCTGAGAACACACTCAAAGACAAAGGGTGTTCTGGAGCCGGTGCCTGCGGAATTATGCAATTTATGAAATCAACTGCTGAAGAGCAAGGATTGGTTGTTGGAATTTATTATGATGAGAGAAACATCCCGGAAAAGGCAATTTTCGCTGCGGCAAAATATCTAAAGTGGATATATAATTCTAAATATGTAAATGCGTTTTCCGGAAAAGAAAAGTGGGCAATGTCAGTAGCAGCTTACAACACAGGTATAGGAAACGTACAAAGATATGGTATAGGTGTGTTAAAATCAACATGGAGCGGCGGCTCCGGAGAAACCGGCAAATATGTCGCAAGAGTATTCGCAGCCAGAGATTATCTTGTGAACATAGAAGGTTATCGATAATAAAACTAATTATATAATTAATGGAGTAAAGATGTCAAAAGACAAAGGTATAAACCTAGGTAAGTTAGGATATACATCATCACAAACAAAAAAGATGCTGAAGCTTGGAACCCCGAATGGGACATTCAATGGTCCGCTGTATGAAGAGTTTCCAAAATATGACCACCCTACTGGAGATAGTTTTGTCTGGCGAGGTCTAAATAATGCAGACATTGTCATAGGAAGGGATCGAAATGCAGGTATGGCATCTGGATATGGAGGCAAGGGGTATACTAAGTGTGGTGCAATCGATCTGGTCGCAGGTCGACTTTCTTCTGTAATGGATGCTCACAAAGCCCTTAGTGCTTTTACTGGCCCTTCTTCTGACCCTTCGAGATCTTCTGGGATCGAAACGGGTCCTAATTTCGCAGCAGATGCAGCCCGAGTTTATATAACTCAACGCGGAGATATCGATAGATATTTTGCTTTGTTTTTGGGAAATACCAACATTCCCTCAACAAAAAACAGATCAGCAGTTGCAATTAAGGCTGACCACGCTCGATTGATAGGGCGAGAATCTGTTAAGATTTATGCCGGAAAAGGAGCATGGAATGGAGGCGATAAATTATTTGGAGAGAAACACTCTAGAGGGGGAACTATTGAAACTTCTCCTGTCATCGAACTTGTTGCAGGGAACCATGAAGATATACAACCAGCAGTTAAAGGAGATAACCTACATAAAGTGTTGAAAGATATCTTTTCAACTTTAAGAAACTTTCAAGGTGCAATCCATAATATATATACTCTCTTAGCCAAGATCACCGGTCATCTGATGGGCCATCAGCATCCAGTAGTGACCGCCTTGGTCGGGGGAATAGCCACCATAGATCCGTCTTTAATGGTCGGCTCCATAGAAACTTTTATAAAATCTTTATGCGGCCAAATAACACAAGTATTTCAACAAATAGATACAGTCCTTAATGAGATTCAATACTGCGGCGTGGGACCATCTGACGACCTATCTATACCGGGTTGGGATGATGTGAGAAGCAGTAACGTATACATAACTTAAAAATAGAGGAAATTATGCCAACACTTGAAGAAGAAAAAAGAGCCTTATCTCAACGGGTTCATGAGGAACGCGCCCAAGAAGCAGAAGGGGGGACCTCAACAGGATCAAACCCTGTGTTAATATCTGATACAGACGAAAGCCCCGTCTATAAATATCAAAGCGATATTTGTGAACCAGTTCTACCCAAAGCCACTGAGAAGATATGTCCAACTTGTGTCCCAGATCCCACTTATAACCCTCCTCTGTGGAGAGTGGAAAACAAAGCAACTCCGTTCTTAAATGAAGCTCTTTGTGAATATCAAATTCCTGTAATATTAAATGAAGAGGGGGACGTTTATACAGCACGAACAATAATAGACCTTGAAGATAAGATGGCAAAACTCCGCCTCGCTTTGGAAAAAAATGGAGTCAAAGGTCTCGAGTCTATCGCAGAGATCCAACCTCTAGTGCTGAGAGATATTTTATTCAGGTCATATGTCCTGCCCGGCATCCGCCTGCTTCTTCGTCACTACAATAAATTAGAAACAGATGATATTGTTTGCACTTTTCCTGCTATTCGTGTAAATAACGCTGAGGATAGTATGACGTCTCGTGAGCAGAATTCCCTCGCCGGCGCCACCGCAGGTGCAACCACTGGTGCTGTCATAGGTGCCGGTATTGGCGGCCTCCTCGGGGCCGGCATAGGTGCTGCCGTGGGTGGCATTGGCGGAGCACTTTTGGGTACTGGTGACGGACACGGTGACGACTCCCTCGCAGCCGTGACTGATCTATCAGCCCGATGTTTGACTGTTTTTCAAATGCTTAAAGCAGGATTAATTTCTGAAGAGTTCGCAAGTCAACTTACTCAGACATTTGAAGTCCCAACCGCCGACGGCGGAACAATGGAATTGCCCAAACCAAATCCACAATTTTTATTAGCTATAGCCAGACTCATGGAGTCTAAAAATGATAGCGGCGAGCCGCTGTTTCCTCATCATGATATTAACACTGAGGGTTTAGAATTATATGCCCGCGTTGCAGAATATGACCTCGGCCAATCCCCAGCAGACCCAATCCGAGTTCTTGTATCGGTTCCTGCATATATTTTTGATGCAATCCCCGAAGCCCCCGAGCCTGAAGTTAACAACTTTGAAGGAGCAAAAAAGGTAGAACTTCCTGTCCTTCGATTTTCTCCTATGATTAAGAGGTTGAGCCGTGCCCTTAGCACCTATGGCAAATATCAAGCATATTGGTGGCAAACTGAAAGAGCAACGCTCTATAAAACTAGAAGAAGGGAGGACGGAGAGTACACCATCGAAACCCCTGATGACTATATGACCTCTTTACCTCAACTTGGAGGTTCCGAAAAAGGAGGCCAGGTTGGTTCCGGTATACATGATTTTAATGGCGATGAATGGGGCGATGACGGCGACCAATCTATTTTTTATATCTTTAATTATGCCTCCGCAATTTCCAAATTTTATGATGCAACTAAGGACTTGTTAGCAGCAAACGACTTTGTTCTAACTAGTGTTAATATGTCCATGTTTGGTTTGAGAGACATCCCTGATGAAATTAGGTTTGTATTCGACGAAGATGAAGATGGGTTATTTATGATAAAGGCTGTTTGGGTCAAAACTCAACATTGCGGATGGGAAAGACTAAAAAAGGGCATGCCTTCTTTCCTAGACACACCAGCAGTGCAAGATCGAACTGTTGTGGGTTATATCGCCTTTTTAAATGACATAGACACCGCATTGATAGCCAAGGAAACCCCACCATGGCTTGATTTTATAACTCAATACACGTACCCACCCTTGATGGTAAAGTACGAGTCCGACTCTCTAGGGCCTCCCGGGAAAGAAGACCCAATCAGTTGCGTTCTCGAAGGTCAAGGACAAGCCCTAAGGGATTATATTTTTGATGAATTAATGACCTTGGGTGACGCCATTGCATATCAGTTTAACAAAAATGCATGTAAACTGATAACGAATGAGGATAAGAAAGATAAAAACCAATATCAACCATATGAGTTGTTTCAAAAGGGCACCGGTAAGTCACCCTCTGGATTAAAGGGAGCTTTCGACAAGGATAATTGGGCTTTTCCAGACCCAGTAGACGAATATGCCGGCAAAACTGAAAGGGACAAGAGCTGGAGTGATGCAAACACAGCATCCACTCTAGAGCTAGAAGCAGAGATCCGAGCAGAAGGGCAATCTCTCAAAAGAGAAGATTTTAATAACCAAGCAGATTATGATGCAGCGGTTGCATCAAATGCTCGAAGACTTGATAATACAACCCTTGACTCCGAAGGTAACCCCATACCTAGTAATGACACTATCGGGTACGACATGGATGACATCCGTGCAGCAAACAAAAGCCACCCCTTTGAAAGTCTCGTTATGGCCAACGCTCTTGAAGAATTTGATTTGAACAGTTCTTTGTTAGGGTTCTTTGTTGACGATATGGAACTTCGAGCAAAGCCGACTAAACCGTGGAAAGCTTTTTCAAACCCCTTTGGTCGCGGCATGAAGTCAAAATTCGTGAAGACTATGAGTCGTCTAGATCTTTGTGGCCTCACAGCCATGGGCCTCAAAGCAATACAATGTTTGATGGGAGGAACAACCCTCGATGCAGCTTGGACCGCCGTTATTCGTGCTGCCCTTGAGTCCATGGACGATGCTAACTGGGACAAATTATTTTTGGGCTTGCCATATGATAAGCAGTTGGAAATTTCCGCTCTAATTAGTAAACAATTCGGTGACCTTCCTCCTCCATGGAAATGGAAGGCCGTAGCGACTGATTCAAAGAAGTTAGATAAGAAGATTATAGAAGGAACGGCTTCGTCGGCAGAACAGAAAAAATACGATGACGCTAAAAACAACTTAGATAACAAAATCAAGAAATTCGATGACATCATCGATAGTGGCGGTATCCCAGATGAAGCTGGCAAAAAAGGAATAACCGCAGCCCAAGCCGCTAAATCAAAAGCTGAGCTAGAGCGAAAGCGTGAAAAGTTATTAACTGATGAAAAGTATAACGTCAAGTATACGGAAGCTCAAGAAGGGGGAGCGTGGCCAAACGGAACAGATAGAGAATTTGACCTGACACAAGGGGATATTGCTGCAATTAAAGATCGTATTAGCGAATACCAAAGAGCAACAGGGGGTGATCCCAATAATTTATCCAAAGGTACAACAGATATAGGCAAAGCTCTCGGTCCAATCAATAAGGCTATTTATGAAGCATACATCGATGCTATATTGGAATTGGTTAATTATGACATTTTATTGTCTTATCTCGATACTCTCCCGGGCGCGAAAATGATCATCAACATGATTGGTCGATTTGATTGTCCATATCCGGGTCTCATTCATCCACCTTTGGACTCTTTTATGGCATCTTTGTCTTTGGATGTTTGCGGCGACAACAGAGGCAGCCTTCGGGTTCCAAATTTGCAACTGAACAAGTTTGGAGATTTAAGTTTTATGAATTTAATCAAGGTCTTGGCAGAAATATTATATAGACAATTTTGGAAACTTTTGACCAAAATCATGGTCAAGCTTGTGGTCAAAATCTTGCAAATCTTAGAGTCTGCTATTTGTAAAGCCATTGAGGCCGCAGGTCGACTCGCAGCCGCCGCTGTTACTCCCGGTGACCAAGGTGGGTTCATGGGAGCAATTGTCGACACTTTCTGCGGCGATGATGCCTCTGATGAGGAGCAAGAGAAAATGGCAGCAGATCTGTTAGCATCGCTAGGGGTTGACCCCAAGACCCTCAAAGGTTCAGCCAGTGATTACGAGGGTTCCCACAAGCCATTGATAAATACGATGAATGCATTGAGTACCAAAAATGAGTATAAAAGGTTGCTTGTATCCTCTCCAATGGACATGGATACAGGCCTGTTAGATCGAATCTCAAGAGCGGTCACCAATCTACACCCAGAATGGGCCCCAATCTTTCGTGATCCTGATAGTATAGCTCAAATGTTTGCTGCTGCTGGGAATCTATTGTCTCCCGGTCAAAGACAGGCGCTCAAAGGTGATCTTGATAATCCGATGGATGATATTCCCATCGAGGACACTATGTGCCTGACCAACTCTGAACTTGAAAAATGGAACAGAGACCGCATTGAATTGTTTTCCAACTCTGGAGTACCAACTGAAATAGCAGAACAGTGGGTCGAAGATCAAAACAAAAAAGTTGAATCTGACTTGGTAGAAATGTGCTCTATTGCAGCTAGAGGAATCAACGAACCTCTCAAAGATGCTATTGATGACTTACTAGATCCTGAAAACTCAACAAAATGCAACTCTGAATCAAGAGGCCTTCAGTTCACTACTGACGAATTGGACAAACTTGATGAAGATCAAGCTAAGGGTGTTTGGAAAAGCTTAGGCTCTAATTTTCAAAAGGATCTTATTGGTGGGGGCTGGTTTGGGAACAAGTATGGCGCCATCGACCACATTCTTTCCGATCGCACTGGGACTCCTTTGCGAAAACACGAGAGCAGAACTAGGATGTCTTGGATGTTTCCAAACTGGAATAATAGTCAAGAAGATCATGATAAAAAGATCCAACTTCTGAAAGAACGGAGAAACGATACATGGGTGGATCTGTGGACAGCAGAGGATGTTACTTCCCCATTCCCACTAACAGTTGGTATAACTTTGCATAATCAATTGGTAACCCAAGCGTCATCATTTTCTATGGATATTACTAGAGAGGTGATTCAATCAAACACAGCAGAATATATATACAAAGTAAAGGGCGGTAATGGCGAAAATGTTGATGTCTTGTATCAAGTGTCTAAGCCTCCCCGTTTGTCTCCTGATTTCGTTTTTGAGTTTTTAAACAACACCACGCGGTGGGGATATGGGTTTGATTTGGAATACTCAAGCTACTCTGTAAATAACAACGCCACCGCCACTGAAGATTTTAGCTACCATATGTCTACCAAGATCAAAACCAACAAAACCCAAGCCCGTCTTGTTTCCGACCCCAACGCAGGGGTTGAGGATGATAGCAAATCAGTAAACTACTGGATTAAATATGACACAACTGTCAATCCTTCGATAAAACCAGAGGTCAACACCCTTCTAGCTTCTTACAATTTAGACACTTCTGTGTTGGATAGGTTAAATTACCAAGGTTTGAGTTTTTATGGAATGGTAGAGAACGCATGGAAAAAGGCAAATGTGGAACTGTCTGACTTGCCAACAAATCTAGGAAGAGAGGATTCTCTTTGGGGCGGTGTTTATTTTAACATAATCACCAAGGAGATGTACGAGAAGACTCTTACGATGATTATGCGCCCGGAAGATCCAAAAAACATAAATCCAGATTATATTCCTCGGTCATATGATTTTGGATATTCATCAGATTCAAAAATAACATTTAAGGATTTGTTATACGTAAACCCTGGTGCATCCGATGATGAAGGGACTTGGTTCTATGATTATCCCGAAGAGGCTAAAGTTTTAGGAAAGTCTGCTACCAATAACCCAAGAGTGCACTTTTTAGACCCTGCTGTTCATGGGGGGTGGTATAACTTTCCTAAAATCTATGTTGAGCCATATGACCATGACGGTATAATGAAAATTGTTCAAATGATGGTGCCTGAAATTGATGGATGTCAGCCAAAAAAGACAGACTTTCTGGATACAAACAATTTAGCTGATATTGTCAAGAAAGTAACATCTAAGACTCCCCCGGACAAGAGGTTGTCATATAATGAAGAGTGTGTCTATAAACGCCCCTTTGATTTAATAGTTCCTCCAAAGATTCATGGATACATTGAGGCCACCGTAGTCGCCACTATTCGTCTTTATATTTCTGATTATATTTTGCGCTCTATGCCGGCCTTCGGTGCCTTGGAATTCAACAAAGAGAATTATGACGACTTCATAGCTAATATTATTTATGAAAATATGAAAAAAGACATGATGGATAGGAATCCGTGGTTTGGAGGGTATATTTTCATAAAGAAGCATGTATACTGGTATATCTTCTTAGAACAGGTAGCTCAAATCACTAAACGTCGATATGACGACTCTGAAGATGAGATATTCGGAGAAAATGAAGAATATAAACATGCATTGAAAAGAATTAACAAGGCAAAACAAAATTTTGCGAACATCACGGATAAAAGGGTCGACCACTTGATCCAATTGACTGAGAAGGTTTATAGTTTTAATGGGCTTGGATACAGTTGGGATGATGAAGAATATAAGAAGCTATCGAATGAAGATAAAAAAATTATGAGATCTACTCTACCTGCTACTTCTCCAATTTCCCCAAATGCACCATGGTATCGTCAAATTCAACATGGGCTCGGGCTGATAGAGTATGGCCCAGACTATAAAAATTGGAAAGCATTGATGGCTAGCAAGACCAGTGCCGGAGGCGGCTGGGCTGCTGGTAGTGCTGTGGCCTCTACTACAGCCGCCGCCGCTACTCCAATCGCAAACCTGGCCATGAGCAGTGGTGCTGTTACTTCAAATACCGCCGTTGCTAACCTAGTGTTCGGCAGTACGGTTTTGGGAGCATCAGCACTCATCGCTGCCCCCATACTCGTCGCCGGCGCGATTTTAGTAAATCTTCATAGTCGAGATGGAAAATCAAGATTTTCAACTTCTCTCGGTCCTTATACTAATTGGGATTGGAAACCAAACCTTGTTGGGTCAAAATGGTACAAAGGAATATATAAAAAAGCAGCTAAAATCTATTCGATTGCTTCTGTGGAAGATGAATGCATTCGGTTGTTGAAAGTTATGATCAACGAACAATTGGATTTCTATTCTAAAAAATTACGTAAAGAGGGCGCTATAAAGCCTGAGATTACGAATTTATCAAAATTTTTCATTGGTGGGGGGAACGGAATAATGTTTTCCAACAATCTAAACTCCGGAAAAAGAAAAGCCGAAGTTCCTTTGGTGGGAACAAACAACCAAGGCTCAACCGTAATGTCATATGAAGAATCTATGGGTGATGTTTCTGACGTTCAACAGTCAACCGCTCACTACCACTATGATCCTAATTACAATTCCGAAGTTGGTGGATTTTTTATCCAAAAATATATTAGATTAGTTGACAAGGCAGAGCTTGGCGACGACGACACAGACGTACCCAAGTGGGTCAAAGAAAGACCTGAGCGCTGTCGCGGCGTCGTTGGAATAAAAACATTTACCGACTGGGTAAATCTTGTTAAAGATGCGAATAGTGATGGAGGATTGCATTGGCAATGGAACCAAGACGCTTACCTTAGTGAATTGTTCGGGAATTTGGAAGCTTTAGAGGTCGAATCCTCTGATACAGAAACTGAAGATACTGATATGTTATTAGGTACCACAATTGGCTTCCGATTTGGTGTTCGGTTGATGTACAAACCCCCCTCAACATGGGGTTCTCACTTGCCTCCTCCATCTGAGGAACAGATAGAATTTTCTAAGACTGAAAAGGCTTTCTACTATAGTGACCCTGCGGAGCCCTTTATGGGTAAGAGTTATATTTTTCCTTTGGCATCTTTTGAAAAGGATGTCATCGACAAAAAAATAGGATCAATTGATTTTGACAATGATTCGTTTCTAGGGGAGGATTTGCGCTGCTATATTGATAATCTGTGCGAGACACCAGAGTTTAAGCTTTTATTTGAGAACATATTCCCAATCCGTCGATGTTCTTCTTTGGTCTCGTCTTATGTATATAATGGATGGTTTGCTTCTATCGGAGGAGATGAGTCTGAACGTGATGTAGTTGATCCCGACTTTGATGATGATGAACCATGGCAAGATAGAATTTTTGAAGATACACAGAACGTATTGTACAAGATGTTTAAGTCGTATTATAATACTGACTCTTGGGACTGGGAATGGGACTGGGATTGGGACCCTAATTGGCGTCTGTGGTTCAAGGATCACTTTGACATACTTGGTCCCAATTTAGATTCCTCCACATCATGGTGGCAAAGAATTAGAATCCAAAAAGATCGACCATTTGATAAGGATGGGCAAGAATGCACTGGCCCATTTGGCAAGTTTTTTAAATTTTGATTGCATTTTACATTAAATAATACAAGAAACTAATTAAAATAAACATTTGGAGAGGTATTAGATGAGTAATAACCCAAATCAAAATAACCCCAATATCCCAGAACAACCTGCTGTTCCTAGGACCAAAAGAACGATTTTGGAAGTCTTGGGTACGGACCCAAATAC
>UEXM01002559.1_pt1 | contig 12740 bp, 17 predicted proteins | sample 1796661 | NCBI WGS metagenome assembly UEXM01 (sample SAMEA4772469, study PRJEB27181) | metagenome | reverse complement strand
CTCTATCTTTCATAACTTTTACAATATTTGTAGCCAGTTCCTTTGCAAACCTCCGTTGTTCGCGGGTCACGTCGTTCGTGTCTTCTTGTACACCTTCCATGGAGGCCATGACTTACGGTAGCATGAAGGGATCGATATATTGTCAATTTTCTAAGAATAAGGGCAAGACTACAGCGGCGGTCGTGACGAGCACGAGGCCAAGGCCTACAGACTCGTCGGATTCGGTTGCTAGTCGATCGTAGTAGAGCGCGGCTATAAGCGGAAACAGTCCAAGACTTCCGACAATTTTGACGACGTCGAGAACCAGACGATTTGAATTGGAATTTCTCGTACGCTGACTACGGTACTCGAAAAAGGTCCCACACAGTGACACGGCCGCAAGAGAAAGTGCAACACTTCCTATTTCCATGTAGCCCTCGATAAGCGCCGCCGTCGCCGATGCAAACGTTGCAATACTTGTAAGGGGCTTGGATTTTTCCAGAGTGGTTGCTATTATTAAAAAGGCATAGCTCGTGGCGGGCGCAAAGAGGTCGTATCCCGACGGCAGCAAAACAGCAATAAAGAGCAGCATCGAAACGCCAATGGCCATAAGAATAGGTCTCTGTCGCGATTGAATATCGACCAATGCGACGGCCGTGGTAATCAGAAGCGGCACGGCGGCCGCTACCACGTGGTGTGCGATGATCAAGTATGTGGACAGGGCAATAACCCCGAGGGCCTGAGCGACAAAGGGAACAAGTCTCATTTCATGCGAGTCGTTGACCCCGATGGTCTGAAAAGCAATGTCACTGGGTTGCATTTTACACAAGGCATGGTCGTGTTTATAAGTGTGCTTTAGGTCGGCCATGCTGACATCCCAAGAGCCGCGGCAACCTTTTCGCGGAGTCCCGGTTCGTACCGGCAGCGAGGCGCTCGAATAACTTTGTCGCTGTCGATGGTAATAACGCCTCCTTCCTCGACACGAGTTCGTAGTTCAGTGGGCGTTACTCCCCCTGCCAATACGGTACCTATAGGTACGGCCACAGTTTCGTTGGCAAGTCTCTTGAGGCCGTGTGACTGGTCAGCAGGAATCACCATCGTGCCTGCTATCTTGAAACCATTAAAGGCGGCGATCCGTCCCAAGGCTTCGACGTTGTCTTTGCCAAGTCGATCTTGGAAATCAGACAGTCGCGTCGGCTTTGTTATTTCGGGCAACATCTTGAGCGCCCTGTGCTCGACGCGCGTGTCCGTGACTGTGTACACCCGAGACGGAAGTTCAAGAACATGAGATATCGCCATGTCTCGGGCATACGGATGAAGATCAAGCCGAAACAGTTGCGAAATAACACCCGCAGCTGCTTCGAGTTTTATGAAGCCGCACCGGCGCTGGGACGCTGCCTTTTCAAGCAATAGTTTTGCTTCGGCGGCATGCGCTTCGCATATTGGCCAACTTTTCTTACAGCCCGTGTACGCGCAATGCTGTGGCAAAGGAACTGTTTTTGGATTCGCTGTGTGTATACATTTGCAACCAGGATGCAAGAGGCAAATGTCGCAACACGGATCGACACTCGCTACGCCCGTCAGGACACCGTGACATGTTGAGCACTGCCGCATTGTGGTTGTGGCGACTATAACGACTGTCGCACCTCCTTGTAACTACATGGCCATACACAACGTAGACTGTTCGCCTACTGTTTCGGATACTGGTTTGTTGGCGTTGGCGTGTCTCGCAATTGCAACATTATTATTTGAGGCTGCATGGCAGATTGTATCGAAGACGACTCGGGCCCAGTAGCGTTTATCGTAGCCGCAATAACTGTTGTTGTCATTTATCTGAGGCCAAAGACAAACTGGGGCGGATCATCCAAGACTAAATGATTATTCTTGCGTTGGTTTCAGCCGTGCTCGTCGGAGCTGCGTCTATTGTTCTCTTTAGTGGATCCATCGACAATCTCTTGAGACGCTACCTCTTGCCGCTGACGGTTGCGTGCGCAACGGCAAGCGCATCGGGAGAAAGCGAAGAAACAAAGGGATTGTTGATAGCCGGCTTTATTGTTATGGTCACGCTACGTGCTATAGATGAATCGGCTCAGCTCGAGTTGCCTGTTATATGGCTGAGCATTCTTGCTATTCTTGCCACGTTTGGCTATCCTGCAGCGGTAGCACAAGTGGCGTCGGTCAGTATGATTATAGTCGACCTGGCATTTCTACCAAAAACCGAGCAATCAAAATACGAAGATCCTCGGGAAATGTTTGATCAATACCAGCTGCTTCAAGTGCCGTAAAAACTGCCGTGTTTACAAAGTTTCGTATCAGCACTGACGACGGTGCTGCGTAGGATACGGCACTATGTTGCCCTAGACCACACCAAACAGACATGTGCCACTCATAAAATACACTATATTCTCGCGTAACAACGTATTTTGTTCCCACCCTTACCGGACACTTTGGTAGGCGGTTCTTCCCAAACGCAAGTGCCAGTCTCGCATACTCGTTCATTGTAATTGGAAACGGCATAATCTCGCAAAGGGGACTCATCCGAAAATGGCTCATGAGCTTTCCCGCGACGTGAAGCAATCGCCGGCGACCGTGGCTGCTTCTCGATGCCTTGCGGACCATGACTTCCAGTGCCCGCTTTGCAATGAGCCGTGGTCGTCGGTTCAACAATGAAATAAGCGCCTCGTGAGAAAGAAGTGCGCGGTGATTCGTAAGGATGGTCCCAGGGTCGGCACCCGCATCTAAAAGCCCGCCTAGTAAAAAGTTAGACGATGAAAGTGCCATAACCACTTTTCAAGCGTACCGACAACATCAGGACACGCCATGTCAAAGCCAAAACGTCACAGGTCCGAACAGATGCCCCTGAATGCACGGCAACTCGCCCTCGCGGTTGTGACGGAATACATCGGCGGGGAACCTCTGAAAGAACACGACATGCCACAGCACCTGCGCGGATTTTTTAGCCGTGAGTTTGAAGAGCCACCCGAGCCTAATACACAACAAGGTACATGGCCAGACAGAATACGAAATGCAAGGGACGTCGACTTTAACGACGACGGCAAGGCAATTATTACAACGCACGGTAACGAGACGTGGGAAATTCCATCCAAGAACCACAAAGGCACGCTCACAAAGATGCTGACGGTACGACCGGGACTATGTGGAGACGCGTGCAAGGACGAAGGGGAAGTGGGGGTGCTTATAGCACGTTGGAAAAATATTCTTGAATTGTAATTATTTGACTAGTTTCAACCGTGCCGTATCCATTCCGCCCCCATGAACCGTATCCCAATTATCTACCAAAAACAACGTCTGCAAAAACCCATAGTCGCTATCCACAACACCAATATCGTCATCGCCAATCTTTATGCAAACACCTCGTTTCTCATAGGGTTCGGCCACGATGATTCCAATCGAGTCAAACAATTCGATCAATCGGGCTCGGTCGCATGCTTCAAACACCAGCGGCGTCTCAAACAGCTCTAAGAGAAGACCATATCCACCACCGCGTGGCCCCATTGTCTCGAGAATCTCAGAGTACATCTCAGACCACCATGCACGCAGGAACGCATGACCAATCCGCGGAACGCGTGCGAGGCTCGGTGGAAGAATATGATAGTGTCGCAGCGTCATGTACAAGAGTGAGTCTGGTGCGCGCGATGCTAACAGTGCCGCAGATACAGACAGTCCAGCCTCTTCGGCAGCGGCTATTCCTACATCAAGGGTACGTACGCCCTTGCATACAGATGTCGGGAGTACAAGGGGAACGTTATCCATGGTCATGGTGTGCTGATCATTCGCCTTAAATTTGCGCGACTTTGCAATCATTATAATTCCGTCGATACCGAATTTGGTAAGTACCAATGTCGCGATACGACTCGATTGAAGCATCGTTCCAGACGGCTCTTGGATTTTCCCTTGCCGCGAGGTAAGCTCCATTTACTGGTGCGTAGACGCAATGGGTTCTGACACTTTACAGTACGGCAAAACGCATAGTCGACCCGGGTGACGGAAAAGCCATTTATATTGTTGGTATACTTCCACTACTCTACATCACTACACAGATACCAGGGGTCATCTCAAAATGGGCAAATGGTCTGCAGGATAGCATCTGGGAACCCAGTGCCAAATCAGTCGTCTATGTCGGAACAACAGCCGCGACAGTCGCATCCATGACGGCATCCACAATGATTGGCGAGCTCGTGGCAGACTTTGGAAAAGGTGAACCAGGCTGGTGGGTTCTCATCATCACCGGCCTCTTCCTGGCTGTGCTGCATCTCGGAAAATCAGCCCTTCTGCCCCCGCCACAAGTCAATCAAGACGCCGCTGCTCTCGAAAAAAGAAGGGAACTCGTGTGGGCCATCTCTCAAATAGAAGACGAACGCACCAAGAAAGCCCTTGAACTAGCTTTAGGTGTTTGAATTAAAAATCTATGACGAAAGCATCGCATCATACGTTGGATTGTAAAACGTGTTTCTGTTCCCAAAGCCATAAGTTTTTCTGGGAGCATCTCCAGAAAGACTTTGGTATATCCCTCTATTTTCATCCGAAGAGCGGCGACGTATCGCAACAACAACAATTGCAACAACGCAAAGCACAGCAAGAACACTCCCAATAATAATAGCTGCTGTCTCGTTATTAGATGTTCCGCCAGAGCTAGATTTCAATGGTGCGCGTCTCGTAGATGTCGTGGCGGAAACGGTTGGTGTCGAGGTCGTCACGGGAACGGTTGATGTAGTAGTCGCTGTTGTTGATGATGTACAAGAAGGATCCAACGTGACGTTTGCGGTCGTATGGGTGTAATGACTGCTATCAAGACGCGCATCGCCGGTGCAATGAACCGTAAAATTTCCATAATACGCCCCGCCTGTTGATGCATTGAAATACACCGTTCCGGTAATTTGGCCATAAAAGTAAACATGAATCGTCGAATTAGACGTCAGCTGATACGCAATAAGCGTAAGGTTTTGAGGAATGTCAGGATGATAATCAAGTCTTTTTTCGCCAAAGGAGTTGCCCTGACCAATAAAAATATTGACTTGCTCCTCGTAAAAAGTCATGTTTTGAGATACCACTCGAAATCCGTTACCGGCGATCGTTCCCGTAATATTGGACCACCACTTTGTTTTGTTTTGTTGGTATCCGCATTGAACTGCAGAGATTGCACCTGAACCATCAAGCGACGAAACGTGCAAAGGCCCGTAATATTCTCTGAGCGCACAACCATACAAATGTAGATTGGTTTTGATCGTGTGCAGGATAGACGTGTCCGCTGGCGTCGCACTCGACAAAAAGTTTACTTTTGTTCGTGAGCATTCCGAATTAAATGGAATCGTGTGAGACGTAGCATTTGTGCAAACCGTGACATTTGGATACAAATATGGGTGGCCGAACGTATTTGAAAGCGACCAAGCCCTAACCTTTGTGAAGGATTCCGATCCAGCAGAAACATCCAAGACTGGCATTTTTGTGTAATCATTAGAAATGATGCCGTTGAACTCTAGCGTATACGCAGTCGCAGAATTTCCGAGGAGAGTCCCGGTACTTGACGATCCGCCCGCGGTAGTTGTTGACGTAGTCGTTGTCGTTGTGACGGACGGAACCTTGAAAACGACGTGTGTCAAAAGTGTAACATTATTGAATCGGACAGCTGGGTTGTCGCTCGAATCGGGTGACAAAGTGTATGTATCATGAGCAATAGATGGGTCGCACGGACGACCGCTGTTCAAAGAAGAATCCAAAGTGAGATTTGAAAAATGCAGTCCATGAGTGCAAACATTATTCATAGTATGAAGGGGGTTTCCCGTCAGGTATAATTCACCGGGACCCATGGTTTTGCACCCAAGATACAGGCCTCTGCGGCGACGTCTTGCAGAGCTCGAGGGTAACGCCAAAAGTGTGTGGCCGTTGAGCATGCGTGGCGTATCGATAGAATCGGCACAGTCGCCATCAAGCGACTCGCTGCACCCGTCTGCAACGTAGCGGCACGTAGGGCATGCAACCTTGTCGAGCTGAATTGGCCATGCTGTCAGAACTGAGCTTTCGGGCGTGACGGTGATGCTGCCCGAGACGTTGTTCAGAAAAAGAAAGTCGCCGCCGATTTGGCCGCTGATGGTGCTGTTTTCAACCCACCGCGTCCGAAGCGTCGATCCAGATGAAATAGATACTGTGCTTTCTTCAATATGTGGCGCGTACCCGACGGCTCCATCAATTTGAGAATGAAAAACGGTAGTGCCGTCGATCCAGCCGCCCGGCATGACAAACACGTCCTGGTCGCGGAACACGGGAGCCTGCTCTGGCCTGTTTGCAAATTCATGCAAAACAACACTCGCGTCCGAAAGCCACTGCCAGTTGAGCATGGTCAGACCCGCGGTGCTGCTGCCAAACACGACGGGAAACGTAACATCGACGGACCCCGACCCCTCGACAGTCCATGTCGCACCAGTCAGGGTCGCCTTTGCACCCGCTAGCTGCACCGTAGCAGGCCCAAGCGCTTCTAAATGAGCAGTCACTGCATCGTTTCCGAGCTGAACAACCGCGCCGCCATTGACGGTTCCGGTAATATCGTTTGACGCCTCTAGGCGTCCGCTGAATTCTTCGACTACAATTTCACCACAGTTGGTGGCGCTGATGGATCCGTCGACTCGCGTCAGAGTCAGAATGTCTCCGTTGCACGCAATGTGAGCCTTGCCGCCTTCTATTATGATATCCGTGTACGTGGCGGCACCTGGAATGACGCGGTCACCCGGAAGCTCAAGACGGCATGGCGTTTCCGAGCATACGACACTTTCGTACTGCGAAAAGCTTGACGCAAGGTCGTCAGTGAAAACTGTCGTGCCCACCAGCCTGCACACATCGCCGTCGGTAACACACGCGACACTGGACGCAAGAACCAGACCAATCATTTTTGTGTAGTGACCCTTCTTGATATACGACACAACCGCTATGTCATGGCGCGAGACGACTGTGATGTTTGGGGATACACCCAAGGACGACCCGCTGGGCAAAATGAAAATAAGGGTTCAAGAAACGCCCTGGAATATTGTCATCATATTTGAAGCAGAGACATCAAAATACACCGATGCGCTGATGCTTCCCGTCAACAGAGTCACCAAGGCCATTTCAGAACATTTGCTTGAACCCGACTTGATTCTTGGAGCTACGGAAGACATTGGGCCCGCTGGCGTCGAAGATTATCGTATGGCTTTGATATCCGTCGCGCACCAACTTTCATTAAAGGCAGGAGTCGATAACATATTAGCCTTGGAATAGAGCACATAAGATTATAAAGTATAGCTTGATTTGGTGTAAAGGAGATGGAGAACGATGCAAAGCCCGATCCTAATTTGGTCAACCTCGTTGCCAGGAGAATAAAAAATGAATATATATGTCGCTACTTACATCGATTTGCTATTTTGATGAAATGTGACGTGGCCCATGCATGCGAGAAATACTTTTCAATATTGGAGCCCAACCAAGGTTATGACAAAGCACCCGAACCGCGTCCGGAACAGCTTACGAGATATGCACAAACAACTCTTTTACCATTACTAAAAGAATACAAGGAGCTTGCTGAAAGCGGAATTCGGTTAACTAAAGACATGGAATCTGGAAAAATGGTCGAATATGAAGAAGTTTTGCCATTTGTACATACGTTGAAAAAACGCGGAGGAGACATCATAATTGAACCAATAATTGATAAAATAAAGTCTCTCAGAATCTCATCCGATACATCGGAAACCAATCAGGATCTACCTCACATCATCGGGGATCAACTTCGACTCGTCAAGTATCTTTGCGAAGATAAAATACTGGAGTTTAGTTATTATGACGACGGCAGCGACACGGAAACAGAAGAAGCATAAGAATTGTAAATATAACTGCCACTAAAAGCTTCTAAGCATCGCGGCTCTAAGTGGGGTCACGAATACAAGGGTCGGTCGGATCACAACAATCGTTTTTCTGTAGGGCAGTGCATACTGGATTCCCCGGGCGCCAAGGGGGTCCCACAGCAAAAGATCGACTGGCCGTCCGTCCGAGACTTGGCTGTGGCAAAGCGCCGTATGTGGCCTGAGCTCGTCTTCGAATTCATCCACGACGTAGGCGCGAAGTCCTATGTTCATTGTCTTTTCACACGAAAAAACGTGTATACTACTAAGTACGTTATGGCGGGAAGCATCATCACAATGGTTGCAACCACCATGTTGTCCGATCCAAGTTTCTTGCACACGCGATCCGACGTGACAGTCGGCGGGCTTGTTTCGATGGCGTGCTTTCCGCATGGCGGGCTCAAGTTGCTGCACACGGCCGATCCGTTTTCTGAACTGCCCACGATAAATTGAAGCGTCGTGCATCGTTGCGTGGGCGTGACACAAATCCCGGCTTCACCCACGACACCGACACAGACGGTTGGCGGTGTGATGCATATAGCATCGGACGTCTCGGTTGCTTCAATGAGCGTTCCAGTATCGTCGCACGTCGTCACAGAAAGACACTCGTACGTTTCAAGGTTGCGATACTTCGACACGCCACAGGGGACATTTTCAGTCATGTTGATGGTGCAGGCCACTCCAGACAAAATGTAGCCCGGAAAACACAAACAAGTATTCTCGTTGGGAAAAATCGCAGGGCCGCTGTAATGGTCGCAGATGGTTTTCGCACGACACCCAGTCGCTGGAAAATGAAACAGGTTTGATGCATACGTCGACGCGTTTTGAACCCAGTCACAGTCTTCGGAAACACAAAAGTGTGTCGAAGTATTGACCTCGATGCAGCCGCTGTAGTCGCCAATGCAGCGTCCAGGGTTTGTTACGTTGGTTGCGCACGTACTCGTATTGTTTGCGTTCAGCGGCGTACACGGCATGTACCCGCAACTCTGCGGAACGGTCGTCACATTTTTGCCGCCAAAGTACGGACCTGTCACAACTGCTCCGCTGACATTTGATCCGTCGTGCGCCCACAGAGATGATGCGTTTCCCGAATAGTTTCCGCCGTACAGCGTCACGTTGACATGACCCGAGTTCGAATCGACAACGACATTTTTCAAAACAAGCGTGGCACTTGTGTTTGGTGCAATCGATACAGTCGGAATTGTCGTAGCGCACTCGGAGCTCTGGTTTAAAAAAGAATCAGGATGAAACTCGAATGTTCCAGACCCTGATACAGTGCACGACCGATACAGTGGCTCTGTACACGTCGTATTACAAAAAAGAGGAGAGTTGCAAGGTTGATTCATATTAAATCCAGGTGCGCACACGAGCGTAGTATTTGCTAGGGCGCAAAATGCCGGGAAGCTTGACGCATTTGGGATACAGGTCGCCATTCTTTTGCAAACACTATTTCGGTCCCATATAGGTCAAAGCAAACCATGTTTTCGAGGGGTGCTTCATCGAGTGAAAAGGTGCCGCGGATGATTGCGCAGCTCGAGGCGAAGCGTGACCACCAAGAACAAAAAAGTGCAGACATGTTGGCGCGTGCAAAGGCTGCACTTGCAGAGGGGCGTAGGGATGCAGCCAAGGGATGCCTCGCACAAAAAGCAACACACGACGGCGCTGCAGCACAATACTCGGCTCTCATATCAACTCTTACACAGCAACAAGCGATTGCAGATTTGGCCGACGCACATCGGGAAATCGCTGGCGTCATCAAAACAATGAAGGCCGCTGGCGACATGTCAAGTGCGCTCGACCGCGCTGCTGATACCGCAGAAGAAGTGGCTGCGGTGCAAAGCGAAATGGGCGCCATGGGCGCAGGACTCTTTACGGCTGGGGACGACTTGGATGCCATGCTAGACGCACTGACAGTGGAGCAAACAAAAGAAGAATTTGAAACGCCAAGCGTCGTAGAAGATGCCAATCCCATTGCAGACCTCGTGGGCCTTGACTTGCCCGAAATACCAAACGAGAAACCCGAAAGCAAACCACCCCCATCGCTAGGTCCCGCCTTTGCAGAACTTATGATGTCAGACTCTAAAGAATAAATGGTCCTAGATTAAGAGCCCCCACTACCAAGTCGCCTACACAATGCGTAGTGTCTACCGTCGACAAAAGACGGTCTAGTTTGACCAAACACTTGTGGGTTTCCCTGTACCACCCCGCGTCAATCACAGTCCGAGCAACACCCTTGAGACGATTGGATGTATTTTGAGTGCTGTCGAGGCTCATGTCGGTAGGAAACAATGCCAAAAAGAAATTCAATGCTATCGTATCGGGTGCAAGAGTTTCAAGACGTCCTAGGAACGCTTGTGTCCCTTCAGGCGTAAGGCACCGTATCGGCGCGACGTATTGTGGTGGCTTCCCCCTTGTGATGCACGCTCCCATGAAATTTTGGTTCTAGTCATTCATGTCCTCCAAAGTAAATGCATATTCAAATGGTGTAGCTATTTTGGTCGCCAATGTCTCTGTTGCTTCGATAGCGGGCATGGCCAACTCGAGACGAGACGCGCACTCCGAACCCAGATAGAGATCTCCAAGTTTGAAGGTACAACGCCGATGTGTCCTGCATCCGCCACACGTCGTCGGGTGCACCTTGCACGGCTCAAGAACTGAAACACGCATCAGATCCATCAAAAGGCGCTTGTGCTCATGGGGCTGGTTCACGCCAAAATCAAGCCAACGCAACTGCGTCGCAATTTGCTTTACGTGCTTGGCGATTTCCACGAAAGGATTGTCGCGGTTCCGATGCATGATCAAAAGATACAACTGGTATTCTTTGGAAAGCTCGATATGTTGGAGTGACTCGTCTTTGACTTCCCACAGACCACCAGCAAACACAGGCTCTACGTCGAGCGGATGCGAAAGCCCCGATGCATACGAGTTTGTAATGTACATACCGGGCTCGACCCGTTCATGCGTGTGATGCGCGACAGTGTCAGACGAGACAATGGCCTGGCCAATAAAATCGCCCGAAGCATCTACTTCAGTACAAAGGAACATAGAACTAGTGCCATTGGAAGGTTCAATGTCGGGACAGGTACTGGCCATGGCAAATATACGCCCGAGCGCATCCGGTGCATCGGGCTCGGACTCGGTGCCAGATGACTCGGATGTCACTTCGAAGCGACGTCTCTTGGGAGCACCAATACGACTGCTGCAATCACTAGTAGCATCGCTCATTACTAGTCGCACTCACCCAAAATCAGATTAAACTTTATTGGTTGTGTTCCCAATCTCCGTATCTGGCCGGTTCTTTGGTTCTGCGGCCAGACCTTCGGATTTTTGGACTAGTATTCTCTACTTCATTTATCGCTTCGGCGAGCATGTCGAGGTCCACACGATATTCCTGGTACATAATCGCCAAGTATTTTTGCGTCTCGTTGATGGGAATAAAAAGCGTGTACCCGATACTCGTCCTGGCCAAAAATAAAAATTCGCCCTCATACTTGTAGCCAAAGACTCCTAGGTCTCGTCCATTCGGGATCGTATAGATTCCCCGAGAAAGCGCAATCTTTTGGCGCGTTTCGCCAATGTTGACAATCACGAATTTATCAACCGGATCACGGTCAAAGTCGCAACTGACACGTTCGGCTGGAAGCTGAGTTCCGCATTGAATAACGTCAACGTCGATCACTTCGTACCCTGTAAGATTTACCTCGCTTGACGGCTCGTGTTCCGGATTCCAATCAACAGCACAAGCCCATTGTCCTAAACCGCTTAAAAAAATTTCGGCGTATGCCGGATTTACAACAAGATGGGTTGGCCTGTGGGTCATTCTGGTTGTGACACTTTATTAGCATAATTTTCCTAATAATCCTTGGCCTTGCATGATATTCTCTAAGTCGTCCCTATTATTCAGTCTGTATACCAATACGCCCGAGAGAATGACCACGAGGCCCACAAGTCCAGCCACGATTCCGATGAACCACGGCTCTTTGATTGTACTTGTTTTGCCCGACGAGACGGGACGCGGCGTCGTGGTCGTGGTCGTCGTACCAGTCGTAGTGGTTGTAATCTCGTTCCCGTTTGTGTCTACAACCGTAATATTATCATCGAATACTGTTACTGGTGCCTCATTTATGTCCGAGTTTGCTGACTTGTACGCGTTTAACGTCTCGGAAAAAGATTGTGCTACTGTCGTTGGATTTATGTTTGATATCGATCCAACATTTGAAAACCCTCCAGTCAAATCAGCACGAATCGATCCGTTGTAAACTCGGATCACACTTATAGGGGGCACCAAATTAGTAAAGCTGCTAGTAAACGTTGGATTATTTATCCAAGTTTCAATCAGTGGTTTGTAAATCATAACGTTTTGCTCGGAAAATAAAACGGGAATAGATAATTGAAACGTCACGTTGTAGAATGTAATGATCGTGGTACTCGTCGTTGTGGTTGATGTTGTTGTAGTCGTGCTTGTTGTCGTTGTTGTGGTGGTGGTCGTTGAAGTAGTTGTTGTTGTTGTTGTAGTCGTGGTGGTGGTGGTGGTAGTGGCAGTGGTCGTAGTCGTCGAAGTTAATGTAGTCGTAGTAGTAGTCGTGGCTGTCGTAGTAGTAGTTGTTGTTGAAGTGGTCGTCGTGGCTGTCGTAGTAGTTGTCGTAGTAGTAGTTGTTGTTGAAGTGGTCGTGGTGGTTGTTGAAGTGGTCGTCGTGGTCGTTGTAGTTGTCGTAGTGGTGGTTGTGGTGGTGGTGGTGGTCGTCGTCGTCGTAGTTGTTGTTGTTGAAGTGGTCGTGGTGGTTGTTGAAGTGGTCGTCGTGGTCGTTGTAGTTGTCGTAGTGGTGGTTGTGGTGGTGGTGGTGGTCGTCGTCGTCGTAGTTGTTGTTGTTGAAG
>UEXM01002558.1_pt1 | contig 12746 bp, 15 predicted proteins | sample 1796661 | NCBI WGS metagenome assembly UEXM01 (sample SAMEA4772469, study PRJEB27181) | metagenome | reverse complement strand
CAACTGTATCATCTACTTTAATACTACCTGCACCATCTCCCGATTGAAAACCATCTTCATCAAAAGGTTCACTAAATATTATTTCCTGTGGTGTTGTAGATTTACCTGCATAAAACATATGGTTTCTATATGCTGCTACAACAGTTGCACCTGATACACTACTATCGGTAACATCTGTAGCAGATAAAGAGGAATTAAAAATTACAGGAGCATTAACCCCATCTACACAAATAAGTTTTTCTGTGCCATCAAAGTTAAATCTTTCAAAGTGGTACTTTGTTGCGTTAGTTCTACCTGTATCTCTTTCTGTCCAAGACTCGGATACTACATCACCTTTTTTATGTGCTGCAGCAGTCGTGCTTGAGGTTGCTCTAGTTACACCTGTAAAAGCTGTGCTTGATACGCCTGTGTAAGTAAATATTTCTGAGTTAATTTGGATAGTGCCACTAGAAGAAAAACCTGTAGTAGACTTTACTGTAATACTACCAGAGCCTGTCATACTTGTATCGGACGCAACAGCAATATTTACTTCAGTAGAAGCAGAGCTATATATTCTTTCACCTCTAGCAGCTACTACTTTATTTGCAAAAGTTACAACCATTAAAGGTTTTTCAGCAGTAGTATTTGTAATAGGAATAACATGATTAATAAACTTTCGGTAGCCATCTATTCTACGATATCCACCTTGAATATCAGGCTCAAAGTTTAATAGCTCTATTGCCTCTCCCGGTTGCATAATAAAACTAGAACGGTTTAAAACTAAACCGCCCTCACAGTTAAATGCTACTGGTTGTACTTGTGAGCTATCAGGCATTAATTAATAACCCCAGACATAAAGTTAATAGAACCACGTGGCCTTAAAACAACAGTTGATCTAACATACTCAAATTTATTAATAAGAAGACTTTGCATATTCTTAATGCCTTGCTCAAAACGTTCAAAATTTAATTGGTATTGATTTAACTCTCCACGGTATTGATAAACGTAAGCAGTTGCACCGTCTACTATTACAGGTGCAAATCTATCAGGTATACTTGTTGTATCACCGTGAGCTGATAAATCAGAGGGAAAGGTATAGTAATCAAAAGCTAGTGTATAAGCTTTATCAGGATAAGGATGAAGTAGATAGTTATTATCAGGAGTACGTACAATACTTCTGGGTACACCACCACTATCAAACTGTGTTACTGCTACGCCACTAGAATGTGCAGCAGCAGTAGTGCTGTTAGCACCACGTGTACAACCTGTAATATCATTACCTAGTATTCCGGTGTAGGTAACTTGCTCACTGCCTATATGTACTGTGCCTGTAGTAGCAAGTCCTGTAGTAGATGCAAGAGTTAGCGTAGCTACACTGTCAGAGTGTGATCCATTTAGTGTGGTAGCTACAACGTCATCTTCTTGATCAGCAAGACCGTTTTGAATATACTCATTATAGTTAAGCGTTGTAAGACTGTTACCTGACACATTAAGATCAGTGTCTTTTTTAATTCTAGCTGTACTATAGTCTATAGACTTAGTGCTTGTTGGAAGAGTATACCTAGTTTGTCCTGCTACTAATGTGGAAGAATTACTATCGTGATTAAAAGAATACCCAAACTCACGCTGGTTGATGTATCGTATAGATTCATTAACCGCATTCTTACACTGTGTCTGAATACCTCTAGCACTGGAAAAGGTACTAGAAGTAAGTTCTACCTCGTTCATTCTTGTAATGACACTATTAGTTAATGTAAGAAAAGTAAGAGCCATTATATTTCCTAAATATATTTCTTATACCCCAAGAATTTTTTGTTGTATAAGTTTGATACACTAATGGGGCCAGCATATAGCCAGCCCCAAAGTATGTAGGTTTATTACACCAAGTCACGCTGTGCAACAGCAGCTTCGGTGTGAGCGGCAGAAACATCTGCAATTACTGCATAGACACGCAAGCGTCCAGTAGCAGCAGCAGCACCAGCAATAGTTACATCAATGGTATCTGCAGCACCTACGCAAGCAAGTGATTCAGCAGCAAATGTTGAAGCTGAACCTGTACTTACTACGTTAGCTTCACCGTTACTACCTTTTGCAAGGTATGTACCGGCAGCAGCATCAAGTGCAGCACCATCAATAATATCATCTCCACCACCAAAGTCAATATCACAAGTACAACTTGCAGTAAAAGACTTCATGATTTCTGCACCGGCAGCAATAACTACTGTCTCTGCAGGAATCTCAAGGAGTTGAAAAATGTCACCATTAGCAATGGTAGCATCTGCAGCAATCATAGCGTCAATGTCTAGTATTGCCTCAATTGTACGTACTGCATTACCAACAACAGTTGGAACAGCAAGTACGTTAGCCCCTACGCCAGCGGTAGAAGCAACGGTCATATCAAACGTAGCCATAGTTTATATCTCCTTTACGCTGCGTTATAACGGGCGGTAACGATTGCTTCAGGACGAAGAATCTTACGACCGTATAGATGCATACCACGAACAATGTCAGCAAAGCTGTCAGGGTCACGATATGATTCTGTTTTATTGATCTGCTCCGCAGTTGCTACAGCAGAATCATGTCCAGCTACAATTACACCAAGGTTGGTTAATTGGTTAGCTGTTCCTGAAGTACCCGGTCCAGTGCCGAGGGCTGGCAAGTTAGACGAGGAATATACACGGAAGCCGTGGAAGTTGTTAAGGACAAGTCCATTACGCAGTCCACCTGATTCACCGAAGTCTGCATTCATAAAGCGTGAATCTTCATCAGCAAGAATTTCCATGAACACTGGATCAACTACCAACCAACGACCTTGAGAGTCAACTTGTTGTTGATCAAGCAAACGTTTCATACGTGCAATAATCATTGCAGGAGAAACGGTAGCAGTTGGCAACGATGTAGCACCGGGCATACGTGCAGTCACAGGGATTGAGTGAGTGCCAGCAGAAGTAGTGGTGATGTTACCAAAGTCACCTTTATGCAATTGCATAGAGGAAAGCAGTTCGTTAGAACCTGCAGTGCTTACAGCCTTAGTACCATTAACAGTTGTGTTAAGAGTATCAGCTTTGCTGTGCAAAGAAGACTGTTTATATCCAGCCATATAGCCAAGAACTTCTTGGTCATGGTTGTCAGCAAGACGATACGCAGCACGGTTAGTAGCAAGGTCCATGAAGTTTACGTGGCTGTGGGCCTCTTCAATATCATCCATTTTGAAAGCAAAATAATTAGCTTTGTCAATGACGAGAGAGAAGTCTTCATCTTCCAAGTCTTGTGCTGTGACATTTGTGCCACGTGCATATTCACTTACAGAAATTTCTGGTTCTTTGATGATTTTAACTGTATCACCTTGGGCAGAAATTTCACCCATATAGTCTGAGTTTGTGATATCACCACAAACAGTACTCTTGCGGAAAGCAAGCTGTACTTTTTTGGAGTAGATTACGGGACTAAAATTACCATTTGGTAAATTCCCATAACCTGTTGCGGTTGTAAAAGCCATGAGTAATCCTCCTATAAAGTTTAGGCTTTGTTTAGCTAAACATTATCTGAAGAGGCTGATTGTTTTCTAGGGTGCAAACTAAGATTAACCGGCCAGTTAATCTAAGTACGGGCCTATACTTAATACAGGTAGTCTTAGTCTTTTTGTTTGAGCTTCAGTGAGGGGGTTAGTAGAGAAGGTAGACCTAATGGTGGCTTCTGAATACTAATCCCTAGTTATACTAACAAAATTTTATTTGTCAAGTATATATTATCGTGCGGGTCCAGATAAATCATAAATAAATTTACCAGATCTAATTGCATTATTAATTTCTTCTTCTTGTTTCTCATACTCTGAGGCAGACATTTTAGCAATTTGAGATTCCGTAAAAGAACCTTTTGAGTCGTTTTCAACTACTTTGGTTTTCTTACCTTTTTTAATTGCAGAAGCTGCAGCTTTACGTTTTGCTGAGTAGTCACTTTTAGTTAAATTATTATCTATTTTATAAAGATCAATAATTCTAATTACTGAATCAGGGTCATCAGAGTTTTCATACAAAGCGTCTTGCGCCCATTTAGGTTGAGCATCTACCCAATCGTGGAAATTATCAGACTCTTTTAGTTTATCAAAATCTGAATGTGCTTCACGAATTGCGTTTTCTGCAGAAACTCTAGACATCTCTGCTTCTTTAGCATCAAGTTCTTCAAAACGACTTTCAGCTAAACTAAACATTTCTTTTGCTTTTTTAGTAGCAATTGTTTCTACAATGCCAGCTACATCAGGATATTTATTTGCCCACTCTTCAATGTCTTGATCTGATTTAGGTAAAACTACTGACTCCCCTTTAATACGTTTTTCAAGGGTTTCAAGCTTGTCTTTCCACTCAGTTTCTTTTTCTCCCATGTGTCGCCTTAGATCACCGTAACGTTTTTTAAAAGATTTTTCTTCACGTGTAAGGTCTTTATCTTCAGCTTCTTCAGTAGCTTCTATTGCTACTTCTTCTTCCTCTTGAGGTTTACCTTCAAGTTCTTCTATTTCTTTTTCGTCTTCCTCAATCCTTTTACGGTTACGGTTACTATGATTAGGGTTTACAAACCCTGCAGTTTTTGGTTGTTCAACAGTTTGTAGTTCAGGCATATTGTTTCCTTATGTTGGGGCCAGCCGTAGCTGGGTAGCCTTATTGTTATTTTTTCTTCTTCTTTCGTCTTTGTACTAAGCCTCCCTGATTAAAATCATAGTATCCCCCAGTTGATGCATTTTTAGCGTCTCGTTCTTTTTCAGTCTCTGTAGTAAAGGAATCTCCTCCATATTCAAAAGTGTCTTGACCAGCTGCTTTAGCTGAAGAAAAAGCTTCTCCAAAAGTTTGAGTGGAAGAACCACCACCACTTGAATTATCTGAGCGAAAATTGCCACTAAACCCCGGCCTTTGTGAACCAACTACACCTGCTTCTTGTGCTGCTTTAGTTTGTTTTGCATCAAAGCTTCTAAATGATTCATCACCTCTTGTAACAGTTGTACCTAAACCTTTATACCGTTCTTCGTCACCAAAGTTTAGGTCCATTTCATACTCTCCTGTAGTAGGATTATATACTTGACCCATAGGAGCATTTAATTGCATTTGTTTATTAAACTGTTCATCCGTTTTAAATACTGATTTACCTCTAAGATCTTTAGCGTCTCTACCTAAAGCAAAATCAATTTGAGTTGCATTGATTTGTCTTGCAAAAGCATCTCCATTATAAAATTCTTCAGGGAATCTACCCAGTTTATTTGCTTTTTTATATGCTTCTAGTTCTCTTTTTAAAGCATTGTAAGCAGCTAGGTCTTCTGGGTTAGGTACATAATCCTTACTCTCTTTCATAGACTCTTGAAGAGCAATTACTGTTCCCGCTACTTGGGCATAGTTAGAAGCTTTATTTACTACGTTTACTATACCAAGCATAGGACTAAGAATACTTAAACCCTCTGATAAAAAAGAACCTGTTTCATTATCTTTTAAAACATTGGAAGCATTTGCTATGATTTGTGAAGTTGTGCCATCAAACTCAAACTTATCCATCCAAGCGTTAGGATCAGTCTCAATGTCTATATCCCCACCTTCTTCTTTAATTTTAACCTCATCAAGTTTAGGTGTTTCTGGTGTAGGAGTAAGATCACCTTTTTGACCTTCAGGTACAAAATCTTCATAACCAGCCATAACTTTAAAATTAGGTGGTATTACAACACCTCTGGGATACAAAACACCGTTAATAAAAGTAAAATACATTATATCCCCAGAATCATTTTCATAGGGGATAGAAGTCATACCTCTACCTGTACCTTGATTAGCACCACCATAAGAATTTGAAAGTGGTTTAAATTTAGGGTTTACTGTTTTTATTTCTTTAGCACTAACATCACCTCCGAGGTTATATGCTGCCATAGTAGTGCTTGCAAGCCCACCTTTATTCATTCTAGCAGTAGGTTTAGATTCTGGGTTAGATAAATTTTTAGGTTTTTCTTTGTTTAATTCTTCTTTTAAAATTGCCATCAGCTCTTGTTCAGAGATTTCTTTGTCAGAAGGTTGTGGCTCAATAGGTTCACCACCTATTCTACCATCTTTATCCATCTGTTGCAAGCCCATTTTTGCCCCAGTACGTAAGTCCTCAAAGAATTTTACACCGTAGTATCGTACAACATCAGCAGGTACAACATACTCACCTTCTGATAAACGTGCTGGTATATCATCACGTACTTCTATAGGTAAGGAACCGGGAGGTACATCATTACCTGACACTGGGTCTACTGTCTCTGCTTTCCCAAAGTTCATTTCTATTTGATCTTTCATTACGGTTCCGCCTTTGTTAAATTCTTTTGGGTTTGTTCAGTCATTAGCATTAACCTTTAGCCTAAGCTGCTTCAAAGCTTGTAGTGCATGTATCTGTCCCTGTAACCTATACATTACATGAGATTCATCTGACTGAGAAAACATTTTGTAACTAGCCTGAATGCGTTCATCTAGTTCAGCTTCAAATGCGTTCCATACTTGTGGGTTATTTACTAATAGTTTTAAACTCACTGTATTGGTCCTTGTCCAGTGTTAGCTGAGAAGCCCTGTTCTCCCGGTGTAGGGGCTGTACCTGTACCTATAGTACCCCCTCCGCTACCTTGAGTGTCCTGTACCTGCGCACCTGCTGGTGGTTTCTGTGGACCTCCTTTAGGCTTTGGCGCACCTGCTTGTGGTTGAGGTGGTAATGGATTTTCTTCACGAAACTTTTTGAGTATCTCAGCTTGTATAGCAGCATCACCCATTGAGTTTACTAGCTTGTCTGGATCAAGGTCCATAGACTTAGCAATCTCACGCACGATGTAATCCATCTTAGCAAAGGGAGCTAGTACAGGGTTTTGTACTACACCAAGGAATTGCATTAAGCGTTGACTACGTACCTCGTTAGCCATTAAACTTTCAGTACCACGAGCTTTAACGTCAAGATCACCTTTAATCTCATCATCGTAATCAAACTGCATGTTAAAGTTAAAGAATGCTTTAGCTAATGGTGCTAGTAAATAATCGTCTACATTCTTAACTACATTTCGTATAGAACCATTAGCAGCAGACATAAGCATACTAATGCCAGAAGCTGTACGTCCAACACCTTGTACTCCTGTCTGACCATGAGCAAAGCTAGGGAAGCCTGTACTTTCATCTGCTAGTACACGTGCCTTATCAAACATCTGCATGTTTTCACTGGATACGTTGGGAAACTTGGTGCCAAAGATGGCTTGACCCGGCGCTCCACCTTGGCGACGAAAGACTTTGCCGGGGTATACTGACAGGTCTTGACCGGGAACTAAGTTAGTTTCGTCCACCTCAATAAGCATATTACCAGATAGTGCAGCATTGTCAACAGCCATACGCATAAAGCCATTCATTAGGGTCTGTGTATCATCCATGTTCTCAGCAATACCCACGCCAAATAAACTATAGGGGCTTACCTCGTATGGCACTGCATAATAGGGAATGATAGAGGGAGTAAATGGGTTCATAACTAAACGCAATACCTTGCCGTTACATACCCAGATGTTTACATTTAACTGATCCATGTCTGCTAGTTCTTCAGGGATATCTATATCATGTCCTTCAAGAACCTCTGTGTCTACGCTACCCCAGAACTCAAGAACTTCAAAACGTTCAGCTTTGGATTCCTGAGCATCGTCTTCCATTGCTTGTTCCCACCATTCTTTGATGTAGGATTCACCATCAGCTACAGCAAGGTCAATAGCATTCTTCCTAAAGAAGGGGCGTCGTTTTAATGCTCTTATTTGACTACGAGACATCTTATGACGTTCTACTACATACTCAGCTTCATCCATATTAGAAGCATCAGGATCAGGGTAAAAGTTCCAAAGAGATACACTAGAAGTTTGAGGGATAGTTTTAATAGTGGGACTATATTCACCTTCCTCATCCCAATTAGCATATTCTTTGTCTATAGCAAATGGCCCTTTCATAACGCCTGTGCCAAACAAAGCACACTCAAAAGCAGCTACACGTAGTTGTTTATTTGCATTAGATTCTTCAAGCTGGTCGTGAATTTTCTTTTCCATCTTCTTGGCTGATACCATAGCAGGATGAAAAGTAATTTGTGTAGGAGTACTACCCACACCTTTTTTAAGTTGATCTTCTACAGGAGCAAGTTTATCTTTTAATCCAGCTAGCCGTTCTTTAAGAGCAGCTTTAGTTTCTCCGGGAAGTAATTTAGTTTCTTCTGTACTTGGGTTTTGAGCTTTTTTTATATTTTCATTAGATTCAAAGTGTACAGATTCTTCTACGCCTTCAGGTAGACTAGTAGGATCTACAGTAATTGGAAATTTATTGCTGCCAAAAAGTACTTCGGCAATTTGACCATAAGCTGCGAGGACTTTAGTTTTAGTGACTTTAACAAACACTTGAGATTTTTCTGTGGAAGTAAACTGTACATCAGGTCCATAAAGACCACGATAGTTACGGTAAGCTTGTATCCAACGTGTCTCTTCTGTTTCTCTAGCATCAGAAGCTTTCTTGTAATGTTTTTGTACAAGTCCTACAATGCTTCCTGCAAGGGGATCACTATAAGTATCTTCTTTTATATCTTCTAAAGAGTTCGCCTCTTCAGAGTCCATTGCCATGCTTTCTTCAAATTCGTCCATAGTATTTCCTTAATAACCAAACGTTGGGTCGCTTGCTTGAAACCCTGATTTTTGTGTTGCAGGGTCAAAGTCAAATAAACTGCTTCGTGGTCTTGTCATAACCCCATACCTAATTGCATCATACAGGTGATCTTCTGAGTGTGTGTCTACGTCTTCAGGGTTGTTCTTATCCAAAGGTAGTGCTGGCATTTGTGATATAGTACTAGTGCAAGTATTAAAGAATACTAACCTTGGCTCTTCAGTAAATTCATCTACCTGTAATCGTCTGTGTATTTCGTTCTTACCTGCTACCCTTGAACCTCTGGACCTGTCAGCAGGTCTCCACCTGCAACCTCTCATAATCATTTGTTCAGCTAGACTTGGGCCAGTATCCCCACGTTTATGCCAGAGAGATGAGTCAAGTACTCCGTAACGTATTTTCTCTCCGTCTTCTGCTTCTAGTATCATATCAGCTAGATCAGTAGCTATAACCTTTGAGCAATACATTTCTCGGTAAACTATAAGTTGTTCATCAGGAGATACTGCAAACCAAACAACTCCTGAGTAAGAACCATATCCGTAGTCACATGCTCTAAACTTTGACCAGCTTCTAGGTATATCAAAGGGTTCTACTACGTGTATCTGTCTGTTCCACTCAGGAAAAGCAGCACCCTCATTTACATCCCAGTTACCTTCTAGTAGTTGCTTACGTTGATGTTCTGGTAGTGATAGTAGGTTAGCTTCATATAGACCATCATCAGATAGATACGGGTTATCAAATAGAGTAGCAGGAATAAATCTACGTTTAAATAGTGGCTCACCTTCTTTTGAATGACCTCTGGGCCAAGCAATGCGTTCCCCTGTCTCAGGGTCAGTAGCATCAAAGCTAGTATTATGAGGTGCTGGGTCTACAAAAGTTTTTTTAACCCATTGATGACCAGCTCCGCCGGGGTTAGTAGTAGCTCTTTGGTATAACTGTAAGTTACTGTTTTTAGTAGTACGTAATCTTGACCTCATATAGTTCCAAGGATAAGGGCTAGGCCATTGTGTAAGTTCGTCAAAACCAATCCAATTAAAAGCTTGTCCTTGATATCTTTGTACATCATCATCTCTGTCTAGATATGAAAGCCAAAGAGTAGCACCGCTTGGAGCTACCCACGTTTTATCTCTTTCCATAAACTTAATACCGGGGATTGCTTTGGGATAGAGTTGTTTGGATACTGAGATAAGTTCCCTGAGTTCTTCTGTGCTTCTTCGTACAAGTAACATAGAAGATAAAGGATTATTAAAATACCTAACAGGATCGGCCAACATAGCAAAAGACTTACCACCACCAGCCGCTCCACCGTATAGTACCTCCTGTTCTGATGCTGAAAGAAAATCTGTCTGAGGGCCGGGATTAGGCTGAAAGATTATCTCTTGAGCTTTTTCAACCTCTATCGGCTGTGGCTTCGGCACTACGGGTGTAGTTGTACTCTCTTGCGCCGATACGGTTTCTTTCAAGGGTTTCCGCTTTTGCCGCCGCTTCTTTGTAGCGTTCAGCGTAATAGCGTTGCGTTGAAGCTTCTGCTTTACGTTGTCGTTCAAGTTTAACTCTTTTCATTAGACCCACATGAGAGATGTATCTACCTGACTTCTCACTCAACCAATTAGCTACATCTCTATAGCTATATTGTTTTAGATACTTCTTAGCTTCTTCTAAAGCTTCTAACTCTTCTGGTATTGGTAGTAGTATATCACCATCATCAGGATCTTGTCTATAACCAAATGGTACAATCCTGCCTACCCTAACGACAGAAAGCCATTCGTATTCATCATTAACCAATTCTGGTTTAGGTAACTTCCAAGTTTTATTAATCTTCATTGTTTTTAGGGGGTAAAATAAATACAGGGTTTTCAGCTTTAACTTCTACTTTTTCAGTTTTTACAAAACCAGCACGATCTAAAAAGTCTTTAGCTGCAGCCATCTTTTCTTTATTGCCAAGGTCTGTAGGGTTAGTCATAACTTGCATCATAGAGTATGCAGCTTTACTACCAGCGGTGGCAATAAACTTTTTAGTGAGTTCAGTAATTTCATCCTGTAGTACCGCAGTAATAGTTGTAGAGGATACAGTATCAGCATAACCTGCAAGACGTTTAGCCCTTACAGGATCACCTTGTGCTTGTTCAAACAGTACATCAAGGAATAACTGTTGTTTTTCTGTAAGTTTTCTCATGCACACTCACACTTTTTACAGGGGCAATCACGATTAAGTAAAGCACACCATATACGTTTTACGTAACTAATCATGTTATTCTCCTATGTTGTTTTACTTTTTTTGCAACTTTTTTAGGTTGAGCCACAAACTGTTTGCCCTTAGCCTTGCCTTTTCGTTTGGCGCGGGTTGTAGCAGCATACTCAGAATCACTAAGAGACTTAATAGCTTTAGCAGGTAGGTATCTTTCACCTGTAGCCTTTGGTCCTTGGGTAGAGGGCTTACCACTTTTAGTCCTCCACTTTTGTTTAGTCCAAGACTTCAAACTTTTTTGAGGCTTTGCTAATGCCATCAGGTAGTTTTTACTAACTTATAACCTTTAGCTTTAGCTGCAGAACGAATTTGAGTAAGTCCACCTTTAGCATAACCTTTTTTCTTCATCATGCCGCCCTTGTTCATTTTACCTTTACCATCCATAGCAAAGGAAGGAACCATTTTGCCGGTCTTTGGATTTTTTTTCATTGGCATACCACCTTTAGCATAACCTTTTTTCTTCATACCACCTTTAGCATAACCTTTTTTCTTCATAGCCATTATATTATTCCTCTTTATAAAGATTGTTAAATACTCTGTCTGTATCCCAGACATAAGATGTTTCTTGTTTAGAATGAAACACGTTTTGATTAGGTTTAAAGTCAGGCGCCCCTTGTCCTGTTTCAAACCAAGCTGGATGAGTTACCCTCACTCTGTTATTAGGTAACGCAACAATGTTACCTGTATATTCTCCTGCATCTAACAGCTCTAAAACATGAGACTGTTTATGTTGTGCAGGGTCATCTGCAACTTCACTGTCCGTATAATCTACAGTGAAGTAATACTTAGCAGGGTAAAACTCCCCGTCAACTTTAGCAATCCATGGCGCTGGGCTTGCACGTTCTAGTTTATAAACTGCGTGGTTATGTGACATACAATCCCAAGGTTGAGCAAGGTATGGTGGTAATTGTTCAGGCCAATCTTCTAGTGGTGTATCCGCTACTAATGCAGTGAGGGGCATTCTAGCCCACATAGCACCGCCATGTACATTTTCAGTGTCATCAAAGTCTGACTCACAACCAGTAAAAATAACTTGAAAACTTAGTGTTCTGTTTGGCAGAGTAGTTACACCAATCACCATACAGTGTAAAAAATCTCCGTGGTATTCTTCCATATTCTTTGTGTACTCTCTACGTACCCAAGCTTTAAAATATGGTATGCTACTTGTTAGATGAGGCATTCTCTTTTCTTAACCTTTCTTTTGCTTTCTTAGCAACTGCAACAACTGCTTTCTTACCCATAACTTTAGCACGTTGTTCCATAACTGTCAAGATTTGTATTTTTCTTGCAAAAGATTTACCTGATCTTCTTACTCTTATAACTGTAGCTTCTGCTTCTTTTACTGTACCAAACTTAATTGGCACAGTATCTTTTGGATTCTCGTCGGTGTATAACCTACGATCAGACCCTTTAGGTTTCTTACCTGTTCCTAACTTTGGGTCTTTGGTCATTACGATTTATATCCACCACCTGCTGATTTATAAGCTTTAGCAAGCATCTGTGCTTTACGTGCTGACCATTGCCCCGGCGCTCCACCTTTACCACCCGCTTTGATACGACTAAACTGTTTCTTTCTCATGCCGGGTTTAGTGTAATTACCTGCTTTGTTTACCGTAGAACCACCTTTAGAGAACCCCATTTTATTTTTAAGGTTATTTGTTTGTGACTTAACCATGCCACCTAAGTTAAACGTCATAACGTTTTTCTTAGCTGCAGGTTCTCTTACAATGACAGAATCTTTAGCTGGATAATTTGCTGATACGTTAGTATTAACAGTTCCGGGAGTAGGTTGCATACCACCTTTTTTATACATTGCCATTTTATTACATCCTCCCTAAATCTAATAGTTTTTT
>UEXM01002554.1_pt1 | contig 12758 bp, 13 predicted proteins | sample 1796661 | NCBI WGS metagenome assembly UEXM01 (sample SAMEA4772469, study PRJEB27181) | metagenome | reverse complement strand
TCAAGGCAATTTCCACAACAATCTCAACAGCAAACACAAGTAGCAGGACACGCAGGTGGAGCAGGTGGAGCAGGTGGTTTAGGTAGAGGTTTTAATAATCTTCCCGGAGGTGACTCAGGTGCTAGTGGTTCATCAGGTTCAACTGGACAAGCAGGAAATGGTGGAAATGGTGGTGCAGGAGGAAATGGTGGTGGCTATGGACAAGCAGGAGCAGCATCGTCAGCAGGACAAGCAGGAACAGCATCTTCGGCTAGTGGTTCAGCAGGTGGCTCAGCAGGTTCGGTGGGAGCAGCAGGTAATTATATAGAAGGAATAAGTAATGTTACGTTTACTAATAATGGAACAGCCACAGGAGGTACAGAATAATGGCAACGTATAGTTGGTCAATAGATAAATTGTATACAAAAGATATTACATCAGGAGGAACAACATACGCAGATGTAATTTTAAGAGTAGAGGCTACACTTATTGGAACAAGTGAAACAGAGGGTAGTATTACGGCTGAAGGTCTTTTTGATTTAGATATGAATACAACTGGATTGGCTAGTGCCTTTACAACATATTCTTCTGTAACGGAAGCTAATGTAAAGACATGGGTTGAAAATAGAGTTGATTCTTCTATAATGACTAGTGTTAAAGAAGAAATTGAAAATGATATTGCATTTAGAGAAAAAGTTCATGGTTCTAGTGCAAAGGTGGATAGTGATGAAAATGCAACATTTCCTTGGACATAACATTTACATTTGACCTTTTTTAATTTATGTGGTATAATTATATAAATGAGTGAAAATAAAGTAATTCAACTGTTAGAACAAAGTCATGCAGAGCATATATCTTCTCATATAAATTGGGCAGAGGGAGGAGTTCCATATTCTACTAGTTTACAATTTTCAGGTACTAAGTCTATTTATTCTGACCCTATAATAGAAAGTCTTCTTCTTTATGCACAACCTAAAATTGAAAAGATATATGGAAAAGAATTAGCACCTACTTATTCATTTTGGAGAACCTATTATAAAGACCAAAATTGTCCTCCACATTTAGATAGACCCTCTTGCGAAGTAAGTGTTACTCTTTGTATAGATGCTTCAGACAAAAAAGATATGTGGGGTATATACGTAGGAGAAGAAGAATACAAATTAAATATTGGTGAGGGTGTTATATACAAAGGTTGTGAGCAAGAACATTGGCGAAATGATTTGACTTATGATTGGCACAGACAAGTTTTTTTACATTATATAGAAAAAGAAGGTGTTAATTATCCTAATCTTTTGTATGACGGAAGAAAAACTTTATATGATAATATGATGATAACAGAATGAAAAGAAATATTATTGTAGCAAAAAAAGCATTAAGTCCAATATTGTGTAATGAGATTATAGAGTTAGGAAAAAATCAATTACACAAAGGGGGTGTCGGAAAAGGTGATGTTAATAAAAAAATAAGAAACAGTGAGATATGTTTTTTTAATGGAAGCCTAACATATTTTAATTTATATAAACCTATTTTAGAATTGGTTCAACATGTTAACAATGAGTTTTATAATTTTAATATAATAGAACCTGAAACTTTTCAACTAACAAGATATCACGAAAAGAATCAAGGATTTTATAAACCACATGAAGATGGTTTTTATGAAGGTAAACCTAACGTCTTAGTAAGAAAACTTTCAATGTCTGCACAGCTAACAAGTCCTGAGTACTATGAAGGTGGGCAGTTAGAGTTTCCTGATGATAAAGATAGTTTTATTGAAGAGGATGCAAAAGAACAAGGCACTGTTATTTTTTTTCCATCTTATTTAAAACATGGGGTGCGACCTGTTACTAAAGGCATTAGGCACAGTTTGGTTAGTTGGTTTGTAGGTCCTTCATTTAGGTAAAGGTAGTATGAATAAAGAACAGTTTTTTGAAGCATGTAAAAAAGAACAGTCTTTTGGAGATTGTTTTTATGCAGTATACGATAATTTTTTACCTTATCAAGAATTTGGCTATTTAAAAGATTATATGAATAATGCTTTAGGTTGGACTATTAGTTCTAAAATAAACTATAATGATGTTTCTAATAATGATTTTTATTTAGCAAGCCTTGTTTATTCTAATGAAAGAGTAGCTAGAGAGCAATGGGCAAACCATATAGATATAGATGCTTTTACAAGTATTACATCTAAGATACACGTAGATGCTTTGATGAGAATTAAAGCTAATTTATATGCAAGTTCTTCTGAATCAAAGATACATGCACCTCATATAGATTACCCTTTCTTTCATATAGGTGCTTTATTTTATGTAACAGATTGTGATGCACCTACATACATGGCAGATGGAACGGAAATAGAATCTAAAGAAAACAGACTTTTAATATTTAATGCTGCTACTCCACATTCTAGTTCTGCTCCAACAAATGTTCCATATAGAATAACAATAAATATAAATTATTTTGGAGCAGGTGTGCAACCAAATTATATAAGGGGTCATAATAATTCTATTCCTACTATTATAAGTGATAATTATCCCTTTAAGGCAATGAATGAGTGATACAGAATTACTGTTATTTTCAGGAGGTCCTGATAGTACAATATTATTAAAAGACCTTTTGCAAAAAAAGAAAAAAGTAAGAGTTTTATATATTGAAATGGGTTGGGCAATGAGAACCCAATACAGAATTGTCTTACAAAATAATGCAGTTGAAAATATATTAACTTACATGAAAGATAATTATGGTGACTTTGAATATTCTCAAGCAAGAATCCTTACTACTATGGATGAAGAAAATGAAGAAAACTATTTTGGAACAGATGACCAATGGTGTGCTTTTTTCGGAGCAATGTTCTGTAGGACATATAATATTAAAAGAATGTGGACAGGCAACTTTACTTGCACAGAAGAAGTTGTAAAAGCAAGAGACAATAAAACACAAGAGTGGTTATATGATGGTAGTCTAAAACCATATTTGGATGCAGGAGCATCGTTTTGTACATCACATGAATATTGCACTCCAAAGTCTGTTTATAATGGAACAGATATAGATAGATTTAAAACAAAAAAAGAAGCTTGGGATTCACTAGAAATAGAGTTAAAAAACATGGTTAGAAGTTGTACTTCCGATAAAATGTTTTGTGGCAAATGCTCTAAGTGTTGGACAGCATTGAATTATAAGCTAAGAGACAAAAGTGGTAATCCTTTATGAACCCTTGTTATACAATAATGTACCCTTTAAAAATACCATTGGGTAAAATATCAACTAGTATTAATAGTTCTTTTATAGAAGATGCCAAGAAATATCTAACACAAGATGTAAACTTTAATAATGGATTTGTCCAATCGTGTGTTAAACCTAAGTTTATTTCTACTACAGAATTGCATATGGTTGACAGTATAAGAGATAAATATTTAAAACCTTATTTGTTACCGAAGTTAATTGATTTATACATGGATTCTACTATGTACTCACCCTCAAGACGTAATATAATAGAGGGTAAGAAAAAAAATATTGATGTGTGTGGATTGTGGGTAGTTGAATATAATAAAGATACATACTTTAATTTGCACAGTCATATATCTGCTCCTAATTATTTAAGTTTTTCTTGGTACTTAAAATGTAAAGAAGAAAGAAAAGTTACATTTGTATCCGATAATAAAGAACACCATATATATGTATCTGAAGGAGATGTATTATTATTTCCGAGTTGGCTACCACATAGAGCATCAGGAGAAGAAAGCATATGTTGTTCTGGTAATTTTATAGTCGAGGTTTAATATTGGAAAGAAACGTCACAGTTAATAATTTTGTAATGAATATTGATAATCTTCTAAGTGATGAGCTTTGTGATTTTGTTGTAGAAAAATTAACAGATGAAAGATATATTTACAACTCCAATGCTACAATAGCCAACTGTGTAGGTAGACAAGACAAACAATGGGATGGTAGTTTAAGTTTAGGATTTTTGTCAGGACTTCAGTTAACAGAAGAAAAGAAAAATGGTGAAAAGTTATTAGTAAATATTTTTATAAACATATTAAAAGAAGTTTATTCCGTGTATGCAAAAACTTTTGCAGAGTCTTGTATGATTTTTGAACAAGAAGGTATTATAGACTTTACTGCTTTTAAATTTCAAGAGACTCCTGTAGGTGGTGGTTTTCACGATTGGCACAGTGAAAATAATACGGCAAATAAAAACAGATTTTTAGTATGGAGTTTATTTTTAAATGATGTTGAAGAAGGTGGTGAATTAGAGTTTTTGAATTACCCTATTAGAATTAAACCTAAAAAAGGTTCTATAGCTTTATTTCCAGCATATTATACCCATACACACAGAGGAAATCCTCCTTTAAGTAATACTAAATATATTGCCACAGGTTGGTTTTATCACTATAATAATAAAACTACCTGTTAAATTAATTAAAAGATAATGTAATGAAACTAGATATGAAACCTGAATTAAAAGTACAACTAGAGCTAGATGCACACGAGAAAGAATGTGCTATCAGGTATCAGATGGTCAATGACAAGTTAGAAGGCTTAGACAAAAGAATGTGGCGAATAGAAGCTATGTCTATGGTGGGAACTTTAGGTATTGTAGCTTTGGTTGTCGCAATAGTAATGAAGTAAGGATAAGAATATGCAATTAAATGAACAGCAACAGCTAGAACAAACAGTTAGACAAAACCCTCAACTAGCTCAAATACTAAAAATGCGAACACAATATTCTTCTTTAAAAAATAGAGATGTTATAAGTAAACCTAATATGGCTGAAGGCGGCTATATGATGGAGAGGTTTGCACAGAATCAACAACAAGATATGGTTGGGGGTTATGTACCACCACCTAAACAATCATTTGCAGAAGGTGGCGATACTGTAACTATACAGCCAATGCCTGTTGACGATACTAGTAATACTCCTAACCTTTCACCTGTTACACCTGAACCCATAGCACCGGTTACACCTACTCCTACAGTAGCACCTCCTATGGCTACTTACGACCCTGATGCTACTATAGGTGATATATCAACACAAATGACTACTGCTCCGGGTTTACCTCAAGGTTCAGAAATACAAACGGTATCAACACAAATGACTCCAGACCAGATGTTACAAGCAGATGTAGGTCAAGTATCAGGACAGGTTGCATTGCCTACAGCACAAGCCGGTACAACAACAGCAACACCACAGACTGCTACAGAAGCTAACACAGTGCAAGCACAAGCTATATCACCTGCAGTAACTGATGCCATTAATACATTAGAAGCTGCTCAAGGAACTGTAGGTGCACAATCACAATCAGTAGCACAGCAACAAACTACAAGCTCTGTATCTGAGTTAAATGCGGCTCAAGGCGTAGCTACACAGATGGTTAATCCTGTACAAAGACAGATACAATCAGGTGAATTAATATCAGGTGCAGCCGATGCAGAAACTGCTTCTACATATGCTGAACAGATTCAAGCTGCTACAGCTACTCCTACCGAGAAAGCTACAGTAGCAGGACAACTAGCAAGTCTTACTGCTAACTTTGATGCAAGCAATCCACCTGCATGGGCAGCAGGAACATTACGTGCTGTACAGGCACAGATGGCTAACAGAGGTTTAGGTGCATCATCAATGGCAGGACAAGCCATGATACAAGGTGCATTAGAATCTGCACTACCTGTTGCACAAGCCGATGCACAGGTACAGGCTTCTTTTGAATCAGCTAACTTATCTAATAGACAGCAGAGAGCAATGCTTGCAGCTCAACAAAGAGCACAGTTTATAGGTCAAGAGTTTGACCAAGAGTTTCAAGCAAGAGTACAAAACTCTGCTAAGATAGCTGATATAGCTAATAGAAACTTTACTGCTGAACAGCAAGTAGCTTTAGAGAACTCTCGTGCTGCTCAAACTATGAATCTAAATAACCTATCTAACAGACAGGCATTAACTATGGCTGAAGCATCAGCACTAGCTAACTTAGATATGTCTAACTTATCTAATAGACAACAATCTGCTGTACAAAATGCACAATCATTTTTACAAATGGATATGGCTAACTTATCTAATCAACAACAGATGGATATGTTTGGAGCACAGCAACAAGTACAGTCTTTATTTACTGACCAAGCTGCTGAAAATGCTAGTAGACAATTTAATGCTACTTCGCAGAATCAAGTAGACCAATTCTTTGCATCACTAGGGCAACAGGCTAATCAGTTTAATGCAACACAAATGAACGCACAAGAACAGTTTAATGCAGGTCAAACTAACACAATAGAAAGATTTAATGCAGAGATTAATAATCAACGTGACCAATTTAATGCACAGAATCAAACAGTTATAGCACAGAGTAATGCTACATGGAGAAGACAGTTAGCAACAGAAACAACTGCTAATACTAATCGTGCTAATGAATTAAATGCACAGAATATATTAGGCATAAGTAATCAAGCTTATAATAATCTATGGCAGTATTATGGAGACACAATGGAGTGGGCATGGACATCAGCAGAGAATGAAAGAAGTCGTGTTATTGAATTAGCAATGGCTCAACTTCAAGCTGACAGTGCTACTGATATACAGAAGATGAAGGATGATACATCTTCGTCTACTGCATTTGGTAGTCTCATAGGTAAGTTTGTAACAGGCTCAATGTTTGGTGGAGGAGGAGGACTCTTTGGATAATAACCCAGCTATAGGTATCTATAGAAAGATACAAGAACAAAAAGAAGAACCTAAGAAAAGTATGTCAGGTGGTCTACTAACACGTAGTAATTCAATTAAGCGTATAGGTAAGACTGACCCTAAGACAGATGTAGCTATGCGTGTAGCTAGATATGTAAATGATATAAGGAATTACAATGCCTGAAGCACAACAACCGTCATTTAGTAGACCTATCCCCGGTCAAAGCTTAACATCAGAGTTAGGTGGCAGACCTTGGCAGTCACCCCCACAACATGCTACTTTAGAAGAAGCTATGGAATGGTATTTAGAAAAATTTGATAATCAAGAGGTAGTTGAAGAATTAATGGCTGTACTAGAAAGTGGTATACCTATTAGTACTATAGCTAACTCTATGCAGTTAGGTGCTGTATTACAGGGAGTACATAGTATAGATGTAGGTGTATTAGTAATGCCTATACTTATGGAGATGATGAAGTATCTAGCTGAAAATACAGATACTAATTATAAGATGGGTGATGAGCCTGAACAAACAGATAGACCTAGCGATGCTGTAATGTCATCAGCACTTAACGAATTAAAGAATCAACAAGAAGGCTCTATGGAAACAGAGCCAATGGAAGAAGAGGAAGAAGAACCAATGCCTGAACAGTCAGGTCTAATGGCAAGGAGAGCTTAATGGGTTTTAATTTTATGGCAGCTCTAGGTGGAGCAGCATCACAAATAACAAAAGATATAGAAGAGCAGGAGAAAGATGTAAAACTTCGTACTCGTACTATACTTGACAGGCACGTAGCTGAAACTGCAGCTAATAGAAAAGAATATAAAGCCAATAAAAAGAAAGTACAAGAGCAACTTAACTCTATCGTATCTTACTTTGGTAATGACCCTGACAGGTGGAATAAAGCTAGAGCTATTGTAGCAGGTGGGGATGCTCATGTAGCTAAGATGTCACAGTACTTTGCTGAAGCACAAGATAGTGATAAAGATGTAAATGAAATATATAAGCTTACTAAGAGTGAGAATGATGTAGGACTTAAGGGTATTGAAGATACTACTAACAGTCTTGTACAAATGGCACAGATTGCACAGCCTTCATTTGGTGTATCAGGACAAATGAGTAGCCTATTAGGTTCTACTGATATGTCTAAGGTATATCAACGTGGCAGACAAGAGTTTGAGAAGGCAGGTCTTTTAGATGCAGTACCTACAGCTACAGAACCGGGTGGTACATATGGCACAGGTGTTTTAGACTTAAGCAAGATAAATACAGATGCTAAGTCTATAGACCAACAAAAGGCTAATATCCTTAGAGATTTAACTAAGTATAAACCGGGAACTCCAGAATATAAGGAAGCTCAAAGAAAAGAAAAGATACTTATAGAATCTCAAAAAAGAAATAGCCTAGCTTTAATTATAGCTAAAGAACAGAATAAAACCAAAGGACAAGCCACTGTAGGTTTTTATCAAACTACATTGAAGAATGGTTTAGCCGGTATTGAGAACAGATTTAAAGGGGATGTTGTTACAGATGATAATAATAATATTATAACTGACTTAGAAAAAAGAGAAGAGTTTAAGAAACAAAAGGTAACACAATATAAAACTGACTTTGTTAATAACTTAATACGAAATCCGGGTGGAATAAGTTCAAATGGATTAAAGGTAATTCAATCTGACCCTGAACTAAATGATATTTATAATAATATAATGGATGAAGAGCAGGAGAAAATATCAGGTGGTGAAAAGGGTGACAAAAAACAACCTGAAACAGAAAAGTCTTTCTTTGAACAACAGGAAGAGATACTAAATAAAAAGAAAAAGGAAGAAGCTTTAGAGAAAAAAAGGTCAGAGTTTAAACAAAAGTTTGGTGATGACATAACTAAAGCGGCTACTGATTTGTTTGGCAGAAAGAACGTAACTAAACTAGATGTATTTAATACCCTTAAAAATATATATCAAGATAAATCAGAACAAGAAATATATGATATAGTAAGTAAGGCTCAGCAGAATATTCAAATAGAAAAAGATAAACCTAGACCACGACCTGATGATGGCAGTTTTTTTGATTCAGATGCCGAGGATGCTTGGGATGAACAATATAAAGGTATACTAGACCCTAAGTCAGGTTTGCCATTGAAGAAGAAAAAAAAAGGTAGCAGATAATGAAAGACATCTTTGAGTTAGAGCTTGAAGAGGAAGAAAAGTCTCAAGTTATTACCAAGCCTATTGAAGAAGAAGAGGTAGAAGAAGAAGTAATATCTTCTAGTGGTAAAGATATATTTCAAATGGAACTCGAAGAGGAAGAGCCTATTAAAGAAGAAGCTATTCCTACTACTACTACTACAACTACACCTAAAGAAGCTACTCCTCTAGCTGAATTGTATGGTAAAGCCGATGACATAGAATATGCTCGTGAAACATACGATACTGAAAAAACCAAAACATATGATGACTTTGTTAAGGACACACGTTTCTTAGCCACTGCTAATTCGTACATGGCATCTCGCTTTGGAGAAGAAGGTGGTCAAAGAGAAGGTGAAAGTGACCAAGAGTTTCTTGATAGATTTATTGAACACTACCGTGATGTAAATACAAATACACTTGACATCATGGGTCAGGTAGATTGGACTCGTAGTGCTTCAGAAAAAGATAAAGCAAACTTTGGTGCAGTATTCCGTGATATAGAAAGACTACCTTCATTCTATGAAGAAGGTGGTACAGGTTGGTTTGATGGTATAGCAGACTATGGTTCAGCTTTGCTTAGAGACCCTCTTACTTATCTTGGTTTTGGTGCAACTGCTGTTGCTAAATTTGGTGCTACTAGTGCTATAAAAAAACTATTCTTAGATACAACTAAAGCAGGTATTAAATCAGGCTTAACTAAAACTGCCGCTGAAGAAGCAGCCAAAGCAGAAGTTAAAAGACAATCAATGAAGCTAGGATTAAAAGCTAGTGCCGCACCTCTTGCAGTAGAAACTGCGGCAGGAGCAGGAGCAGGTGCTTATGCTGTTAGTGGTGGTTCAGAGATAGATGTAGCCGCGGCAATACGTGAAGAGAAAGCTGGAGCAGCAGAAATAGGATTAGGTGCTGTCTTAACAGGTGGCATAACAGCAGGATTAGGTGGTTTAACTGCACTAGGTATGGGTAAGCTTGGTACAATAGGTGCTGAACGTTCTATTAAGTTACAGAAGCAAGCTAAAGAAGCATTACTAAAGAAGAACGCAGAGAAGCTAAAAGCAGAAGGTGCTACATCAAAAGAACTAGGTGATGTCCATGACCCTTTTAAAGAGATAGAAGCAGACAAAGCTATACTAGAAGGTAGGGAAATACTAGATGCATTAGACCCTAAGACCGATTTAACACAAGCAAGTTTGCAACCTGAATTAACTAAACGTGTAGCTAAGATTGCTACTGATGTATTTAAATCTATATCTAAGGATAAAGGTGAGCAAGCTGAAGCATTTATGAAGCCATACTTAGAAGGTCAAAAAAATGCATCGACTGCTATAGCAGAAATACTTGCTAATCTAAATGCTGAAGGTATAAAGATAGTAGACCAAGAAGTATTAGATGGTGCATTGGCTCGTGCTGGATTAAGTCAAGAACAGTTTGCTAAGATAACTATGACATCTATTAGTGATGCAGGTAAGACTCTTACTACAGCTAGTCCATTAGGTAAGTTTATAAAAGGCTTGCGTGAATCAGACCCTGAACTTGTCAAAGAGTTTGATAAGAAGTTTGGAAAGAATGATGCAACTACTAGTGTTATGGGTAATGCATATGACTTCATGCTAAGACTTGACCGTGAACGTAGAGCTTTAATGGTTACACAGGTAGCGACTACAGTTCGTAACGTAGCCACAGGTGTAATGAGAGTGGGTATAGAGGGTGGTGCTAACCTAGTTGAATCATCTATTTATAATATAGGTAGAGGATTACAGAGTGCAGGTAAGGGTGAGTTCAGTGTCACAGGAACTTGGAAAGGTATGAAAGATGTATACTATGATACCTTTGATACACTGCTACGTACTATAGATGGCTTTGAGTCCAAAGAATTAACTGAATCCTTACTTAAATATAATCCTGCTTTGTTACGTCAGATAGATAGGTCTATGCAAGAAGTAACAGGTAATCAATCTCTATCTAAAACAACTAGATGGCTCAACGGATTGAACATGGCACAGGATAAGATGTTTAGACGTGCTGTGTTTACTGCATCTTTAGATAAACAATTAAGAAGAATGGGAACTAACGTAAGAGAAGTAGTTGCTGATGGCAGACCATTACCTACAAAACAATTACAACAGGCAACAGAAGATGCCTTATACTTTACATTCTCTCGTGAGCCACGAAAGGGTGGTGGTAAAACAGGTGATGCATTAGGTAGTGTCTTTGTAAAACTTAATGAAGCTTTAGGTCCTTTGCCCGGAGCAGTAGGAATACCACTAGGTACAGGTGCTTTTCCTTATGCTAGATTTATGGTCAATGCTATGCAGTTTAACTTACAGTATCAACCCGGTAGTGTATTAGCAGCCATTAACACAGGTCGTAAAGGTATATTTAATGTACTAAAAAAAGACCAAGACATGAAAGATTTAGGTGCAAGGCAGTTAAACCAAGCTAGAGAACAAATGTCTAGAGGTATTGTTGGGAGTGCCGCTTTCTTCGCAGCATATAAGACTCGTAAGGATGCATATGATAATAAAGATGGTACAAAATGGTATGAAGCTAAGACAGATGATGGAAGAACCACAGACCTAAGACCATTCTTTCCACTAGCACCTTACTTATTAGTGGGTGAGTTAATGGTTCAGTTTCAGAATGATGGTTTCTCAGGTCTAACAGGTAAAGAAATACTTGAAGGATATACAGGTGCTATGTTTAGAGGTGGTTCTGCATCTTATCTAATTGATAGTTTGTATCAGACTATAGGTAGTGAAGAAGGTATTGATAGTATCAAAGGAGAAAAGATATCTGAATATATGTCAGGTTATCTAGGTGAGTTAGTTGGTGGTGCTTTTACTCCTATAAAAATGATAACAGATATTGAAGCAGCCTTTGATGTAGAATCAGCCTATGTAAGAAGCTCTAAACAGATAGAAGGATTTGGTGGTGTTGAAAGAGGTTTAGATTCATTTAAAAAAGCAGCCACTAGAAACATGCCTTTCTTAGCAGGTCTAACTGATGCTACAGGACAAGCTATCTTTGGTACAGACCTGTCACAGAGGTCATTGCCTATAGCAGAATCAGCTACACGTGAAGGTCCTATTATTAGACAAAGCACAATAGGTTCACAGCTAACTGGTCTACGAAAAGAGCAAGTGCGTAATCCTGTAGAGCAAGAGTTAGTTAAATTTAACATGCAGAATTGGGATGTGTTACCATCTACAGGTGATAAGAAAGCAGACTCATACGTTAAAAGATTTATGGGTCAATACGTAGAGAAATATTTACCTAGAGAATTAGACACTGAATATTATCAAGGACTATCTAAAGTAAAACAAAGAATAGCATTTAAAAATAAGTTAGCTAAGTATAGAAAGTTAGCAAAGACTGTGGCTAAAGCAGTTGCTATGGGTGAGGAGAAGGCTAAAGGTAAAAGCTATACACCTTTTGATAGAGCTGAATATATTAAACTGAATGAAGAGAAACGAGCTTTAGCTGATGAATTTTATATGGGTAAGTATGGCAAAACTGTAATGCAAATGCAAGAAGAAGAACCTAACAAGAATCATTTTCTTATGGGAAAGATACTAGGCAAGGCTTTAGTTAAGCCTTACCAGTAATATTATCTATCGTCACCTGAACCATGAAGTTTTCCACGTTCCTTCCTGTCATGTAACTTTCTCAAGTTCTCTTGCATAATAGTATTCAAGGGAACTCCAACTTCCTTTGCCATCATAGCACAATACCAAAGTACGTCACCTATCTCTGATGCTATAGCAAGTTTCTTTATTTCAAAGTCTTCCTTGTCAGCACCATCACGTATAAGTTTCTTTACCTTACCTGCTACCTCACCTGCTTCACTTGTCATACCTAATGCTAAGTACTCTAGTGCTTTGTCTTTAGGAAAGATGGCAGTCCATCCTGCTAGTTTTTCATACA
>UEXM01002050.1_pt1 | contig 12758 bp, 12 predicted proteins | sample 1796661 | NCBI WGS metagenome assembly UEXM01 (sample SAMEA4772469, study PRJEB27181) | metagenome | reverse complement strand
GACACAGGTGCCTCTATTGATCAGCTTTTGTATCAACGCATGACAGCCCCCGATGAGTTAAGTATGCTTAAACGAGGGGTTGCAAATGTAATTGCGTACGGAAAACCAGGTGGATATCTACCAAGAATGTCTGCGGAGGAACGTCTAGCCATAGATGCAAAGGTGGGTAGAGAAGTTGGCAAGGCAGAACGTGTACTTAAAGAGTTTGAAACTGAGATAGACGCTGTTCTACCTAAACTTCCTGATGGAGAAGAGGCAGGTAATTTAGCGAGAGCAGGAATGCTTTCTAAAGTAGAAGAGTATTTGACTCAAGCGGACCCCAAAATAAAAACTCAAATCCTGCAAGAGTTACCTGAAGGTGTTAGATCCAGTGCAGTGCAAATGCGTTCGCACATTGATGAGCTAAGTAATCGCATGATTGGAAGTGAGTTTATAAAGAACAGAAACTTTACGACTAAGGATGGTCGTACGATAAAAGATGTAATCGATCAGAATATTAACAGTTATTTGCGTCGTCGATATAGAATACATGAGGACGCCAAGTACACACCGACGGAGGAAAGTGTTGGTGCCGCTGATGATTTTTTTAGAGCAAACCGTCGAGCAACTGAAAAAGAATTAACCCGTTTGGCTAGACGTGACGTAAATCAAATGGAGTTAAGTGACGAGTTTTTACAAGCTAATGGTCTCAAGACTGTTGGTGCTGGAAAAGATATGAAGATTGAGCTTGGTACAAAGGTTACCGATGCGGTAGCAAAGAAAGCACGAGAGGCTTTTCTTAAACGCCACGCTATAAAAGCAAGACAGCCTTTTGAAGGTGGTCGTATAGCTAGGGACAAACTAGACACAGGCATGTTGGTGTCTCGAGAAAACATACCACGAACACTTCGAGCTTTGATGGGTGAAGTAGGAACTACAGTTAAAAAATCAGACAAAGGGTACAAGATTTATGCTGACCCTCGAGAGGCGTATCTTTCAACTGCGGCTGATATATCACAGTTTTCTGCGGTGGATGATTTCTTTTCTAGTCTTTCAAGCCTGTCGAACAGGCAAGATGGTTTGTTAAAAAACATGATTTTAAAAGGAGAGGGTTTAACTCCTGATCAACGAAGAGAATTAGTCGAGCGAGGTTATGTTCAACTAGGCGGGGACAGTTCCACGGGAATAGGTGCAATGAGTACCCCGACAGTTAAAGGAAGAGCCGCAGATAAAGATGAGATCCTAGCTGGAACTTCAGGATGGGGTAGCCTTAACGATCACTACGTTCCTCGTCCACTCTACAATAACTTAACCAACTATATTATCGGAGAAGAAGATGCTGGTTATCAAGCGTTACGTTCTACTTGGCAGTGGTTGCTTCGAGCAAAAGGTGTAACACAATACAGTAAAACAATCTTATCTCCAATTACACAGATTAGAAACTTTACCACAGCGTCTGCTTTTGCGTTGGCAAATGGTAACATTCCAATAGTTGGAAGGGGTGGTAGTCTATCCGACTCTACTCAAATTGTTTTAAGTAATCTTTTGAATAAGGGTGACGACGCATTTATCGATGAGCTTATGGATGCCCAACGTCGAGGCATGATTGGAACAAACGCAGAGTTGCGCGAGATCCAAGATTCTTTACGCAAAGGTGTAGGTATGACTGCTCGTGAACCTAAGACTGCGGCGGAGGCTATAGTTGGAGAGAAGGTAGCCAAGGCAGCTTCAGGATATATGAAGCCTTTAGAGGATGTGTACCAAGCGTCAGATGATTTCTGGAAACTTTTTAATTATCAAGCGGAGCAAGCACATCTCCGTAAGGCTTTGGAAGGTTCCTCACTTAGGCAGAAGGTAAACTATCTCACAAGGAACGGTGAGGACATGACCCCCGAGATACAGCAGATGCTTACGCGGGGCGATGTAGACATGAACGAGTTGATCAAAAACCGTGCCGCACAAATTGTGAGAGACACTGTCCCGAACTACAACAAAGGTGCAACGGATCTCGTTAAGTTTGGTAGAAAGCTACCACTTGGAAACTTTATAACTTTTCCTGCGGAAATATACCGTACTGGATTTGGTATTGTAAAACAAAGTATTGATGACATGGCCTCCGATATTCCTGCGGTTCAAGCTCGCGGAAGAAACAGGTTGGTAGGTTTCATGGGCACCACGATGGTCGCTCCTGTTGCTGCGTTAGAGTTTGGCTATGCTCTCTCTGGAGTAACTCCAGAAGAAATGGATGCATACAAGAGATCCTTTTCTGCACCATGGGAAAAAGGTGCTGTTTTAGTTCCATTAGGTAAAGATGAAGACGGTAAAATCCAGTACATGAATTTCAGTACCTCAAACCCTTACGATCAGTTATATCGTTTTGCCAACCGTGCAGTGAATGAGTACGACGATGCAATAAGGAAAGGCGAGGGGCCTGTAAATACTTTCGGGAAATCTGTTGTCGGTGCCGTAAAAGAAATCTTTGAGCCGTTTCTTTCTGAAGCGATGCTAACTGAAGCTGTTGTGGATGTGGTTGCTCGAAATGGAAAGTCAAAAACAGGAGCTTCGGTATATAATTCAGAGGACCCATGGCCTACCAAAGGGGGTAAGATGATAACCCACGTTTTAAACACCATGGTTCCTAATGTTTCACCTTGGAATTTAGACGGAGAACCAGGTCGGTTTATTCGTGGAACCGTAGGCAATATTGCACCTGGAATAGTCAGTCCAAAAGATAATCAGTTACGGGAACGTGACTTTGCTACCGAAGTTATTAGAGCCTTTGGCGGATTGTCTTTGCAAGAGTTTAATCCAGAAAAGGGATTAGAGTATGCTGCTTTTGGTATGAGTGAAGGACGAACAAACTCTAAGAGGATGTTTAATCAAGTCGTAGACGACGGGAATGCTACATCTCGCGGCCTCATCAACGCATTTCAAAAAGCAAACAACGCTAAGTTAAATGTGGACCGTAGGTTTTATCAGTTGTTTGAAGACTTGAAAGCAATGGGCATATCTGAACAAAAAATGTTTGGTATTCTTAAACGAGAGGGTGTCAGTGGATACAAAGAAGTAATCGATGGCAAGTTTGTACCGTTTAAAGTTACGAGAAAAAACATTCGAGACATGCGTACGGCGGGTATCTTTGATCAATACCCTCAAGAAGAAATACAAAGAATACAACGTGAGATGTCTGGTACTTCTTTGATTCCTGACGACAGTGTACAAACGGAACGCCGACCAGCAAATAATCCATTCATGAGTGCGCCAAAAGCTCCTTCGACTAATCCATTCATGAGTGCGCCACAGAATAATAGCAACCTACAACCAAGCAACTTTCAACCCACGATCCAACAAACTCAAGTTGATCCACGGTTGATCCCTGATCCTCGGACCCGAGAGTTGTTGAACCGCTAGTGTACGTCGATCTTAACCGACACTCCGTTGCCACCGAACAGGTGTATAACTTCGTCTGAAGACTGTTCGATCTCTTGAATAATCTCATCATCTCCTGTCATGCATGCAAGGTTCAGGGCACGATTGATTAGATCAACCAAAGCCTCCACTTGCATAGGATGCATTTCCTTGAAACCAAGGGATTTGATTTCATCATTATCTTTCATTCTATCTCGCCCCAATCATCTTGGATATCTACGTCTATTTTCGAGGGGACTTTGAGCGGTACACCAGTTTCCATAATCTTCTGTATTTGAGTTGCTTGCTCTTGCCCCTCTACGTTGAAGCATAACTCATCATGGACCGTGAGCATAGGAATAAGTCCCTGTTCATAGCAATCGAGCATAGCTTTTTTTGTTTGGTCGGCTGCTGATCCTTGGATCAATCTGTTTAACGCCTTGTAAGTAAACGCTCTTCTCAGCTTTCCCATGCCCCCATACTTCTTGTTCGCCTCATCATATGGCAGAGGTTTATTGTACCCGAACGTGCTTGGTTCCCACAGATCGAAGCGACACAACCTACCCAACAGGGTTCGGATCTGCCCTTTATCACCTGCTCTGTTCGATGCTGCTGTAGCCAACTGCTTCACAAACGGAACCTTCTGATGGTGCTTGTCGAGTAGATCCTTGGCCTCATCCCCAGAGATAGCCAACTGGTCTGCCAGTTTACCAACACCCATGCCGTACATGATACCAAGGTTCACGGTCTTCGCTTCCTTACGGGTGATCCCTGCCAAGTCCGCTACCATTTGGTGTAGGTCAACGTCCCCACTGTTGAACTCTTCAACGATGTTATCAACCAACGGACCACGCATCATCTCAGGCATGTTCGCAGCAAAGTGTACCAAGAGCCTCGGTTCTTGGCTCGAGTAATCGAACGACCCCCACTTGCATCCGTCCTCGGGTATAAACAAACCTCGAATCATCTTCTTCAGTTCCTTGTCCCGTGCAGGAATTTGCTGAAGGTTGGGGTTCGATGCTGAAAATCTACCAGTGACCGTGCCCCCTTCGTCTCTTCGAGTGGAGTGTAGTTCCGTATGGATCCGTCCGTTGTGCTCATGACGCAGGATACTATCGATGAACGTGCTATCTGCCTTGTCGAACTCGCGCAGCCGAACCAACGCCTGACATATCTTTGCATCGTGGTTATTGAGATACGCCTTGGTAAACGACGGTGCCCCTTTCTCAGTGCGTGGATACTCCATGCCTAGCTTCTCAAACATCTGTTGGATTGATGCCGCAGCCCATATGTCCACATCCATCCCTGCTTCTTTCTTAATCATCTTACGCAGGGCATCTGTTTCTTTTTTAATTAGCTTCTTGTTACGATCAGCTTTGTCCAGATCCACACGCACACCTTTGGTTCTCATGTCGAGCAGACAGGGTATCAACCCAGTTTCCAACCGCCAGATCGACCACAGGTCCTGTTTTTCCAGTTGTATACGCAGAGATTGCCATAGTTTCAGTGTCGCCAAGGCATCCTGTTCCGCATATGATCCGACATACATAGGTGGGAGTTGCCACATCTCTGCCTTGGGATCGATGCCCCACGCTTCAGCCGCAGCCTTGAGCAGCTTCTCATCCTTGCGGATTCCTGCATAGTCACGGGCCATAGCGTCTAGGCCAAAGGACCACCTGTTCTCGTCCACCAGTGCCCCTGTTATCATTGTGTCGATTATGTTGCCCTTGATCTCTACCCCCTCTGCACGGAGCCATCCTGCGTCGTACGTCGCATTGTGCATGATGATGTTCATGTCAGGCACAGACAGTTGTCTGTTGATCCACTTGAGTACCATCCTTGCATCGAGGTTGTGTCCGTTCTGATGACGCATGGGGAAGTACCACTTCTCATCCCCTGCTGCTACAGCCACACCGATAATGTGTCCGTCTTTCCTAGCCCATCCTGGCCCCAGTGTTTTGATGTTGGGGTCCTTGGTTTCGAGATCCACGGCTATCTCTTTGTGTCCTGTTAAATCAGGATACTCCGAGGGTATGTTCCAATTCTTATCGATCAAGTTAAGTTCGTTCTTGAACTGGTGCTGAAGGTCGCTGCCAAATAAATTATCCATTATGATTTTCCATGAACAATTTTAACCGTTGATCTATATCGTCTTCACGCTCAGAACATTCGCAGCCCAACGCACTGTACCCAACCTTATCGATCCATCCGTCTGTGGAATCTAAGTTGTGCAGTAGTCGTGCCGTCTTCAACCAGTCGAGCATCAACGCCACATGTCGTGCGGTGACATGACCGTGTGTGGTTTGTGCCTCCTTGATAATCAAGTTCCACCCTTCAGCGATACGCATGAAGTTGTCGTATGCATCCCCGTAATCTTTGGCTCGATCACCGTTGATGTACTCTCCTGCCTTTTCTAGGACCTTGTCTCTTTTCATAGTTCGTACCTGTATGTTTTATCTGTATCCAATATATGCAGTTCTTTTCTGGCTCTTGTAATGCCAACATAGAACGCACGGTGTTCATCGTCTGGGTGCTTGCTTCGCACACTTGCTTTTGTAGATGCCAAGAACACAACGCAGTTGTCATCCTCGCCACCCTTCATCGCATGAAATGTAGATACCTTGATCCGAGGCGGTTCTGTTATGCTCTCTCCTCTCCGCTCGATGGACTGAACGTACAGCTTATCGTCGCTGCCTAGTCGTACAACGTCCATCGGATCTCGGTCTATTGGGGCTTCCATGCCATACCCCAGTAAATCTTCGTAGCAAAACAATTTCTCAGGGTCCGCTGCATCGAGCAGCTTTGTGGCCCCGTGCTTCACTACCTTGTGGTCACCCCTCTTTGGTACAACATCATACAATGTCTTGGCTTGAAAGATGTTGATACGTCCACCACCCTGCAAGGTACGCCAGATTACCATGGCCTCTCCTGCTTTGGGATCAATAGACGGGTGCCCCTTCACACTATACATGTACCCTGCTTCTCGCAACTTGGTTGCAAACTCTTTTACAAAACTGTTGGTTCGAGCCATGATGGTCCATGATCCTTTGTGTAAAGGGATCGTGTCCAATGTAAGATGGTAGTCGATCCGTCCTTCTTCTTCTCGAGGATGGAACTCCTTGTGTATACGGTTATGTATACGCTTGGCTATCTTCTGAGACAGGCCGTGGATCTTTCGAGGCAACCGATACGACTGGCTCAACACTTCGATGTTGTCCGTCAGTGTAATAAACTTCTTCACATCAACGCCCGTCCACCTATGGATAGCCTGATCATCATCCCCTGCGTATATCACTTCATCTGATGATTCTGCCATGTGCTTGACCATGTCCAACTGCAAAGGAGTGAGGTCCTGTGCTTCGTCTACAATCAGCAACTTGAATCTTGGGAAGTCTACACTCATGGCTCTCTCGATCAGATCCACAAAGTCATACTTCGACTGCATGGTTTTATACACGGTCATGCTCTTCTCGATCTGTACCATCTTGGGATAGTGTAGGTCATGGTCCCCTTCGTCGTTGTACTCCTGCTCCAGTGACACTCCACGGTATCTGGCTCTGTCTATCAATCGGATGTACTTGCTGCCACTACCGCCCGTCTCTACAGCCAACACGCCCTTGTCAGGATCTGTCTTGTCTAGACCATCGAACGAAACCCCAAGGTGCCTACCCATTGCAGCCCAGTCGTCCTTGTCCATGATGCTGCCACGGTTCAAACCCAAGGCTCGAAAAGCAATCGAATGCAAGGTACGGAAGTACGCAAGCTGTTTAATGTTCAATCCGAACTCATCGAGCACACGCTCCACCGCTTCTTGTATCGCCTTGCGCGTGAACGAAACGAATGCAATCTCCTCGGGACGAACACCATCCTCGAACGCTTTGTGTATCCGTTGGATCAGAGTGTAAGTTTTTCCGCAGCCAGGTGGACCAAGGATCAGCTTTTCATTCGTCATTCTTGCCTCGTGGACGTGACGCTAACCACTCTACGACCTCGGCCTCAACCCAACGACTGGTGTTGTTCTTGGAACCAGTCTCCTCGCCCAAGATAATGGGCTTGGGAAACGTACCTTCCTTTACCCACTTGTATATTGTAGACTTGGAGACGTTCAGCCAATCTGTAATCTCCACTATCTTCATTAGTTTTTCTTCAGAATGGAATGTCATTACCCATACCCTCACTTTCTAATTCTATTTCAGCTTCATCAAACGCAGGAACCCACCAGACACGCAGCGTAGACCGCTTGCCATCTGCCTTTCGAATAGCGTGGTGACCGTGGCATTCCTGTCCCCCGTTCATTTCTTTCAATCGCTCTTGTACCTCGGCTCTCGTGTATTCATTAAAGCCTCGGTTCTTTAGGAACTGCATGATCCCTGCAATGGTGAACCTTGTGTATCCTTCCTCGGTCCACGGCTTGCCCATCTCCATTTCTTCTGGGGCCATGGCTCGAATACGGCTCGTGCAGTAAACGCGCAGCAGTTCCTTGAACTGTCCTTTGATAGTCATTTCTTCTGGCACCTCTTGCTTCACAGACTTCGACATCAAATCGTTGACCATCTGTTGCCACTTCTGTGCCTTGAGTGTGGGCGGCATCATACTTAGCTGCTCCATACACTGGCGTTGCCAAAGGCTTTGGTTCTGTAGTTGCTCGGTGTTTAGTTGCATCCTTCGCCCGTCCACATCCATGAAGTACAGTCGAGGTTCCGATAGTAGTATCGTCAGGCCACCCACGTTTGGCATGTCAGGGGCTTGGTTGCCCACGCCATAGGGTCGGGTCTTGCATACGTTCTTGTCACAGAAATCTTTGAGCGGACACACATCGCATTGGTAGAAGTATGTAGGTTTCTTCTCCAATGACCGTTGTATGTTTACAATCTCTGTCGCCTCGAGCGCAGGATCACAAAGCATACGGTTATATTCTTCATGGTGTTTCTTCCAATCATCAGGCCACTTGAGCCGACAGTATACACCCACTGCAAACATCGTAATGTTTCTGTTGTCTCGGATCTTCCCTTGCGCTGCCATAACCTCGAGGCAGTAAGGTCCGTCCGTAAAATACTTTCGATCACCGCCAAAGGTTAGCTTATCTAGGTCAGCCGCACTGACCCTTCCTTTGTCCACAGCTTTTAGAAACTGCTCGAGATCCATAGCTTTGCCTTTTTTATTCATGGCATAGCGCATGGTTTCTTCCGCATTGTAATACGGCATGTTGATAAAGTTGCCCACGTCCCCACGTTCCGCAAGGATCTTATCTTGTTTGGGGAATATCTCGCAGCCGCTATGACCAAGGGCAATCGACATCTCTGTCAGATACTCTCGGATCAGGGCCGCAGGTTCCCAGTCTTTTAAGAATAAAAATAGATGCGCTCCGCCCGACTTCGAGCGACACAAGATCAACGGCATACCCATTGACTGCACCTTTTGGTTCAACGCTTCCAGGTTTAGGTCATATGTATCGATGTCCAACGCTCCGAACTTACAGTTGTTCGAGGAGTTAATTGGAATAGAACCCACGCCTTGCTGACCTTGGATATGTTCCTGTACTTTTTCTTCATCCAACGTACCGTGAACCACGCGACTGTCAGCTTCAGTCTTGCCGTTCCTGCCCCGTCGGCCCACGCTTGTTGTTCCGTATGCTGCATCCGAACCCTCGAACGCAGCCAACAATCTTCTTGCATCAGACATGCTTGGCTCCTGTTGAGGTTAAACACGGTAAACTTTCTAGAGAAAACTTACCGTGCTTTGGCTACTTAAAATGGAATTTCGTCTTCCCCTACTGGGTCCGCAGGTTTCTCACCTTGCTGACCTTCAGAAGCCTTAACCTCACCTGCGGCGATGCTCTGACGAAATGTCCGAGCCTCTTGATACAGGTTACGATCCTCAAGTACACCAACCTTGGAGACTGAATAGTTGGAATACGTTTCGTTCCGCTTGTTAGTCTCATCCACAGTGGTGAGTTTCCAAACGGTGCTGAAGATAGGAAGGATCTGCATCTGTCCTGTCTTCGGGTTCTTTGCTTTGTTCATGGCAATCTGTGTCTTCCAACGCTTGGAGACTTTCATCGCCGTGACTTTGAAATCAACTACAGCAGGTTCCCAACCGCCATCGTCACCGACAATCAGACAGTAATACTCATCTGATTTGACCAGTTGGTTGCCGCTCGGAAGGATGTCCATCGTACCATCCTTGGTAGTCTGACTGATAACAGGATCACTCGCATCGAGTTCCTGTACAAATCCACCACCGTTCTCGCGTGTAACGAACTCAGCGTACTTAGTTGTGACGTAGCAAGGCACGACATTCAAACCATCTTCGCCATCGTAGATAGCATTGGTCAGAGTGTTGTACATATCACCAGACGAAAGACCCTCGATAAACTTGGCATCCTTCTTGTTAATCTGTGGTGACATCTGTTGTGCCAGACGAACGTATGGGATCATCAACTCACTGGCGTCAAAGGCTGCACCTTCTCCACCGTCTGCGAACATATCGTCCATTACGTCTGTGCTTAACTCTGCACTTTTCTTTTTAGCAACTGCTGTATTCATTACGCTTTCCTCCGTATCTGTGCTGCGTTGGTGATGAATGCCCCGAACATATCGAGGTCGATTGGTTTACCATTCTCAAAACGTTCTTTGACAAACGCCTTTAATGTAGAAGGGTGAACGTAGGTTTTTGTTGTAACGGGAAACCCCTTGTCTTGCAGGATACCAACGACATCTCCTGCTAGATTGTCTTGACCCTTGCCAAAAGAACAGATGATATCGTTTTTGATAATGTCATCTAGTTCATTACTTCTCAGCCACTCGAAAGCATTTTCCCGATTAGCTACGGGTATAGATGCTTGCACGATCAGCTTGCGCTCCACCGATACACCATCCACATCGATACGCTCCATGCCCATCTCATCCATCAAGTTCGGGATGCTTTCGATAGACAGCTTCTGCTTCTCGGCTTTCAAAGTTTTAAGGTGTTGCTCCGTGTCCTCGATCTGTTGTTCGATGTCACGGAGTTGTCGAACCAGTTGGCTTAATTGCTTTCCAGTTCCTTCATCGACATCCGCTAACGCATTAACTTCGTCGAATATGTCTTCAAATATTTCAACCATAGTTTTTTCCTCTTCAGGGTTGTGGTTGACACACAAGTCAATGTGTCGTACCTTGCACTATATGGGAGGTTACACATGACTGTCAACTATAAATTTAAAACTAAACCATATGATCATCAACGGACTGCAATGGACTACGCAGGAAACAAGGATGCATATGGGTTCTTTATGGAGATGGGAACAGGTAAATCAAAGGTTCTAATCGATAACCTTGGCACTCTGTTCCTCGAAGGTAAGTGCAACTTTGCTCTTATCATTGCACCAAAAGGTGTGTACCGCAACTGGGTAGCAAAAGAAATCCCAGAACATATGTCGGATGATGTACCGCATCGAGTAATACGATGGGTATCATCTCCAAACAAGCAGCAAGAAAAAGAATTAAATAGTGTCAAGCATGCATACTCTGGCTTGACTATCTTTGTGATGAACGTCGAAGCATTCTCAACTGTCAAAGGACAGAACGCAGGGATGTGGTTAGCAAAGCGACTGGGCAAGTTCGGTATGATTGCCATCGATGAAAGCACCACCATCAAAAACCACAAGGCCAAACGAACCAAGGCACTGATGAAAATTGCAGCAGGGTTCTCGTACCGTCGGCTCTTGACTGGTTCGCCAGTAACCAAGTCGCCCCTCGATGTGTTCTCGCAGTCTGAGTTCCTTCGACCTGGTCTTCTAGGATATGATTCCTACTGGGCATTCCAAAGTCGATACGCAGTAGTCAAGAAACAAAACATGGGTGGTCGTTCGTTCACACAAGTGGTGGGCTATCGCAACCTCGATGAACTAACAGATCGTATTGATCGGTTCAGCTATCGGGTACTCAAGAAAGACTGCCTCGATCTGCCCGAGAAAACTTATACCGCACGTTACATACCGCTGACCAAAGAACAGAAGATGATGTACGAACGTATCCAACGGGAAGCATTGATGCTGTTCGATGATGGAGAGATGGTCACTGCTCCTGCGGTAATCACGCAGCTACTTAGATTGCAACAGGTATTGTCGGGACACATCAAGACTGACGAGGGAAAGATTGTTACCTTCCCGACCAGACGCATGGACGCGCTGCAAGAAATCATGGACGAGCATGACGGCAAAGCAATCATCTGGTCACGCTTTCGATACGACATACAAGCAATCGTTCTCACGTTAAAAAAGAAATACGGAGAGAACTCAGCCGCAGGATACTTCGGGGACACAGGGGACGAAGAGCGCAACGATATCGTACGCAACTTCCAAAACCCTAACCACCCGCTGAAATATTTTGTCGGCAATCCATCTACCGCAGGATACGGTTTAACTCTGACCGAGGCGGATCTTGTGGTATACTACGCTAACGATTTTAATCTGGAGACAAGGATCCAGTCTGAAGATCGAGCGCATCGTATCGGTCAGAAGAACCCTGTCACCTATGTGGATCTAATTTGTGAGGGCACTATCGATGAGAAGATCGTCAAGTCCCTTCGCTCCAAGATTGATATCGGTGCAAGAGTATTAGGAGAAGAGGCAAGAGAATGGCTGACACTAAAAGCAATAGACTAAAACACGAAGCTGCAATCGAAACAATCGTAGACTACAAGCGTGGTCTCAGGCACCTCGATACTGGAGCCAAAGAGTTTTCGATGCAGACAGGCTTGGACGAAGACATAGCCAAAGCATTCTTAAAAGGAATGAAGAAGCACAATGTCACGCAGATCCGAGGGTACAGCAAAGAACCTGACAGATTGCGTGAAGGTAAGAAAGGTAAACCAAATGAGGCTAAGACATGACACAATCTGAAATGAACTTTACCCGTGATCGAACACGATACGATCAGATGGAAGAAGCCGCATTTAAATACCACAAAGAGTATCCAGAAATATACGAGTTGTTCTGTAGGTTTACCTTCGACATAATCAATCGAGGGTTTCAGAATTACGGAGCCGATGCAATCTTTGCACAGATCCGTTGGCACACTGACCGTCCCGATGTGGATGGCAAGACTACCTTCAAAGTAAACAACAACCACAAGACTTTCTACACCCAGTGGTTCGCTCGAGACTATCCTCAGTACGCAACATTCTTTCGTCAGCGTGTGAAGATAAGCATGTTTAAACCTGCGTCTCGGTTCGAGGAACTTGAACCTCAAGACTTTGAATAAAAAAAATCCCCACCGTTGCAGTGCGTAACCTAGCCAGGTGGGGACTTAGTGAGCAACGAAGCCACAGGCGTGAACTTCATCGAGCAAAAGGAAATATAATTTCTATTAATTAATAGCAGAATTATT
>UEXM01002553.1_pt1 | contig 12769 bp, 16 predicted proteins | sample 1796661 | NCBI WGS metagenome assembly UEXM01 (sample SAMEA4772469, study PRJEB27181) | metagenome | reverse complement strand
AACCTAAATAGTTGTGGTAGACTTTTCTGTTCCTCTAGTTGTATTATAAACAGTAGAAGTAGTATATGATGTAGTTGTAGAGTCTGTTGTATTATAAACAGTAGAAGTACTATATGCTGTTGTAGTTGCATGACTTGTATTGTAATATGTTGCTCTACCAGTACTCCTACTCGTGTTAAAGTATGTAGTATAAGAAGTTTGTGTTGTTGTGTCAGTACTTCTAGTTGTATTTCTATCAGTGTTGTAAGTAGTGGTTCTACTAGTAGCTGATGTTTCAGTTGTACCTCTATTTGTAGTCACACTAGTATTCCTACTCGTACTGAACGTTGTGGCAGTAGAATATTGAGTAATTGTAGAAAAAGCGGTACTAGTATTAAAACTAGTAACCGTGGCGGTACTAGTATTAGGCATTTCTATATGTTAAATTAATGAATGGACAAATAATTATACTATCATCATCTTTTAATTGAGGTGTATAGTTTACTCTCATTGTGCCAGATGAATTAAATTCACTTGCGTCACCGTAGCACTCTATTATAATTAAATCGTATTTTTTAGAATCTTGATATGTTTCAAAATCATCTACTTTTATTACATTTATATCATTATGTAACCAATCTACGTGATCAATCAACTGTTGATCTTCTTCAATAACATCAATACTTGTGTAGTTTTTATTTCTTTGTATATATTCAGGTATTAAACCTAAACCTAAACTAATAACTAAAACATCACCATAAGTTATATTATCAAAACAAGTATTAGCAGTACACTCTTCACAATCGTTGAAATATGCAGACAAGCATGGCTCCCAGTTTTCAGCACCACCGGCAGTTACTCTATTTTTATATTGTATAACAGAAACTTTTTGAGTACTACCGTCAGTATTGACAACCCAGTCCTCCTTACTTATCGTAAAGTTATTTCCATCATACTCTGTTATTAAACTTTCATCTATCATAGTTCTTTAATTGGTATTTTATAAATTGAATTATTATAATATGCGTTTTTAGGTGGTTTAATGTTAACATCATAAAACTTAACATCGTCCCAACCCATATTTTCTTTACCAGAGTGATTCCACCAGCTGACTAAACCCTTGTTCATTTTAGCTTCACAAAATTGTTTAAATTTTGGCAAATCATCATCTGCGTATGTATCTATTAATATTACACTATACTCACTATCTTTTACATTTATCCACTTATCTTCGTGTAATATAACATTAGATTTATTTTTAGCCCAAGACCTTAATCTTGGTATTATATCTTTATGGTTCTCACATATCGTGTGTGATGCTGGTTTTCTTGCTTGTATAGCATCTGACAGTATTCCCATGCCAAAACCACATTCTAAAACATGATCACCTTTATTAACACATAGCTCGGCTATTTTGTTCATTATAGGTGTTTCCCAACGCATCATCACTTGCCAAACACGACCACGACTAGATTCAAAAAATACTATCTTGTCGTGATCAAACTCTAAGCTTGTGTCCTGGTATTCTTCTTGAAAACCCATTATGGCATTCCTCCACCACCACCTGGATCACTACCGCCACCGCCGCCGCCTCTACCGCCGCCGCCACTGTTACAATTATGAACTGCAGTTACTAGACCACCGTATGCTGATACCGTTGCTACTACCACAGCATTACCACCACTGTTCTGAGATATACCGTAGTTACCTCCACCTAGAGATGATGTACCACTTGAGTTTGTATATAAGTTATCATTAACTTCAACGGTTGCACTAGAGCTTGAGTTGTTTTTCAATATGTATATTGTTACAAACGTACTGTTATTACAGTTTGATGATGGGAACGCTACAGAGTTTGTTCTTGCTCTACTTGGTAATACTTGAGTGGTATTGTAATGAGTAGTTGTATTTCTTGAAGTACCGTAAGTATGAGTTGTTATTGTAGATCTAGCTGTTAACGTATTTCTACTAGTGTTAAATGATGTATTAAATGAACTACTGTACGTTGTTGTTGTTGTTGTACTAGTGTTATATGTAGTACTTCTAGATGTATTATATTTAGTACTAAACGTAGTAGTTGTAGCTGTAGCTGTTCCACGACTAGTACCTCTAAATGTACCAACTGTTGTGTTAAACACTGTAGTTGTTTGTGTGTTATAAATAGTTGTAGTACTTCTACTTTCACCAGTATTCCTTGATGTATTGTAAGTGGTAGTTGTGTTTCTACTTTCACCAGTGTTTCTACTAGTATTAAATACAGTTGTGTAAGCAGTTGTTGTTGACCTAGATGTAGCAGTACTTCTAGATGTTGCAGTTCCTCTACTTGTTGATCTAACAGTATTGTAACTAGTATTAAACTCAGTTGTTCTAGTTGTGTTGAACGTAGTACTTGTTGTATATATTGTGTTTGTTATTCTAGATGTTAATGTTGATCTAGTTGTACTAACCACAGTGCTTGTCGTAAATACAGTTGTTGTACTAGTGTTATAATGTGTATTAAAAGTCGTAGTTGTACTGGTATTATATACCGTGAGAGTAGATCTAGATGTTGTTGTTGATCTACTTTCAGTTGTATTTCTACTAGTTGAGTATATAGTTACCGTGTTTCTACTAGTAGCGTAAGTAGTGGCAGTGCCTCTAGTTGTAGCAAAAGTAGTTGTAGTATTAAAAGTAGTCAACGTAGTTGTATTATAAACTGTATTAGTTGTATAAATAGTTGTAGTTGATCTACTTGTGGTAGTAATTCTTGACGTACCGTAAGTTGTTTGAGTTGATCTACTAGTTCCAATAGTAGTTGCTCTAGATGTAGCTGTATTCTTACTTGTAGCAAAAGTAGTTGTAGTATTAAACGACGTTAATGTAGTTGTGTTAAACGTAGTTGTTGTAGAAGTTGTTGTATTATAAACTGTATTAGTTGTATATACTGTAACAGTATTTCTACTTTCAGTTGTATTTCTAGATGTAGCAAATGTTGTTGTAGTAGATCTTGACGTACCATAAGTGGTTACTCTACTCGTTTGAGTAACTGTACTGGTATTAAAAACTGTAGAAGTTGTATACGTTGTTGTTGTGTTTCTACTTTCTGTTGTGTTTCTGCTAGTAGCATAAGTAGTATTAAACGACGTAAGTGTCGATCTTGTTGTATTAAATGTAGTTATAGTGGCTGTTGTTGTGTTGTAAGCCGTTATTAACGTATTAATAGTGTTTCTAACAAAAGTACTAAACGTTGTATTGTAAACTGTAGTAGTGTCTCTTGCAGTACTTTTAGATGTTGTTGTACTAGTATTGTAAACAGTAGATGTTGCCTTAGAAGTTGTCCTAGACGTACTCACGACAGTACTAGTTAGTCTACTAGTGCTAACCGTAGTAGTTCTACTCGTTAATGTTGACGTAGAAGTATTATAAGCTGTAACGAACGATGTATTAAACGCAGTTATAGTTATTGTGTTAGTTATTCTACTTGTTGATACAACAGTGTTATATACAGTTTGAGTAGTTCTACTCGTACCTATAGTTCTAGTAGTTATTCTACTTGTTGAGTATGTAGTGTTTCTACTCGTTGAATATGTTGTTTGGGTGGATCTACTTGTTGAAAATGTAGTTAATGTTGATCTAGTTGTATTATAAACAGTCGATGTGTTTATACTTGTAGGTACCGTTGTACCAAAACTAGTAACCGTAGATGTGTTAAATGTAGTTGATTTTGAAGTAGCAAATGTTGTATTAGTTGATCTAGTAGTGCTAACAGTTGTATTTGTTGTTCTTGTTGTATTATATACAGTTGTAGTATTTCTAGCTGTTTGTACTACAGTACTAGTTGGCTTAGATGTAGAAAATGTAGTCGTTCTACTAGTACTAAATGTAGTATTGGTCGATCTAGACGTGCTAGTCGACCTATTAGTACTTCTACTCGTGTTAAACGTAGTAGTAGTATTCCAGAAATCTATTCTATTCCACAACCACCTCATGCTATTATATTAAGGTTGAGGTAATAATTGAAACTTACCTACATAGTTTAAAAGTATCTTATTCGATGCGTAAACATAATATGATATTATAGCTGTAGCGGATGCTGTTAAGTTAAAGTTTATAGTACTTCCACCTGGAGTATAGGCGTCGCCTGGATCCATAGCTATAGTTGTATTACTTACATTTCCTGGGTTTTGAAGAATAATATTACCAGACTTACCAACCCTTGAAGCATCTAGATTACTAAAAGCAATAACATTGGCAGCGCCACTATTAATTGACACTAAATAATTATTACCTGGTTTGTCTAAATCTACTGTGTGAGTGTTACTTGAATGAGTAACCGTGACAGAAGGTTGTATTATATGATGAAATATAGCCATATTATTATAGTTAAATTAATACAGACGGTGCTCACGCACCGCCTATATTTTTAATTAGTTATTAAGAGTAAGCTACTGTTCCAGCACTTGCACCCGCTGTAGAAGTTATAACAACTTCAATATCGTTGCCTGGTGCCGCAGCAAAAGTAACCTTAATTTTGCTTGTTGATGCAGAGTTAGATTTATCTGTTCTAGCAATATCAGCATAAACAGTTTCTTTTGATACTGAATCAAACAGTTGAACAATTACATCTTCAGTTGCAAGATTATGCTCAATTTCAGCATATAGGTTTGAAGCAAATGTTGCATTAGAAACATCTATTGTTGCAACTTTTGATCTAGCGCCTATTTGTGTTGCATCTACAACTTTACCAGCACCTGAACCAGCTTTAACTTCCGAAGCTGTAGCAAGTTCAACAACACCAGTTACTGAAGTTGAAGCAGCTTGTTTTAAAGCGCCAAACGCTGCGGAAGCAGTAGATTGACCAGTACCACCTTCAGATATTGGTAAGTCACCAGTTACATCAGCTGTAAGATCAATAGCGGCTAAAGTTATTGCTTGACCAGATATTGATAAGTAATCGTGTGATGTAGTTACTAATGTTACGTTAGTTGAATTATCAGTACCAGCAGCATCAACACCTAATGTTGATCTACCAGCAGCAGCATCAGCATCATCTAGTAAACTACCACCAAAAGCGGTAGCAGCACCTAAATAACCCCATTGTGCGTTACTAATTGTTACTGAGTTAATATTTTCTAACTGAGCACCTTCAGTAGCTGTTAAGTTAGATATTTCAGTAATTTGAGTTGTAGTTAGTGTTTTATTGCTAAGTGTTTGAGTACCGTCGATAGTTGCAATATCACCTGAACCAGTACCACCAACACTTACACCATCTAACTGATTTATTTCAGTAGGTGATGCAGATATTGTTCCACCTACAGCTGAAGCCATAAGAGGCACATGACCAGATAAGTTTGGTAATGTTATTGTTTTATCAGATGATGCATCAGCAGCGGTAAGTTTTATTTCATGATTATTACCATCACCAGCTCTAAATGCTAAAGTGTTATCTTCAACAATTTGAATTGTTTCATCTTTGTAAGTAGTAGTACCAGCAACTGTAAAATTACCAGGTACTGTTACTGTATCAGCGTTTGTACCAATATTAACAGCATTACTTGCAAAAGCAGCTTCTAGTTTTGATTTAAAGTTTGCAGCTGAAACATTATCAACAGCTGTGTTACCTGCAAGAGCAGTAGTACCTGACGTACCAAGTTGTAACGTATTTACCGAACCACCTAATGAAACAGCTGAACCGTTAATAGTTATCGAACTATTAGCAAGTTTACCATTAGCAATTGATCCTGCTAATTGTGAGTTTGAAATAGTACCAGTTAATGATGACGTTGGGTAATTAGTTGCGTCTGCAAGATCAAAAGCAGGAGTTGCATCACTACCGCCTAATGATAAACTAACACCACCATATGAAACTGATGAATTAGCTAATTTACCGTTTGCTATTGAACCAGCAAGTTGTGAATTACTAATTGTTCCTGTTAATGATGAAGTAGGATAGTTTGTAGCATCTGCAAGATCAAACGCTGGTGTAGCGTCAGAACCTCCTAGTGACAAACTAATACCACCGTAAGATACAGTAGAGTTTGCTAGTTTGCTATTAGCTATTGCGTTTAACCCTAATGTTATAGTACCACTTGATGTAATTGGTGAACCAGAATCAACCTGTATACCATCGGTACCAGATATTGCTACTGAGGTTACAGTACCAGAACCTGTTCCGGTTCCAAGTGCAACCCAAGCACTAGTTTCTCCACTATAGAACTTTAACGTTCCACTGTCGTATATTATCTGTCCGACTCCAGGTGATGTGACTCCACTCGCCGCTTGGTTGTGTAGCCTCACGTTTCGGATTTCCGCTGACTTTTGGAAATCCATGTGATTTAAAATAGGTATTGCCATAATTTTGTTGTTTAATGTTTAAGTGCGAGACTACTCGCGGTTTTTATTATTTTTTAATATATGCATATCCACTAGCAGCATTTGCTAATGAAATTGTTAATTGATTTTTATTTACATAAGTTACAACACCCATTGCTTGGATGTTTGCAAAAGATCCACCACCTGATAACTTAATAGACACACATGGTAAATAATCTTCTAAATCTAAATTATGCGTTATCGACCAAGTGGTCGCCGCATTATTTTGATGGTGCTTATATTGTGTAGTCATGTTGTTAGCTACAAAAGTAGTAACATCACTTATCAAGTAGTTTTTTGTTGTTCCATCGACATCAGTTCCTAGCAACTTGTCGTTGGCTGATATACTCGCATCGTTTGGTAAATTCTGTATTCTAGGCATTATTTATTCTTTTTATATTTTTCAACACTTCGACCTCCGAAATAGGCCCCAATTGTGGTCATAAGGACAAGCTGAAGTAAATCTGTCCACTTTTCCTCAACGTTAAAGTTTATAGAACCACTATCTATAAATACCATGAGCACGGTCGCCACTATAAGGAATATAAGAACGAGAGGACGAACTGAACGCGTTAACCAGTTTCCGTGCTCTAAATCAGCTTTCCACCTGTCGGTTACATTTTTTTGCATTGCAGCTTCAGCATCTATCATTATTTGAGTCATCTCTTTCTCAAACGCTGCTTTTTCATCTTTAGTTCTTATAAATCTATCAGCAACTCCAGCAAGTTTATCTACAACACTTCCTCCAGCTTTACCAAACAACTTTGCTAGTACACCACTCATTTTAATACCCTGGTCTATTTAGTTTACCTCTATTCATTTTAAATCCTTTTTTCATTGGATTTTGTGTGTCCATCATACCAGTTGGCATAAATACTTTTTTATTAGCAGATTTTTTTCTTTGTTCGTCAAGATACTTTTTAATAGCTTCTTTACCTTGATTTCTAATTGCTTCAGGTATATCAGCATCTAAACTACCAGTACCTGTTTCAGCACTTTCTATAATCTTTTTATCACTGTATTGATTTGAACCTTCACTACCTTGACTATCAGATAAATCTCTAATTTTTTCTTTTACTTCATAAGGTAAGTTCTGTATATCATCACTATCGTAAGATAATCTACCAGTTCTAATATCTCTAGCTATTTCACCAATATTCATTTTACCACCACCAACATCAAAACCTTGACCACCAAAATCTCTTTTAATATTTCTATTATCTTCATTCCCTTTAACAACATTTTCTTTACCATCTTCATTTAGTGTATTTAACCTATTCATTTCATTATAAATAGCTTTTGTTCTAGCAGAACCATCTGCTCTGCCAGGTAAGTTACCAGCTTTTCTTAATGATTTTCTTGCTTCGTTAAATAATTTTTGTTCGTTTGGAGTAAAACCTCTTTTATCGTTTTTAATATCTTTTTTATCACGTCTATCTTGTCTACCTTCTAATAAGTTTTGACCCCAGTTGTTTAATAGTTGAGAACCAAATGATAAGTTGTTTGAGAATTCACCTGGTTTTTCTTCTTTTTTCATTCTAGCATCTAAATCTAATTCGCTATCTTCACCATCATCACCTGCTATTGGATCAACTACATTTTCATCTGCCCAAGAACAACCTGGAACACCACGTTTTCTTGAACCATCTTCGTTGTAACACTTGCTTTTAAAAGCGTTATCTCTTTCTTCGTTAGCTTCTGGTGAATCTTGCTCACATAATCCTTCATTATTCATTGTATAACCAGGAGGACAAGTATCGACTGTATCTTCTGTTTCTTCATTGTAATCTAAATCATATAACTCATCGTTTATCGACACAGTACCACTTGGTGGATCTGTTTGTTTAAAAGGAGCAGCATCCATTAATTCATAGCTTTTTTTACCTACTATGTTTCTTAAAAAGTTACCTACTTTACTACCACCTTTTACTTTGCCAAACATACCGCCATCTTCTCCTTCAACATCTTGATTAACATCATTTCTTGACTCTGTAGCTTCTTTTATAGGCTCAACACAGTCTTCACCAGTTTCAGGGTTTACACCGTCTATACACTTTTTTTCTGGCTTAGCTGATTCTTTTATTTTTTGACCACCTTCTACTGCAGCAGCGGGATCAGCTAAAGCTTCACCGCCACCATAAGCCGCTTGTGAATTTACATTTTTAAACTTAGCAACAGAGTTTAAATACTCTTGCTCTAAGTTTTTCTTTTTACTTTTTCTTATTTTGTCGTATAGTCCTGGCATAATTATTTGTTTGTGAACATTCGATCATACATATCACCTTCTTTTTCATAGGCTTCTTTTTCCCATGGTAGGTTCTTTGATCCTTCGTTCATAGTTTTTCTTGGGTATATAGTACCTTTCCAATAAACAAACTCATCGTCATAAGCCATATCACCACCTTGCATCTGGTCGTGATGTATTTGCTCGTGAGCGATGGCTTCTTTACCTTCACGCGAATTTAAATCTACATCTTTACTTACGTATGTTGATCCATCTATATTCGCTTCGGCTATAACACCTTCGTCTAAATCTTTTTGTATAATATCTAATGAGCTAATAACTTCATTAGTATCTTCTTGATCCGAATTATAAAAATTCGCACCTTTCATTTTAAAGCCCACTATTTTCCTTTATAACCGCTAGCGTAAGCCGCTTTTCTTTGAGCGTCGCTTTTAAATTTGTACGCCATTGATTTATTCTTCTTAGCGTGGCTTTTGTGCTTTTTGCCTACTGCTTTGTTTGCAACTTTGCTCGCAACTTTGCCTACAACTGCTTTACCTAATGCTCCAGCTACTGCACCTAAAATTTTATTAGGAGATGGGGTTTTAAGTTTTTTAGCAGAAGCACTTACTTTAGCTTCACCTTCTTTTCTCACCTTTTCTATTATCTGTTTTCTTTTTTCAGCGCCTTCTGGAGTACCAACTGGCTTACCTGTTATATTAGCTCGTTTTGGCACAAAGTTAGTCTTTTTGCCTGGTGCAGCTTTAATAGCAGCTTGTAATTCCATTGGTAAATCGTCTTGATCGCCTTTTAAAGCTTTCTTAACAGGTGATGTACTGTACTTAGGCATTGACTTCACAGAGTTATTACCTAGTTTTAGTTTTTGAAAAATATTAGTTGCTTTTGGTCCTGGTTTTCCCATGATTATCTGTCTTTGTCCTTAATCATATCATCAATAGCTTTATTATAAACTTTATCAGTATATGACCGGTTGTTAAAAAAAATGTTTCGTTCTGATGTTGGAAGATCCTCCTCCCCTAGTAAGATTCTGTATATACGGGATATAAGTTGACTGCATTTAAATGAGGTTTTGTATATACTATATTTGATTGTAGTTCTGTTTCGATGTCTCCACACTTCGATCCAGCCTTCACGGCGTAATCGCTCCCATCGGTTTTTATCCCATGACATTGTGTAAGAGCCATCTATAAAATTATTACGTGTAAATCGCGATTTGCAATCTAAATAGACTAAAAGTTCTAAATCAGCATCAGTTAATTCATAAGTTTTACAGGCCCATTTTCTAACAAGCCTGTAATACTTAAATAATTGAATTTCTCTTAAATCTGACGCTGTTAACCGCATTAGTCAATCAGTACCACGTCTTTTACTGTTATTATTTGGTAACTTTTATCATCTTTTTGCATAGAATTACCAGCATGTTTGTCGTAATAGATAATGTCATCACTTTTAACACCCTGTACTAAATTACCTACAGATATAGCTTTACCTTTATTGTATCTATTATCTGTTATTTCATCTGTGAGTTCTAAGCCACCAATTTTTGTTGGTGCTTCTTTTATTTTCTCAACTACTATATAATAATTAACTGCTTGCATTTTCAACTCTTATATTAGAAATTACACAATCTGCAGAAATTACTGTAGAAACAACACTAACTGCATTTTTTAGCGCTGTTTTTGTAACCAAAACCGGATCTACGATACCAGACTTGATCATATTTACTTTTTCACCTGTTATAACATCAATACCAATACCTTCATCATGACAGCCACAGTCTTCTATGCCTGCATTTTCTAGTATTGTAAAATAAGGTGACGTAATAGCATCTATAAGTACTCTTTCACCGTTGTTATCAGGTTTTATATTATCAGCTGCGTTTTTTAATGCAACTCCACCGCCAGGTACGATACCTTCTTGTAAAGCAGCTTTAACAGCATATATAGCGTCTTCAACTCTATCTTTTCTTTCTTTTAACTCTATCTTCGAGTTACCACCAACTCTTATAATACCTACAGATCCTGATAAAATAGCTAATCTATCCTTCAGTCTCTTCTTTATATAAGATTGTTTTTCTTTATTTATCTTGTCGTTGATGTCTTTTATTCTTTCTTTTACATCTTCGTTTAATAAGCCAGTCGTTAGGACTGTAGTTCTGCTATCTGTCACAGATTTTACTACTTCACCTAAACAATCTGGCCGGATTAACTCTAAGTCATCTCCTAATTCTTCGTCAATTACCTTAGATCCGGTTAAAAGTGCTAAATCTTCAATAGAATCACGTTTTGTAGGGCCAAAACCAGGTGGATCAATGATGTTAACCTTGATGTTACCCTTAACTTTATTCATTAATAACGCAGATTTTACCTGCTGTGACACTTCTGCCACTATTAATAGCGATCTATTATGCTTAATTACATGTTCTAGTACCGACTGTATCTTTCTAATGTTAGGTATTTCAGAAGCTACACATAAAATGTATGGACTTTCAAGCACTGCTGTTTGTCTATCCTTATCTGTTACCCAATGTGGTGATGTAAGCTTGCATTTTAACTGTACACCTTCGACTATTTCAGCGTAAGTATCAGCTGTTTCGCTCTCTTCCATCAAAACTACACCATCTTTACCTACTTTTGTGTAGGCATCAGCAATAATAGCACCTAATTCTTTGTCATTATTACAGCTTATCGCTGAAACATGGCTAAGAGTAGCACCAGATACTGCTTTGGAGTGTTTAGAAAGGTACTTATTAACCTTTTCACTACAAGATTTAATTCCATTTTTAATATCTCTTATTGATTCACCCTCATATTGCGGGTCATTCACTGTTTTTATTAGCGATTCAGCAAGGACGATAGCTGTAGTAGTACCGTCACCTGCTTCTTTCACTGTATTTTTCGATGCTTCTTTGATTAATGTGGCTCCTATATTTTCTACAGGATCTCTTAGTATAACTGAATCAGCTACGGTAACACCATCTTTTGTAATTACTGGTCTTCCCATTTCATCTTCATATATAACACACTTACCTGAAGCGCCGAGGGTAGATTTTACTGCTTTTGCAAGCTTTTCTACACCATCAATAACTTTACTCTTAGCATCATTGCCAAAGTTTAAGTCCTTGACAATCTGACTAGGTTGATTAAATTCCATTTGATTATATTTTTTGTTATTATTTAAATGTTTTAACAACTTTAGGTCCTTTTACAAACTCTAGTTTTTTACTGTAGTGATCTACACTACCATCAACTGCTTGTTCAGCACCTTCTATTGTTTCACGTCTAGTGACGTCATACCATTTATCGTTTGTTTCGATGTCTTGGTATTCGGTTTGATAGTAACCATTAGGTAACTGGACTATACGCCAGTTTTTCTTCTCTGCAAGGTGCTTCCACGCTGCAATGGTTTCATCATTAACTTTGGGTTGACTAGGCATACTGCTAGTCTTGTAATAAAAATACGTCATAATTTTGGTATTTAGGTTAAAAAATTAGTTATGCAACCTCACCTCTATCGTGAGTTGCTCGGTTATAAGCAATAGATGTTCTACGAACTTGTCCACTTGGTGTATGGTGTAAATCAGAATCACCTCTCTGACCTATCCTTTGGTTCTCGGCTTTCTTCCTACGTCTAGCAGGCGTCATAGCCGCTGCTTTGTCCCTTGCTCTTTTTCTTCTTAATGCTGCGGGACTGAGCCCTTGTGAATTTGCTATTGCCATACAGGAATAATCACATAGTTAAGTAGAAATTTAAAAAGGTGACACTTGCCTATTACTAGTATACTCTATATAGCTACTGTCACAAAAAAAAATATAAGATATTTTGAGGTATAGGGTAGCCCCTACCCCTCTTCACCTTTACATTATAAGGAAAGTCAATTATATTTACCCAGCCCCACCTTGCCGGATATTACCGCGATCATACCCTATATATACCGATGCTGCTCTGTGTATAGCATTTATTACTAACTATGTTTCGCCTACATATTTCACATGTTATACTAGGCCGCTCGGTGTATAGCATTTCACCCATGCAGTACAGTTATATTATCCGCTTCACCACGTATATCCTTTGTATAACTATATATTAATATATACATAGTTAATACGAGTGTAGTTGGATAATATATATGTAATATGAAACAAACTAAATTAGAAATAGAGAGAGAGTGTGGTATAATAGAAACACTAAAAC
>UEXM01002552.1_pt1 | contig 12773 bp, 10 predicted proteins | sample 1796661 | NCBI WGS metagenome assembly UEXM01 (sample SAMEA4772469, study PRJEB27181) | metagenome | reverse complement strand
AAGTTTAAGGGGTTGTTAACCTCATAATTTGCCATACTTTGGAGAAGTAACCCACCTTTGTATGCCTTTAAATATGGTGAGTATGGCGATTTATGTTACTTTAGAGGGGAAAATCCCTAGAACCCCATGTTGCCTCGCCTGACGGCGAAACCCAGCAAACTAATCGAGACTTTATCCTGTGATCTCAACGATAAACTACAACAGGTCAGTCGGCGCATCGAAAACGGTGACAACCAAAACGTTATCCTGCGCAATCGCACCGGTAAAACAAAGTGGCGGCTGCCCTCAACCGGTGTTAAAAGTATGCTGAACAACCCGTTCTTTGACCAGATAAAACCGATTAATATTACCGATGTACTGCGCTACGTGGATCAGGAGACTGGCTTTCTGGACAACTTTGAACATGTACTACCTGTCCAGTCGAAAGGCCGTGCGAATGTTAATGATCTGTTGGCCGTTATTATTGGTAACGGCACTAATTACGGGCTGTACGGCATGGCCAATATCTCCGACCGGGCGTATGACCAACTAAAAGGTATCCAAGCCAATTACCTGCGGCCGGAGACGCTAAATAATGCCAATGATGTAATCAACAACTCGGTCGCCAGGCTGGCCATCTTTAAACACTACAATATCCAGGAAGACCTCATCCATGCCAGTGCCGATGGGCAAAAGTTCGAGAGCCGGTTGGAGACTTTTAAAACCCGGTACTCCTCAAAATACTTTGGTACTAACAAAGGCGTCTCGGCCATCACTTTGATAGCCAATCACGCAGCGCTAAACGCCAAGGTGATTGGCTCCAACGAACATGAATCCCACTACATCTTTGATTTGTTGCAAAGCAATACATCAGAGATACAACCCGATGTATTATCGACCGATACCCATGGGGTTAATCATGTAAATTTTGCCTTGTTGGATCTGTTTGGCTACACCTTTGCCCCCAGATATGCCCAGTTCGGCAAGGTCATTGAAGAGATGTTCAAAGTCAGTGAAAACAAAGACCAGGGCGTAACACTGAGTTTAAAAAAGCCGATTAAAACAGACCTCATCATTGAGCACTGGGATACCATCCAGCGTATTGCCATCTCGCTTCAGGAGAAAAGTACCACACAAGCGATTCTGGTTCGCAAGTTATCTGGTTACAGCAAAAGCCACCCGTTATTACAGGCCCTGACTGAGTACAACCGTATGATCAAGGCCATGTACTTACTGGACTATATCGACGATGCTAGTCTCCGGGGATATGTACAGCGAGCACTGAATCGAGGCGAGGCCTACCACCAATTACGCCGTGCTATCGCATCGGTTAATGGTAACCGATTCCGAGGTTCGTCAGATTATGAAATCAGCTTGTGGAATGAATGCGCGAGGTTGCTCACCAACGCCATTATTTACTTCAACTCAATGATACTGACCCGTTTACTGAGGCACTTCGAGGGCATTGGCGATGAAGAAAAGCTGGGGATTACAAAGCAGGTGTCGCCGGTGGCTTGGCACAACATTAATCTGAATGGGACTTATAGCTTCGACTTTGAACAAAACCTGATCGATATCGAGGAAATAATGCGGCCGATTACCGAAACTGGAGGAAATGTCTAAGTTAATACCCCTCTGGAGACCAGGAACCACGGGGGCTGTGTAGTATTATGTCTTTTTAAGACGGAAAATCCCCAGGACCCCACCTTGGTGCGAAAACTTTCATCTTATAAAAGTAACCACCCCTTACTTGAAGCATTTACCGAATACAACCGATTAGTAAAAGCTCGATATTTGCTGAGCTACATTGATGACCCTGAGCTGCGTAGTCATGTGCAAAAAGCACTGAACCGCGGTGAAGCCTATCATCAGCTACGCCGAGCGATTAGCCAGGTGAATGGTGACCGATTCCGTGGTAACAGCGATGAAGAGATCGAGCTGTGGAATGAATGCGCTAGATTAATGGCCAATGCCATCATCTACTTCAACTCCAAAGTTCTCAGTAACCTGCTGCAAAGCTTTGAGCATCAGGGCAAAGACAAGCAAGCGGAGACCATTAAGCGAGCATCTCCGGTCGCATGGCAGAGCATCAATCTGAAGGGTAAATACCTGTTCAATCAGTCTAGTGAAATGCTGGATATTGAGTATCTGATGGCGCCGATTGAGGAATATATACCGTTCCTGGAAAAGTAATGCACCTCTACAGCCTAGGAATAGCAAGGCCTACAGAGCGAATTGCAATATTTGGCGGCAAAATCCCTAGAACCCCTTACGGGAGAGACGCTGGATACTACTGCGGGCAAGAGCGTAGTAGGCGTTTCTGGTTTTCTGATCGGTGGCTTTGCGAGTGGTGGTCCCATAGGTGCGTTGGCTGGCGCTGGTCTTGGCTGGATTCTGGGTGATAAAACTCAGGAAGCTCTGGGTGTTGGCGGCAAGGCGTATCGAGTGACGACAGAAAGCGGTGAGGAAATTGTCGTACGTTCCCCCAATAAACACTGGGAAAACGGTGATCAGGTTCGGATTGTGGGCAACCGTTTGGTTGCGGAATCTTCAGTGCTGGAAGTCAGTAGTCGTTGATTTGGGTGTGATAGGGCGGGATTCCGGAAGAATGGGCTGTAAAACCTACGCGTTTTTACAGCCCTTCGAGTGCCGGTTCTAATTGCGGGAAAACTTGAAGTCTATTTTTGATGTTCGATAAACTCTCTCAAAATCGTAGCCCCTGCTGACCATCCCTTGTTTTCTGCTGTCTGTGCCGTTTTAAGTTGAGCCTTCTCTTGTGCCACTACATAAGCAAAAAATTCAGCGTGCTCTATCGGGGCCGCTTCTTTCAATGCGGCAAGTTTTTCCATGTAGGGCTGTATGATAGCCACAAGCATGCCCGCTGTAATAGGTATAACCGAGGAGACATAACCGGTTAACTTTCCGCGTGTGCGTGTGAACAGATTGGGTTGGTAGTCCAAGTTAAGTTCACTTTTCATGCGCTCGTAACGGCCTCTGTTCAGTTTTTCCAGTTGAAAGTACGCTTGATAGAACTCCCCCATGGGAGAGCCTACTCGGTTCTTGGCTATGATTTGAGTGGAAAGATAAGCAAATACACGATTGTTGTATTCGGCTTTTAGCAGCTTCCGGTATATCTCGTCGTTGTCATTGGCATACACCAAGCCAGGCATGAGTAACGCTGCTAGATAAGTAAAAGCCAGATATTTTTTTATCTTCATTCTTTGTCCATACGATGTTGGATTTTCTCAGTGATTATCCTCTAGCGACTTGTTACCCCTATTTAAGTGCTCGAAGAGCTTCAATGATTGCGGCCCTCTCACTGGGGTCTTTTACCCCGCCAAAGCCCATAGTAGTGCCTGGTACGGTGCCGGCTGGGTCTTTCAAGAAACGATCAAGAGTGGCTTCGTTCCAAGTCAGGTCGCTCTCTGATAAGCCAGATGAATAATTGAAGTTATTGGCCGAAGCGGCGGGTTGTCCGTATCTGCCTCTGAGATTGGGGCCTACGCTTGCTTTTCCGGATGTATCTGTGGAATGACACACGGTGCATTGATCAAGGGTAGTGTCTTCGTTGACACCGGCTATCGGTTTTTCTGTGTCATACGTTGGTGTCGTACGTGCGTTTAAAAGACGCGCAACACTTTGGCCGACTTGGTTGCCCGTTGCAATGGCACCGTCGATAAATCCACGCCAGCCCAAATCAATATCACCGCCGGCAAAATGCACGCGGCCTTGAGGTTCGCGTAGTGCGGGAATTGAATCTTTTAACTGACCCTTTTTCAGAACGCACCAGGTGCCTTGAGAGTAGGGATCGAGGTGCCAGTCATAATGCAGAGTGTCCACCACATCCACGTCCGGCAGAAAACGGCGAAGTAGTTTCTGCACTTGCTGGTGGTCGTTGGGGTCTATTTGTGACGGATCGGTGGAAAATGCCACAAAAATTGTACCTTCCTTTGGACTGGCCATAGTCATAATGGCGCTTATGGGCTCTTCCTCTGACGCCAGCATAAAGGTGGGCTCTACATTCTGTCGGATGCGAATGTAAAACTTTACTCCTGAACCAGCATGACCTTCCTCGGATGCCTTTATTTTCTGTGGTGACAACGCAGGTGAAAATTGAATCGTGGATAGTACATTCATCGGGACGGCGCTGATTGTGGACCGGCAAGTGAATGTTTTTCCTGTACTGGTGACTATTTTTACGTGATCTCCAAGGTCATGAACTTCCTTCACTGGCGTACCCAGTTCCACGTCGGGGCGACCATCGTCCAGCATTGCATCGATCAAGCTTCGCGTACCGTGTTTAAAACTATAGCGAGAGACGCTATCACTGTAACGAGCAATATCACTACCAACGAGGGACCACCAGCGTTGCATTTCTACATAGCTGGCTTGATCAAAATCCCCATGAACGGCAGAACCCAAGAGGCCCTCGATGATAGGTGACAAGGAAGGCGACAGGTCCATTTGATTGAGACGATCGCGAACCGATAGGGTGTCAGCGTTATGCCAATTATCGGTGCTGAAAGGATCGTAGGGCAGAGGAAAGGAGTGAGTGGCGCCGTCGTGAAATTGGTGCATCTGTTCATTGGCAATGGCAAAGCCTTGATAGGTAGCCAGCGGAGGGGATGGCTCACTTTCGGGAGCATTGTTCTCACAGACAGCCATTTTAATCAGTGGTGGGATACCGCTCATGCCTGCATCGCGGGCTTCGTCTCCGTCCCACCACAGTAAGTTGGGAATCGTTCCGGGGGTGGAATCCACTAATGGTAAATTGTAGCGATTAATCTCAGCAAAAACGTTAGGTTGAGTGGAGTGAACCCAGGCACCACCGAGCTCAAACAGTTTTCCATCGCGCTTTACCGTAAATGTGCGTCCGCCAAGGCGATTGCGGGCCTCTAATATCAATACTGATAACCCGGCTTGCCTAAGTTCTCGAGCCGCGGTAACTCCAGCGAAACCGCCACCAATGACGATAACATCATAATCGCAACCAGGGGTTTTACTTTTGTTTTGTTTTTCGCTTGCAAGCACATTTGGCACGCTCGCTGCGCCCATGCCGACAAAAGCAGCGCCAGCCCCTTTAATAAAATTACGACGTTGTTTATTGTTTATTTGATTATTGTTTGGCTTAGCGGAATCTTGTTTAGGCATAAATGCCTCCATAGTATTGAATTTGTTTTAGTTATGCGGGTAAAACACTGCATACCTTAGGTTAAAGTAGGTATGCAGTAGGTAGAATTTATAGCTAGGCTTATTTTAGAAGTAGCGCCATGTGAACTCGATACCAGCCATGCGAGGCGCGCCTATATTTAATATATCTAAACCAAAGGTAGCCTGTGCATCATAGGCTTGGTTTACATACGTTTCATCGGTAATGTTTTTGATCCAAAAGGCAATTGAATATTCATTACCATCACTTTCTGTATCGTATGAGATACGGGCATTGCTTAACCAGTAATCATCCGCTTTAATACTTGGTGTATTAAATACATCAAAATACTGTTCATCAACGTAGTTAGCGTCTACATGGAACGATAAAGACGCACCGCTTTGTAGTTCAATGAAGTAATCTGCGGCTAAGTTAATGTTTAGCTCTGGTGCTGCCACTAAGCTGTTACCTGATAAATCAACACCACTTAACACGCCTTTGTCTACTTTAGAATCAACTAAACCTAAACCTGCTGTAATGTTTAATGCTTCTAACGGTACGGCAACCATTTCAAGTTCAAGCCCTTTTACGGTAGAGCTGTCAACATTAATTAAAGTTTGCGCGAGAGTTGTTGCGTCAAGATTTAAAAATTGTTGGTTTTTATAATCGTAGTGGAACGCTGCACCATTAAGTTGAACGCGGTTATCTAAGAAAGTGCTTTTAAAACCAATTTCAAACGAATCGATTGTTTCAGGGTCAACATAGTTGACTTCATCAGGTGCTAAAAACGCTTGGGCGTTATATGCACCAGAGCGAAAACCTGTGCTGTAGTTGGTATATACCAAGATGCCATCATCTGTTAAGTAATCAATACCAATTTTACCTGTCCACTCTTTGTCTGTGTTGCTTAGTGACATTGCTGGGATTGTTTCGCCAAGGTGTGGCGACATGTCATTACCCTGGTTGTCTTTAATGCGTGCAGACATGTCGTTTAAGTCATTATCGTCTTTGGTATAACGTACACCAGCGCGTAATGTTAGCTTGTCTGTTAACGCGTAATTACCATCAGCATAAACAGCATTACTGGTACGTACTTGCTCAAAGTCGTTATCTAACTGACAACCTAGTAAAGCAAAATCAGCTAAACCATTAATGCCTAAACCTAAAGTAGGAAGTACCGCATTTATCACATCAGCATTGGGTGTGGTCATGCCAAAGTCTGGGCCACCAAAACCAAATGCGTAAAGTACTGGGTCAAGACAGTCCGAGGTGTTTAACATACCGTCTTGGTTAATGTCTAAATCGTTGTATAAACGGGTATTGGTTGCAACTTCAATGGTTTCTTTAGCGTAGTATAAACCGGCAATAAAGTTAAACGGACCATCGTAGTTTGATGTTATACGAAGATCTTGAGACACCTGCTCAGCCTCTGAGCTAAAGTCTGATTCTATAACTTTTAATGGGCTGCCATCGGCATCTTCAGGTGAAATAAAAACACCTTCATCCCAAGAGGTAATTGACGTTAGTGTTAGGTTTTCGTTAATACCCCAGTTTAACGTTAGGGCAATAGACTCTGTGTCTATTTCTCGTTTAGCATCACGATTACTTTCAATTTCAAAATCGCTTAATCCTTCACGGGTATAAGAGCTGCTTTCGCCGCCATTAGTACCACCAATAGCGCCGCCGATAGTTGAAAATAGCTCGTAAAATTGATTACCCACACCCACACCTGCAGGGCCTACTTGCGCTAAAATGCCATAGTTAACTGGCGTTGAGCGACTTGAGGTAATACTTAGGTTTGCTGTTAGATCATCGCTAGGCGTCAGGGTAAAAGATGCGCGCCCGCCCCATTCATCAGTAGCAGAAGCGTCTGCAAAACCTGAGTTTTTGTTTTTCATCCAACCGTCAGCTTTAGCCCAAGTGCCCGCAACACGTACTGCTAATAAGTCGTCAATAAGTGATGTTTGAAAAGCACCTTGAAATTCTTTACGGTTATAGCTGCCTGCGCCAACTTTTACGTAAGCTTCGCGGTCAAAATCAGCTTTTTGGGTAATAAAGTTAACTGCGCCGCCTGTGGTGTTTTTACCATAAAGTGTCCCTTGTGGGCCGCGTAATACTTCTACTCGTTCTAAGTCAAATAGTTGTACGCCTTGCAGGGCAGGGTTGCCTTTAAATACTTCGTCTACATAAACAGCTACGGGGCTAGATTGGTTAAGCGAGAAGTCGTTCATGCTCACACCACGCAATGAAATAACGGGGAAACCATCGCCATAAGGTGTAGCGATTTGCATGTTAGGAATTTGCGCTGCAATTTCAGTGGTAGATCTAAGTTTTAACCCTTCCATTTCAGAGTTGCTTAACGCGGAAACCGACACAGGTACTTCTTGTAAGTTCTCGGTACGTTTTTGCGCGGTAACTAAGATTTTTTCTACTTCAACTTTTTTAGCTTTGTTAACTTTTTGTGTTTCTTCTGCGTTAACAAAACCACTGGTGCTTGACAAGGCTATTGTTATGGCACTGGCAATTAAACTTTTATTTAATGATTGATTCGATTTGAGCATTAGACTTTCCCCTAATTTTCTACACGGTATTATTTGTGTCATTGCGTGAGCTTGATCGCTATTTCGGCGATAACTACTTTACTTTTGCTGTTGAGCCCTACTAAACGCTAGCAACACCCTTGAAACAAATATTTTTATTGTTTCGCATGTATTGTTATTAGTTGTTTTAGTTGTTTTGCTAGCTATACAGTGTCAACTACTATTATCTTAGAGATGCTTTAGTTTTACTGGAACGACATTTAAGGACGTTTAATTGACATTTAAGGCCACAATTTCAGGTTTTTAACTTTTTCTGTGATATATTTTGCGCCTAAATGCAAAAAACTGCGGTATAGCAAAGCTGCTTTGAAAAGGTCAGAACAACATGAACCCTTTGATTGAATATCCCGATAAAAGCCCTGTTTTTAGATCGCAATGGCTTATTGACTATGCCATTAAACGAGGTATTTCCTTGCCCGAACTTCGCTCTGTGATCGTGCCAGCATATGCAGCAGAGCCACGTTGGCGTAAATTACCTATTTGTAGTTTTCTTACTTTATTTAATTGGTTATCAGAGCGGTTAGCTGAGCCTTATTTAGGATTGCAGTTACTTGAAGAAATAGACATGCAAGATTTTGGTGGAAGTGCCGCGATGGCTTATCATACCTCTACTTTGCAAGAGTGTTGTGAGTGTTTATCAAGATATGATCAAACAGTTTCTTTGGCGACAGAGGTTAATTTTTATCAAGATAAAGCGCTTGATCAAAGCGTGATGGAATACAACTTACTGGTGCCTGCTTATATCTATAGCAAAAGTGATGAAATGCTAACTGTTGGCTCGTTTGTAAAGTTTGTGCGCTTGCATTTAGGGAGTAACTGGTACCCTGAAAAAATATATTTTCGCTTTTCACAGCCTGATGAACTCTCTTTGCTTACAAACTTATTTGGCCCTAATCTTTTCTTTGATCGTCCACGTACTAGCTTATGGTTAAATAATTATGATTTAAATACCAGAATCAATTCATCTAACCCTTACTTGTTAGAAGTGCTGAAAAACCATATCGAAGAGTTATATCAAAGCGCTATGAAGCAAACAGATTTGTTGGCTAAAGTGCGTCATTTTATTGCTTGTGCTATTGGGACCGACAAATGCAGCGCAGAAGCGATAGCACAACAGGTGTTTATGTCGCGGCGACATTTAACGCGAAGACTAAGTGAAAGAAATACTTCGTTTCGCGAATTAAAAAATGAAGTGGTGTTAGAAATTGCACAAAAAGCATTAAGTGAAACCGATACACAGATTAGTGAAATTGCGAATCAATTAGGTTTTTCTGAGTCTAGCAGTTTTTATCGTTCATTTAAGTCGATGAAGGGAGTGTCACCTAAGAACTATCGTTTAACATGTAAGCAGTAGTAAAAAAGTTGATAAAATCATATTGAGTAGCTTACGTTTTTGTCTCAAACTATCATTATTTCGTCTCAAAATACCATGTAAGCTTGTTGTTATCTCGTTAATATGGCTAAACAACAATTCTAAAATAACAATGAGAATCTAGGCCTGATAATGAATATATCACTTCAACCAGATCAACTTGCAGAAAAATTAGCTGAACAATATCACTTGCAACGCCAAAGCTTTTTAAAAGATACAGCTGAGTCCGTTTCGGAACGTAAATTACACTTAAAAAACCTTAAACGATTGCTTGTTGAAAATCGTGAAGAATTGCTGGCAGCTTTATGCGAAGACTATGGTAACCGTTCTTATCATGAAAGCATTATAGCAGAATACATTGCAGTAATTGATGATATTGATAGCACTATTAAGCACCTAAAAAAGTGGATGAAAGTGCAAAAGCGTAAAGTTGACCACACTATGTATTTTGGCGCTAAAAACCGTGTTATTCCACAGCCTTTAGGAGTTGTAGGTGTTATCGTGCCGTGGAATTTTCCCATTAATTTACTGTTTAGCCAACTAGCTGCCATTTTTGCAGCGGGAAATCGAGCCATGGTTAAAATGTCTGAAAATTCATTAAAATTAAGTGCCATTTTAAAGGAGTTATGCGGTAATTATTTCGCACCAGAAAAATTGCAAATTTTTGAGGAGACTGGTGCGGTGGGTATTGAGTTTTCGAAAATTCCTTTTGATCACCTAATTTTTACCGGCTCAGGTGCAACTGGTAGAAAAGTTATGGCGGCGGCGGCGCAAAACTTAACGCCTGTTACCTTAGAGTTAGGAGGTAAATGCCCCGCAATAATCGACTCCGATTACGTGCTAGATAAAGCGGTAGAGCGTATTATGTTTGTTAAACAATTTAACGCAGGGCAAATATGCACTTGTGTCGATTATGTTTTTGTACATAAAAGCCAGGTTGAAGAATTTGTGACTAAAGCCAAGGCTTGGGTAAATAAGCATATTCCTGATATTTTGGCGAAAGACTATACCTCTATTATTGACGAACGATCCTACCAGCGTTTACAGCAAACTATTGAAGACGCGCAGCAAAGAGGAGCCCGCGTGATTAATCTTACTGAGCAACAAGGCAATGCAGAGAAGCGTAAGTTGCCGGTTACTTTAGTGTTAGACAGTAGTGATGATATGCTTATTCGAAACCGCGAAACTTTTGGTCCGCTATTAATGGTTTTACCTTATGAGTCGCCAGAAGAAGTCATTAACTATGTAAACGCAAAAGATCGCCCCCTTGCGATTTATCCTTTTACTAAATGCAAAGCCTTACAAGAGTTATATATCAGCAAGATTATGTCAGGTGGTGTTACGGTGAACGATGCATTGTTTCATGTTGGACAACATGACTTACCTTTTGGTGGCGTAGGTGGCAGTGGTATGGGGCATTATCATGGTTATGATGGTTTTCTTACTTTTTCTAAATTGCGACCAGTTATGTATCAGGCAAATATAACTTCAGGAAAGTTATTAGCGCCGCCTTACGCTTCAGGCTGGGCTAATAAAATTACCAATGCACTAATTAGATTAAAATCAAAAATATAGTAGTGTTAAATATTTAATTATATTGGTAGACGTTAATCCAAGCTAAGAACAAGGACCTGTGTATTTTTAAATCAATTAATTGCGAATATTTCTCAAAGGTTTTTGAAAAGTGCTAACTCATCAAGATAATGAGCGCACTATATTAGTTTGAACTCTGCAGGATACCTTTTATAACTTCTTGCTTTAGCCATGAAACAGCTCCCGTTATATCACTTTGTCGTCTCTAACCTGATAAGCAAGCCAATGCCCGCTATGACAACTGAGCTGCAGTTTTGGATGTAAAAGGTGAGGTAGAAGTGATCTTTAGCTTTATCTCGCAAAGGGGGCGAAAGCGAGTTAGAGTTAATATTCTAAATATATTTAAAACTTACATGATTCAATGTCCGCTTTGGGGATTTTAGATCTAATTCAGTGCAAAAATTCTCGGCACAATCTCAATTGTGAATGGATGTGAGTTTTTATATAAAAACGATAACTTTAGGATCCCTGATCTGCCGTTTTTAACTCAAAAGCTAAGGTCAGTTCTTTGGCTATAAGTGATCATTAAAGTTTCTGACTGAATATCAGGTATTATGATTGAAAAACAAAGAAATCAATAAACTCTTATTTGTTTTAGTCCATTAAAATAAGCTACTTCAATATGAGATCAGTCCCAAACATTATGCATAGTCACAGTTTGTGTGTTTGATTCTAAGTCGGACCTTGCAGTTTTAAATTCATTTTTGGATCTTTTAACACGATCCCTTTTTTTAAAAGTAACTTATGCAACTGCTTTTGTAGTTTGGCTTCAGCATGGCTGCTCTGTGCAACACTTAGCTGTTGTTCTTCACTAAAATGGCAATGTACTAATAAGCTGCTTGGAAAGTAGTCAAACTGGACTGTATGACTTAAATGGCTAAAACCATCTATTTGCTTTGCTTCTTCATTAATTTGGGCTAATACAGCCAATAACTTCTTGTTCAAACGTTGGCATATTTTACTCATTTTCATACTTTATGACTTACTCAATAGGCTCTAGCGGTGTTTTTCAAGTTACATTGTAACCTATAGTTGGAACAAAAATATTGCCAAACGATATAGGTTTAAAATCAACTAATCGTGTACCAGATAAAATCATGATCCCCATGACATAATAAATTTATTATCTGATAATTAACTCTCTTTTTATTTAAGTAAATATCAAGGGAGAATTTGATGGAATGCATTCCCATTAGCAATACTAAAACCCTAATAAAAGTATCTAAAAAGCAAAGGCTTAGGGTTTATTTGAATTCATTAATAATAAGGTTCATAGAATATTTAGTATTATAAATAATTGAACTAAAATCGAATTTTAATTTTGTTCTTGTTGGTGCAGATTTTATTTTTTAGCAATGTGAAACTGCATCAAGTGTAGATCGGACTATATCGTGAGAGAAGGTAAAGGCAAGCGAGAGTATATACTGCCAATAAGTGATCGTGCTTGTGAATGGTTAGTCCTTTATCTCACAAAGCTTAGACCTCAACTAGCGCATATTAAATCAGGTAGTGCGTAGTTTTTAAATGATAATGGCTATCGTGCCAATGCCTTATCTGATATGGCATCGCGTTATGTGCGTTTTGCTGGCTTTAAAAGAGCAGGTGCTTGTCATCTGTTCCGTCATTCAACAGCAACCATCATGTTAGACAACGGTGCCGACATTCGGCATGTGCAAGAGATGTTAGGCCATGCTGATATAACCAGCACACAAGTCTATACCTTTGTGTCATGTACTAAGTTGCAGGAAGTTTATAAAAATAGACATCCTTCAGCCTTGAGTGATAGCGTATTTTTAATTAGGGAAGATGCAGAGACAAAAAAGCCGCTAATTTTAGCGGCTTTTTCATATAATAATTAGGCAGCGAGTACAGCGTGGCTACTTTTATAACTTCGCCTCTGATAATTCACTAACCCTCTAAATTCACTCTTCAGCTCAACAGAAGCTCCCCATTCTTTAAGGGGTTCTAGGGATTTTCCCCTCTAAAGTAACATAAATCGCCACAACCCTCGCAGTTAATGGCTTGTGGAGCTGGGTTACCTTTCATTTTAGACTTCATTTTCAACAATAGGCCTAGTTAT
>UEXM01002550.1_pt1 | contig 12784 bp, 10 predicted proteins | sample 1796661 | NCBI WGS metagenome assembly UEXM01 (sample SAMEA4772469, study PRJEB27181) | metagenome | reverse complement strand
GAAGAACTCTCATAAGGATTTTAAATGCCCAATAGAGGTAAATTTATAGGCAATGATAACCTATACGTTCCTGATGCTCCAACTATAGGTACGGCTACTGCTGGTAATACTCAAGTATCAGTGACATTTACTGCACCTTCTGATGTAGGTAATGATGCTATTACTGCTTATGGTGCGTCTGTAACAGATGGTACTAATGTAATTGGTGCAACTGCATCATCTTCCCCTATAACTGTAACTGGCTTATCAAATGGTACAAGCTATACAGCACAGGTATGGGCAATTAATGATTATGGTAATGGCCCATTGTCTGTTGCTACTTCTAGTTTTAGTCCTGCTGCACCAGTAGGGATATGGTCTGGTGGTGATACAGGTCCTCACGTTAATACAATTGACTATGTAGTTATAGCAAGTACAGGAACTGCTCAAGATTTTGGTGATCAAACTAGGATAAGTTCACAAGGTTCTTCTGTTTCCTCTAGCACTAGAGGAGTTATATATTTAGCTCAATCAAACATTGGTAGAGTAAATGAAATAGATAAACTTACAATAGCATCAACTGGTGACTCTACAGATTTTGGTGACATTACTAATAGTAGAGGTACTACCGCAGGAGCGTCAAATGATACTAGAGGTCTTTTTATGGGGGGAACTGATGGTTCCGCAGATGAAACAGTTGATTATGTCACCATAGCTTCTGATGGCAACGCTATTAATTTTGGTGATTTAACACAGGCTAGAGCAGGACCTGCAAACGGTACTTCTTCTTCTACAACTAGAGCAGTTGCTGCAGGAGGAGATGCAGGTGGTGTTTCTAACGTAATAGATTATAGAGCTATTGCTTCAACAGGTAACTTTAGTGATTTTGGTGATTTAACTGTTTCTGGGCCTTATCCGGCAGCGTGTTCTTCAACAACAAGGATAGTTTTTGCAGGTATAAACGAAGGAGACACTATGTGTTTTATCACTACTGCTAGTACTGGAAACGCTTCTGATTTTGGAGATCTTTTGGCTGCTGATGGAATGGGTAAAACAGGTGTTTCTTCAAAAACAATTGGGCTTATTGGCGGTGGGCAAGGGCCAATAAACAATATAGACAAAATCACTATAGCTTCTGCTGCAAACGCCACTGATTTCGGAGACTTAACACAAGCTAGAAGATTTTGTAATGGCGGTGTTTCAAGCGCACATGGAGGATTAGCATAATGGCTCCATCGTATTCAGGTGTATGGAATATATCTACTCAGTATCAGTATAGATCTGGTTGGCCTGTTGATGCTAATTTAGGTGCTGTTGGTATAGTTGCAGGAGGACAAACTGCTGGTTCAGGAAGTGGTGCTGTAGTAAATACTATAGAGAAATTTTTAACAGCGGCTTCATCTGGTAACACTACTGACTTTGGTGATTTATCTGTAGCTAGACATTCATCTTCATCTATGGGTAATGATACAAGAGCAATATTCGCAGGTGGATGGGATAATTACTCTGGAAGTTCTCGTAGTAATGTAATTGATTACATAACCTATTCAACATCAGGAAATGCTACAGACTTTGGTGATGTAGCTGCAACAACATCTGACGCTAATTGTTCTGCTTCTAATAATGTAAGAGGAATTACTTTTGGAGGAAGATTAGTTAGTAATGGTAATATAGATAATGCAATAGAGTACATAACCATAGCTTCAACTGGTAATGCCATAGACTTTGGTGATCTTTCTGTTGGTGGTTCTTATACACAAAGGCACAGACAAGGTAATGGTATGAGTGGTTCTACTACTAGAGGATTAGCTTCTGGTGGTTATACTCCTGCTGCTTTATCAAACACCATTCAATACGTGACTATAGCTAGTGCTGGAAACTCTACAGACTTTGGTGATATGTCATCTTCTACAGATGAATTAGCTCATATGTCATCAAATACTAGAGGCGTTATTGCAGGTGGTTCTGGTGGTGGTGGTACTTTTATAAATACGATAGAATATGTAACGATTGCAAGTACAGGTAACGTAACAGACTTTGGTGATATGACAGTAGCTAAAGCATTTTTGATGGGTGCATCTAGTTCTACTAAAGGTTTTATAATAGGTGGTACTCCAGCTAATGGTATAACTAATACTATAAATCCAATAGAAACAATATTATTTTCAACTACTGGTAATGCTACAGACTTTGGTGATTTAACTACTGCAACTAGATCAGGTTCTGCAAATACATCAGGTCACGCAGCAGTACAAGATACTGCATTTGCAAGTCTACCTGCTACCCGTGGATTACTAGGTGCTGGAAACTATACATCTACATTTATAGAATATATAGACATAGCAACAACTGGTAACGGTAAAAGTTTTGGTGATCTACTATATGCAGGTAGAACAACAGGAACTGCTAGTAGCTCAACTAGAAATGTAGTTGGTGGTAGAAGAACAGGTGCTGGAAGACACGATCACATAGACTTCAGCACTTACAGCACAAAAGGTAAAGCAGTTGACTTTGGTAACCTAACTCAAAATGGTGATGGTGGAGGTGGTGGTGTAAGTAATGGTACTAGGGGTGTTATTAGTATAGGCCATACAGGTTCTGCCTATTCAAATGCCCTTGAATATGTGACCATTGCATCAGAAGGTAATGCTACAGACTTTGGAGATCTTGTAGATGATGCAAATGTAAATGCTACAGGAGTATCTAATACAACAATAGGTTTATTTACAGGATCAGGATCTAATACAGGAACTTATGGCGCTCATATAGATGCTATAACAATAGCAAGTACAGGTAATGCAACTGACTTTGGCGAGAGACTTGATAATGCTTACAATGTAGGGGCAGTATCTAATTCAACTAGAGGTGTATTTGCTGGTGGCTCACAAGCAGATGGTACATTGTTAAATGTCATGGACTATGTGACTTTTTCTAGTGCAGGTAATGCAACCGATTTTGGTGATCTTACTACCTCAAGGAGAAGTGTAGGAGGAGGTATGTCTAATTCAACTAGAGGTGTATTTGCTCAATGGAGCGATAGTGTTTCTAACAATGTGATGGACTATATCACTATAGCCTCAGTTGGTAATGCCACTGATTTTGGAGATCAAATAGGGTTACATACCAATGGTTATGGTGACTCAAATGGACATGGAGGTATAGCTTAATGACGCAAAGATACCTTGGTGGAATAATAACAGCAAACCCAGTAGAACCATCTAGCAATCTATCTAATGCATCTGCATCTGGTATGTGGACATTGCAGGAAGCATTGAGTTTCTATAGAGCAGGTGATTGGCCTGATCCTAATTTAGCTCCTAATTTTGTATTTAATGTTGGAGGTCTTAACAGTAGTTCAGCTTCACTTAATGTTATTGATAAAGTATCTGTAAATTCTGCTGGTAACGCTTCTGACTTTGGTGATTTAACAGTTACTGTAGTTGATAGCACTGCTTTTGGAAATGATATTAGAGGTATAAATGGGGGTGGATATTCGGTTGAAGGTGGTGGAAAAGTTAATGTAATAGATTACTTCTCACTTGCATCTTCTGGAAACGCTTCTGACTTTGGTGATCTTAGCGTAGTTAAAGATGAGAAATCAGGTTTTTCTAATAACGTAAGAGGTATATTTGCTGGAGGTAGAGTTGCTGATGGAAGTAGAATAGATGTTTTAGAATACATAACTATACAAACAACAGGGAACGCAACAGATTTTGGAGACTTTGCAGTTGGGGATAGATCTGCTTCTGCTGGAGCATCTTCTTCTACTAGAGGTTTAATGTTTGGTGGTCATAATGGAAGTGCTGTTGTAGATATTATAGAATATTCAACAATTGCCAGTGCAGGTAATACGGTAGACTTTGGTAATTTATCTGCTGCTAGAACTAAATTTTCAGCAGTTGCATCGAGTACTAGAGCCGTAACAGGTGGTGGTAATACAGGAAGTGCATTTGTAAATATAATGGAGTATGTAACGATAGCCAGTACAGGCAATGTTACAGATTTTGGAGATTTAACTAATCAAGCACAAGGTACTTCAGCAGGAGGTAACTCTACTACTGGACTATTTGCAAGTGGTCAATCACAAGCTGGGCCTTATCTAAACAATATTGATAATATAACTATTGCCTCTACTGGTAATTCTTCTGATTGGGGTGATATGACTGTATCTGTATATGGGCCATCAGCGCATGGTGATGGTACACCAGCAGTACAAAACGAAACTGGATTTGCTCCTGCTGCTATAGGTCTTATAGCAGGTTCTAATGTTTCTGGAAATGCTGCTGGGTATCAAACTACTATACAATACCTAAACCTTGCATCTGCTGGTGACGCTGTGATGTTTGGTGATCTCCTTGAAGGTTGTCGTAATGGTTCTGGGTTAGGAAGTGCTACAAGAGGTGTGTTTGCTTTAGGTGGTACTGATAGTGATGAATCTGCTGATGACACAATAGAGTTTTCTATATTCGCTACAAAAGGTAAAGCTACGGATTTTGGTAATCTTACTGCTAATAGATTTCAACATGGAGCAACATCTAATGCAACAATAGGTTTGTTTGGTGGTGGATGGGAAAGTGCTTCTGTTAATAATATGGATAAAATAACCATAGCTAGTGAAGGTAATGCTACTGATCATGGAGATCTTACTCAACAAAGAAGGGGTCTAGCAGCAGTATCTAATACTACAACAGCATTTTTTGCTGGTGGTTATTCTTCACAAGCAGGTGCATTAAGTAATGTAATAGACTCAGTTGCATTTGCCAGTTCTGGAAACGCTACTGACTTTGGTGATTTAACAACAACGAGACAAGTTTTAGCAGGAGCATCTAGTTCCACTAGAGGTGTGTTCGCTGGTGGTCAGGCAAATACAATAGATTATATTACTATGGCTAGTGCTGGTAACGCTACCGATTTCGGGGATCTTACAGCAAGTAGATCATATCATGGTTCGTTATCTAATAAAACTAATGGTGTATTTCCGGGTGGTATTAGCTCAAACACAACTATTGATTTTATTACTATTGCTAGTACAGGTAATGCTAGTGACTTTGGAGATTTGTTGTATGCAGGGCCAGAATCAACACAATGTGCATCTAACTCTCATGGTGGTATAGCTTAAATAAAACTTGACAAACGCTTAAAAATATGGTATATCTATATTCCCATTCAGGGGGATACATATACTAATAAAGGAGATAATATACATGACAGATACAAACTTAGTAGTACATGAGTTAAAGGTAAACTTACCTGCTGATGTAAAGCCAGAATACAATACAATGTTAGCTAACATACAGGAGAAGATGCCAGCAGTTGCTCAAGCTACTTCTAACTTTCATAAGTCACACTCACAGTTCATGGGTGTTACATTAGACGTAACTGCAATCACACCAATTCGATCTGTAAAGCACACACTAGCTGAAATAGACAGAACTAGAGGTGCATTGCAAGAAGCATACATTGGTATGAAGAAGAAAGAAAATGAACTAAAGAAGAAAGAACGTGACCTAGAATCATGTGAAGATGAGTTAGATCGTGAACTACTAGAGATAGAGATACTAGAGATAGAAGGACATTTAGCAGGTACTAAAAATAGTGTGCAAGGTGCAATCAGAAAGATGTCATTCTTTACTAACCAGTATGATAACCTTATGAAGCATATAGGTAAAGAAGAACTGACTGAAGCTGACTACGAGTTAGAAGAAGCACGATATCATATTATGACCTGTATGAAACAGGCACTAAATAGTGCTAGACCTAGAGGTGGTACAATTGATGAGGGTAATATGATCTACCTATTTGACTTAGGTATCAATGCAGCCCAAGCACAAGCAGAAGTATTTGCGTACCTACAATGGGAAAATAAAATTATTAGTGAAGGTAAAGCCCCAACTCATGCTAACACAGTAGAATGGTTAGAGGCTTGTGCAGATAAGTGGGCAAGTTGTCCTGCTGATTTTGCAAACAGTCGTGGTTTTGATGTATATGATCCATTGTCATTAACTAATGTACCACAATTAGAAGCAGCCGAATAGGAAAGGAAACCAATATGGCTTATAAAGTATGTAAATATCGGCTCAATGCTGATGGAACAATACCAGACTTCTTGCACTTTGGGCATAGCCCAATGGGAATGCATGGAGTTTATGTAGTTGTAGATAGCTCTACTGCATCACCTAGAGATAATGTTATGGTAGGCATTGTTAAAGATGGTGGTAGTGGAGACTTTGAAGAGATTACTAGTAAAGATAATCTACAAACTTATCTAACTTCTGTATCAGGTGATTGGACAGATCCAGATCCAGATGACCCCGATAGTACTGTAGCATTTGATAATGCAGCTCATGCAACTTTAGTATGGGATGCGTTAGACGCTTGTAATGCTACGTTGTAGGAGTCACTGGGATGGAAGAGATATCACCAGTAATTTTCTGGAACGTAGTACTGACGCTGGTGATTGGCCCAGCTATTTGGATGTTCAGGAATCTCATGGCAGAAGTTAAACGAATAGATATACTTTTAAATAGAACTAGAGAGGACTACTCTACTAAGCAGGAGTTAAGAGAAGATATGCGTATGGTATCAGAAGCTCTACATAGGTTAGAGGATAAGCTAGATAAGGTATTAGAAAAAAGGTTATAGACAATGCAAATGTTTCAAGGATTTAAACCAGAAGGTATGAAAAAGATACAGCAACGTATGGGTTATACTGGCCCTGCTGATCAGTTCCAATCTTATTTGCAAGCTAATCCAGATAAGCAGATGATGATGAATAGCTATGTAAACAAAGCTATGAACATGGCTAGTGGTGGTTATGTACGTAACTTTCAAGCTGGTGGTTTTAATCTGCCTGAAGGTTTTAATCCCCAATCATATAAAACAGCTAACCCAGATGTACAAGCAGCTATTGATGCAGGTCAGTTTACTAGTGCAGCTGATCATTTTCAAAAGTTTGGTGGTGGTGAAGACAGACAAGGTGTAGTGGGTTTTACACCTCCAGCAGAGTTTGACGCTACATCATATTTAGATCCTGAAAATAACTCTGACTTAGCGACTGACTTTGCACAAAAGAAAGAGGCTAATCCTGATCTTACAGCCCAACAATATGCAATAGATCACTTTACAAATTTTGGTGGTGGTGAAAACAGGCCGGGAATTACGGGAACAGGTACGGGAACAGGTACGGGAACAGGTACGGGAACAGGTACGGGAACAGGTACGGGAACAGGTACAGGTACAGATGGTCAAACAGTATCACAAGGACCAATACCTAGTTGGCTAACACCACCACAACCGGGTAGTCCAGTTACTCAAGCATTCGTAACACATACTAATCCACTTACAGGAGAAACTTATACAACTAGTACAGGTGGGTACACTGTTAATGTAGGTGGTGAAACAGATCAATCAACAGATGATACAGTAACAGGAGCTACAGGTGTTGGCTCTGTAAATGGTGCAGCAATAATAGCAAATAGGCCTGATGTATTGTCTGAAATAGAGGCTGGTAATACTTTTGGTTTAGATCCAGCTACGTTAGAAGGACTGACACCTGAACAACGCAATCAAAGATTAGCGGAAGCATGGTTTAATACATTTGGTAATAAAGAAGGTGTTAATCCTAATACTGGTTTATCTAACACACCTAGTAACTTTGATGATGTGTCAGATCAAATAATCATGGACTACTTAGATCAGTACCCAGATTTACGTGAGGCATTTGGTGGACCTCCTTACAGTCAGGCCACACTAGCACAAGCAAAAGCACACTATGCAGATTTTGGTAGAAAAGAAATAGCAGAAGGTAGTAGGGCTGGGTTAGTAGTATTTGACTTATCACCTGAACAATTACAGCTAATGCGTTTTGCTAATGATGAGTATAAAGATCTTACTGATGTAGAACTAAGACGTATCTATATTCAAATGGGTGGTAACATACCTAATTTTGATAGAGGTGCTACATTATTAACTCCTGCTCAAAAACAACTGTTAAGAGATGAGTTTCCAGATCTAGCTGGCATGGATGATTATGAAATACAACAACACTTTCTACAGTTTGGTAGACAGGAAATGCTTGATGGTACAAGAAAGAAACTTCCTTCACTTGTACCTCCTGTGTCTCCATATACAGGTTTAGATAGCATAGCAGACATAAGTGCATCTAGATTAGAAACTCCTGTACTAGCAGATGGCACACGTTTAGATGCACAGACAATAGCTGGACCGGGTGGTACAATTCCTACAGGTACAGATGTTAGTACAACAACTAGTCAATTAAGTGCAACAGATCCAACAGCAACTGCTGGTACTGCGGCTGCACCTACAGGTGCTACAGCTACACCACAAGGTACAGTAGCACAGGTAGCTAGTACAACAGGCACAGCAACTGGTGTTCAAGGTGTGACAGATGCAACTGCTGGACGTACCATGTCACTTACTAAAGCTAAACCAGATGCAGCGCAACAAACTACCTCTGCTGTAACAGGACAGACTGCTGAGACAGGTACAGGTATAGCAATTGATCCTAGCACACAAGTACAACGTGCGGGTATAACAGAGGCAGAAACAGTAGCTCCTGTTGCAGAAGCATCTGAAGCTGCTAAGTTTGTAGAACAGATAGTTGCACAGTCTGCTAACCCTACTGCTTCTGCTACTGTAGCTGGACAGCTTAGTAATTTATTAACTGACTTTGATGCATCTAATCCTCCATCATGGGCCGCTGGTGCAATGAGAGCTGCCACTGCTGAGATGGTTAGGCGTGGATTAGGTTCCTCATCTATAGCTGGACAGGCTATTGTACAGGCAGCAATGGAGTCAGCCTTACCTATAGCACAGGCAGATGCACAGATACAGGCACAGTTTGAAGGACAGAACCTATCTAACAGGCAACAGATGGCTGTATTCTATGCACAGCAACGTGCTAGTTTTATGGGTCAGGAATTTGATCAGGGTTTTCAATCTCGTGTAACTAATGCAGCAAGAGTTGCAGACATTGCAGATAAGAACTTTACTGCACAACAACAAGTACAGTTAGAGAATAGTAACATTGCAAACACAATGAACCTAAGTAACTTAAGTAATAGACAAGCTGTACAGATGGCAGAGATTGCATCACTAGCACAGTTAGATATATCAAACCTTAATAACAGACAACAGGCAGCTGTACAGGAAGCACAAGCATTCTTACAGAAAGATATGACAGATGTAAGTAACGCACAACAGACTACACTATTTAATGCACAGCAACGTATACAGTCTCTGTTCACTGACAGTGCAGCAGACAATGCACGTAAGCAGTTTAATGCTTCATCTGATAATCAGTCAAATCAATTCTTTGCTAACTTAGCTACCCAAACTAGCCAGTTTAATGATGCACAAAAGAATGCTATAGCACAGTTTAATGCAGGGCAGGAGGGTACAGTTAGTAGATTTAATGCAGAGATAGAGAACCAACGTGATCAGTTCAATGCACAGAATAGACTAGTCATTGATCAGGCAAATGCGGTATGGCGTAGGCAGATAGCTACAGCAGATACAGCTGCACAGAATCGTGTAAACGAATTAAATGCTTCAGCTTTGCTAGATATATCTGATACAGCTTATAGTGATCTATGGCAACAGTATTCAGATATGATTGAGTATGCGTATACCTCTGCTGAGAATGAGTTAGATAGAATAGCGTCACTAGCAGAGGCTAATTTAAGTGCTGATGCACGTAGAGATATACAAGCTGAAGCAAGTAGTTCAGCAGCTGGAACAGCAATAGGTGGTTTAGTTGGTACTCTAGGTGCTGCTTTTATAACTAAAGGATTAGGTTAATGAATAATAACTATACAACAGATGTGTATAATAGGTTAATGAAAAGTATGGAGACACCAGAACCTGAACCTAAAAAAACAGGTTTGCTTACACGTAATACAAAAAGCATGAAGAAAGAAACTCCATCTGAAATTGACATAGTAAGACAGTATGTACGTGTTATACAAGACCAGAGAGGTAACTTTAAAGATGGTTGATGAACCTAAATTTGACGCTCCTATTCCGGGCATGTCATTAACAACAGAAGTGGGCAATAGACCTTGGCAACAACCTACTAGATTTACTAAGACTAAAGATGTGGCAGAATACTACATAGAAAAATTAGCAGAGGATGAGTTTGCTGACATGCTAGTAGATGTAGCTGAGACAGGTATACCTCTAACCACAATAGCTAATACAATACAGATGAATAGTGTAATGCAGGGCATACATAGTGTAGACTCTGGCATACTTGCACTGCCTGTGATTATGGAGATGATGTTAGTTACGGTAGAAGCTGCTGGTATAGAGTACAATAGTGGTATGGAAAAAAATACAGAAGACAAGCCTATGAATACTTCATTGCTACTATCTAAGCTAGAAGAATTTACTACAGAAAAAACAAATGAAGAACCAGAAGATATGCCTATGCCAGTTATGGAACCTGACATGGGTGGTGGGTTAATGAGCAGGAGACAATAATGGGATTTGCATCAGGATTTACAGCAGGTTTATTTGGAAGTGTAGATAGAGCATTGCAGGAAGAGTTTCGTACTGCTAAAGCAGAAACTGCTCGTCTTACTAGTTTACGACAGGCTAGAACTGCCCAACGTAATGACGCAAGAGAAGCAAAAGTAGAAAAAGCTAATGAAGAGATACAAGCACTTGCTGGTAAGATAGGACCGGGATCAGGTATTATCTTAAATGATTTTATTCAACAGGGTGGTTTAGCCTATGCTAAAGAAGCAACTACTAAGCTACTAAACTATACTCAAAAAACTGGTATTACACCTGTGCAATTTTATAACCTAACAGAAGCAGAACTTGGAAAAAAACCAAATGCACAATTTTTTAATACTTTAGCACAGTCTGCTGTTCCTGCTGTAAAACCATTAGGAGAACCTGTAACTACTGCTGGTGGTATTGCTAAGTACTTTGGATACGGTGGTCCAGAAGTAGTTAAGAAACAAACAGAGGCAGCTATGGCATCAACTGGTGGTAGATCAGTACGTGATATATCTGGGTTGACAGAAGTACGAGGTGGTATTACCGATACTGCTATTCCAATTCAATATTCAATAGAGGACGAACAGATATTTAATGCAAAAGAATCAATTTCATTAACTGAAAAACTTGCAGACCCCAATATAACAAATAAAGAGAAAGCCGAATTACAGGAAAAATTAATAGCTGTAAATAATAAAATAGCTGCTAATCGTAAAATACAAAGTATTATATCTCCAGATAAAGATCCAAAAAGCCAATACTTTAGATTAATAAATGAAGGTAAAACAGAAGAAGCAGAGGCACTACTTCAGGTTATCATACGTTATAACGTTGACACAAAACCTAGTACTAAAACTTACGGTAACTCAGGTACAATGACTAAAGCAATGATAATGGGTTTACCTGCCTTTGTTGCTAAAAAAGTAGGCTTTGATCCTTTAAATCCTTCACGGCCTGTTAAAAGAAGAGTGTTTGATAAAGTAACAGGAAAATATATAACAGATGAGATTCCGGGTGAGCAAGCAGAAAAAGAATACAACATGGGATTGTATAAAGGGTATGTTAATTATGCTAACAACTTAGCTGTTAAATCTGATGATGCTGATTCTGTATCAATGCAAAAACTTTTAAATGAAGAGATACGTGAGTTAAGAGTTACGTTAGGAATAGATACTTCCAATACTACTACTACTCCTCCTGCTACAGGTACTGGTACAGGTACAAATACAGGTACTGGTACAGGTACAAATACAGGTACTGCCCCAAAGAAAAGGTCTGTCGTTTTAAATAAAAATACTTTTGTAAAAACATTAAGAAAAATTGAAAACGATCCCTCTATTCCTACAGATGAAAAAGAAAGTACAGCAATAGGAATATTTAGCGCATCAGGTTACAGTAATGAAGAAATTAAAAAAGTTGTAGAAGAGATAAAAAAAGAACAGGCAAGTGGACTAGATCCTTCATTTACTAAAAATAAATTAACTGCTGAAGAAATTAAGAAAACAATGGGCGATGGGCCTAGAAGAGATAAGCAGGGTCTTGTACCTCGCAGAGAAAGATTTAGTGCTTTATTAGAAGGTAGAAGAAATCCTTTAGGAGGTACTGAATATGACAAAATGGGTCCACAAACTTAGGAATTAAAATGTCTACAACTCAACTTACATTATCTGATAATGAACTCATAGATAAATACTATGTAGGAGAAGAGGAAAAAGAAACAGAAACTGTTGCTCCTATAATGTCAAATAATGAACTGATAGATAAATACTACGTAGGAGAAGAGGAAGAAGAAACAGAAACTGTTGCTCCTATAATACAGGAAACAGAACAGGAGACTGTGCCTGTTACGCAGAGTGACTCTTCTTTAATAGATAAATACTATGTAGGAGAAGAGGAAGAAGTTGTTACAGAAGAAGAGGTAGAAGAAGGTAAAATATCTAAAGCAGAGTATGCTAGTAATTCAGAAGTAATGGATAAGATTAGACGATTTGATAAAAGTTATTATGGAAAAGATGGGGGTCAACAAGAAGGTGAAACTAACGAAGAATACTTTGAAAGATTTTTAACTTTTAAAAGAGCCATAGAAAATAATACAATAAACATGTCGGGCATGATTGACTGGATACGTAAGTCTTCTCCTGAAGAAAGAGAAAACTTTGTTGATGTATATATAGATGTAGAAAATAATTTACCTAACTTCTATGAAAAAGGTGGTGGCAGTGCTGGCTCTGCAATATTCGACTACCTATTCTACACTGTAGTTGATCCTATTGTATTACTA
>UEXM01002549.1_pt1 | contig 12787 bp, 19 predicted proteins | sample 1796661 | NCBI WGS metagenome assembly UEXM01 (sample SAMEA4772469, study PRJEB27181) | metagenome | reverse complement strand
TCATTCTTCGACCTCCTCTGCGTCTATGTCTAAATCCTGAAAATAATCGTCCCAAAAATAGTCTTCGGAGGCTATGCGTTCTGCCTCCTCAAGGCTCTCGGCCTCGATATTTTTAATGCAGTAGTACTGCGTAATGATCACGTTGTATTTTTTCATGCCTCGACCTCCTCTACGGTTTCCTCTAACCAATCAACGTAATCGTGTGCGTCACCTAAGTTTTTTTGAAAATCCGCATGAGCTTTAGCTATTGCCTCTTCTTCGTCTTTAGCCTTAATGGTCACGGTGGTTGAAATACTACCGGTTAGCGTGACTTCGTGTGTTTTATTGAAAGCCTTGTCAAGTTCTTTGATTAAAGTTTTAAGTTCCGATGTATATTGTTCCGCTTCTTTCGTCGCTTCCTTGTAATAGCGATCGTAATCAGACTCAGACGCGGGGTAATCAGGCTTATGGTCTTCACCAAACCATGGAGTACCGCTTCTCATTCCATTCGCGTCTTCTATTTCATACGACTCGTATTGCCACTCTAAATCCGATTCATAAGCATTTAAATAAGACAGTGCTTTTTCTATTAAATCTTTAAGATTCATTTCGTTCTTCGTTTGTTTATCTGTAAGACGTTTGCATTTTTCATAAAAACGTTCGGCACATTTTATCTTTTGTTTTAAGTCATCTTCGTCTATGTGATCTTTTACCAAATTTTTTTCCTCATCCCGTAAATGATCTAAGTGAGCATCCATTGCTATGCATAAATGATCATGTTCTTCGGCGCTTACCGCTAATAAACCTGTCTTCATTTCGTTCTCCGTTTGTTTGATCGAACCTCGATTCTGGACTAGGTATGCGAGGTTGTCAACTACTTTAATCGAGTTGGTTCGATTCGACGTTTTTTAGATTGAGTCTAAAATTTATGTTGCATTGCAACACAATTTAACCCGCCTAACTTGTTGATTTAATTAAGAAAAAATAGTATTTGACTTTATCTTATATATAGTTTAGACTATAGGGTGGAAGTGGGGATTTAACTTCCAACGTTCTTTAACAATTTACACGGAGAAAAAAATGAAATTAGAAAAACTTTTAGGCGAAGTGTTTAGCGTAAACAACTCTGAAAAAAAGAGGTCTGAAAAAAATCAAAATGCTTATGACCGATACCACGCAAAAAGAATAGCTAAAAAGCTCAATATTACAATAGAGGTTACTCGTGATCCATGCGGTTGGTGTGCATGGATTTTGGCAGACGAGCTTGAGGGTGACGGTCAATTTGTTACTAGTTGGGCAGAGGCCCACTATAATTTACAGAGTGTTGAAATTATGAGAAAGGAAAAATAATCAAAGGGGCTTCGGCCCCTTTTTTTATTCCTTGTTCGCTTTCAAATATTCTGAAGCGCGGGCCGCGTTCCGTGGATCGTCTTTCAGTAGCCCGATGGCGTGGTTGCACGGACGGCAAAGCAGTCCTCGAACTTTGCCGGTCGAGTGATCGTGGTCTACTGCCATGCGGTAGACGAGTTGCGCTTGGTGTATCCCGCAGATCGCGCATTGGTAGTTTTGATTTTTGAGCATCGCTTTAAAGTCCTCGAAGGTGATGCCGTACTTGAGAACGAGTTTGCTGTCCTCGACGTTCTTATAAATCTTATTTCGAGGGGCAAAGGCGGGGCACTCACGAGCCATGTAGTTCTTCTTAATTGAACGGCTTTGTTGTTCGTGGACTCCCCCGCAGTGTTTACATCGACCAATCCATTTGGAGGGTTGTCCCGTCGAGATAATTACAACGTGATCGTTCTCTTGCCAAAGTAGATCGATCCGTGGTTTACGACTTCTTGTTTCTGGGGCCGATGACCGATTGCGGGTTGACATCGATTAAGCTGTTGGTTTTTTTGTCATACACTTGGATTTGTTGCTCTACGTTTTTTAACTCTATGTTACAAAAGTTAATCAACTCCACTCCCTTTTTGTACAAGGCCAAGGCTTCGGATAGAGATAGATCATCGTCTTCCATTCGAGTAACACAGCCCTCCAGTTCTTTTAAATTTTGTTCGAACGGTTTTTGTTTACTCATGCACTTTGCTCAACGGGCAATGAACGTTCGCTTTTCTCTCGGCCCCAACATCAGCACTGGCAAGGGCGAAACTGGCATAAAAAAGAAACAAAGCCAGTAATAACAACGTTATGTTTTTCATTGCGTCTACTTATTAAATAAATAATCAGCCAAACCCGCCAGTAAACCCGCGAGAATTGGAATTAAGGTAGAGTAAAGAGTAGAGGTTTTAGGCTTATTTTCTTTCATGAAATGCTCCATATAATGGTTAAATAAAAGTACAGTATATGAAAGATTATATTATAATGTCAACTTTATAAAAGGTATCGCTATGTCACAAGAAACTAACGAACTTACATTCTACACCAAGCTTGTCTATATTGAGTGGCAGGATGCTGTTGCCGTTTCCGATTGGGAAGAAGTGCGGGAAGCGGAGTTGTTTAAATGTAAAACAGTGGGCTTTGTTGTTGCTGAATCCGATTCGGCTATCTGCGTTGCCGCAGTTGTATCGGACGAAGATAAACAATCTAATTCCAAGATTCACATCCCGAAAGCTTGGGTCGATAAAATAATTCGTTTCCCGCTGTCTCGGATTATTGACTCTCCCGTTAAAGAAGAAATAAACCCTGACCTATTTAAATTAAGCCCTAGCGGTTCGATCTAATGAATCTTCTCGTCTTCGTCTTCGGTTTCTTTACCTAAAAACCCCTCAAACTTTTCTATGTTTTCTGAGGCGGAAGATAAACATGACGCAAGTATACCCAGTGCTTGACCCGAGGTCCGTGAGCCGATAAACAATTGCGTAAGCATCTGTGTTAACGATCCAGTAATCGCCGCTGTTTGAGAAATCCCTGACAGGTTCAGGGTTTTCAACAGTTCGGCAGTTTCACTTGCCGCAAAAAAGAATTCTTTTTCTTCTTCGGACAAATCTTCGTCAAAATCCTCTAGATCCATTGTCGCTTGAAGTTTTCTTGGTTGGTTGCCAGTTATCTACTTCAGCATACCATTTTCCTGACTTTGCTTCAGATACTTGTAGGTTAACCCAATCACCTTCTTTTTGCTCCAACCAAAGAATTAAGTCTGCTCGTTTAATACTGATGTTGCATTTGATCCAATCAGGAGCCGTGTCCCGTGGTTTCTTAGCAATGAGCCCATCGACAAATTCTTTAGCGGGCTTTTCAGAAGGGGTGTCTGACTTAATATCATTAATATCTATCATTTTTTACCTTATAAAAAAAACCCTTAGTCAGGGGAAATGACCAAGGGCTTTAACACTACACGGAGAACAAGAGGAAAACAGATCCTAATGTCATCTTAATTTTATCTAAAAACAAAAAACACTGCAACGGGGTTAAACGCTATATGGGCAGTAGCTACTAAACACAAAGCGCTGAACGTAAGTGCAGTTAAAATCCATGCAGTATGTACCCACGTACTTGTACCCGCTGTTTGTCATAACTCCTTCGCACTTCAACAACGTTCCGGCGAACGCACTTAAAGGTAGTGTAATCAATAATACCGCGATAATTTTCTTTAACATAACGCCTCCTTTAATTATCAAAACGATCATCCTCGTCACGAGGTTTGTACTTCTGAACAAAATCATCAAAGATAACGCGCAGTTGACCACTAATTGTCCGGCCCTCTGCCTTTGACATCTCTTTAATTACGAGGTAAATCTCCCTCGGAACTAATACGCTTTTCCATTTATTGGTATCCATAACATTACTTTCTTTAGGTTTACATGGGAGTATATGCGAATATATGAGATCATGCAAGGGTGTTGACAAGAAAACGTTAAGTTAAGACAATACGCGAACGTTCATCCACTAAGGACGGAAGTAGACCATTCGGTCGAAGGAACGCACCTAACTTTAAACGGGAGGGTGTCATGACATTGTGGACTCAATACTGTAGGTCAAAATCTATCGATAACTATAAGCGAGAGCAGTTGTTGCGTTTGTTGCAGTTACAGGCAATGAAAAAAAGCCCCGATTAGTATCGGGGCTAAAACAAACAAAAAGGAGGAGACGTGTCCTTTATTTGGCTTCGCCCCAACTGGGCCCGATTTCAACATCGCACACGTTAGGAACCTCTAAAGGAACCGCCGATACCATTATATCAGCAATATATTTCGCTTGCTCTTTATTTGTTACTGACATTGCAATCTCATCATGAATCTGCGTCAAGGGGACTAAACCCTCTTTGTACAGATTAACCATCGCTTGCTTTGTCATATCTGCCGCTGAGGCTTGAATCAAACGGTTCAAGGCTTTGTATGTGTAAGCTCTTTTAAGCCTCGTGGTGGCTCCGTACTCTTGAACAGCCTCTTGGTAAGGCAAGGCTTTGTTCATCGCAAACGTGTCCGGCTCCCATCGATCAAAACGGCATTTACGACCAAGTATTGAACGTATAGATCCCGAAGAAGATTTATCATTTAATCGATTCATCACCCCGTTCATCAGACCTTTAACAAACGGTACACGTTTGTGATACTGGTTAATTAAACTTTTGGCATCATCCATTGAAATGTCTAGCTGTTCTGAAAGTTTTCCAACGCCCATGCCGTACATCATCGCAAGGTTGACTACCTTAGCTTGCTTCCTTGGGATGTTAGCCATCTCCGCCACCATCGTATGGAAGTCTGTGTTAGGATCATCGTTGTATGCTTGTACAAAATCTGACGCACCCTCCAATGGCAAATTACGACTCTGACCATAAACGTGAGCATAGTGGACCAAGATCCGTGGTTCCTGTTGCGAGAAGTCTATGGCGGCCCACTGCTCTCCCTCTTCGGGTAAAAACAAGGAACGTATCATTGGCCCAATCTCAGGGTCCCTTGCGGGAATTTGCTGAAGGTTCGGACTGTTCATACTTAAACGACCTGATACTGTACCCCCATCATCAGATCGGATCTGATTGATATGGCTATGAATTCTACCGTCAGCGTGACAGTGCTTCATGATGGTTTGGAGGAAAGTGCCGGTTGTCTTGTTCAAGTTCCTAGCCTCAACGATGAGTTGCGCGAGAGGGTGGTTGTTCTCTTGGAGGAAGAGCTTTGTGAAGCTAGGTGCGCCCTTTTCGGTCTTTGGATACTGGAGCCCGACTTTATCGAACGCTTTGACGAGGGATTGAGCCGCCCAGATTTCAACGTCACGCCCCGCAACCTTCTTAATCTCTTTCATGACCTGCCGTTCCCGCTTGACAAGACTGTTCCGAGTTTGCTCAACCCTGTCTTGATCGACCCTGACCCCTCGCCAAGTCATTTCGATGAGACATGGGAGCAGATCAAGCTCCAAATTAACAATGTTCCAGAGGTCTTCTTTGCCAAGTTGAATGCTGAAGTAATTCCAAAGTTCGAGAGCGAGTTCGGCATCAGCCTCACCGTAAGCACCGACGTGCATCGCGGGGAGCTTCCACATCTCAGCTTTAGGATCAACGCCGAAACTTCTCGCGGCCTCGACTAAACCCTTTTCTGATTTCGTCTTACCTAACAAGTCGTAAGACAAAGCGTTCAAGCTATAACTAAATCGGTTCTCATCCAGTAAAGAAGCGATCAACATCGTATCGATGATCCTACCCTTGAGATCAAATCCCATGCGTTTAATCCAACCCGCGTCATACTGAGCGTTGTGCATGATTTTATCGGCGGGACATTCGAATACTTTTTTAAGCCATTTATTTACAATCTTTTCATCAAGATTGCCTCCGCCAAGATGCCTAATCGGGATGTAACCTGACCATCCATCTACGGCTACGGCATAACCTACAACCTCCCCATTTCCTGTAGCCCATCCTGGACCATTGGTTTTAATATCGGGGTCTCTCGTTTCCACGTCGATAGCAATTTTTTTTGCGGTTGTGATGTCTGGCAATTCCATCGGGGGTATCCATTCGCTTTTTGGAGCGAACATCGCCATCTGCAAGTTTCCCGCCATACAAACCTCTCTTTACTTTTTGTCCTTTGGGGAGAATTCCCCTCCAAGGGCCGTGTATCCCGCCTTGTCGATCCACGAGTCTTCGTGGTCGAGGGTGTTTAAAAGACGGGCCGTCTTGACCCAATCCATCATGAGCGCCACGTGAGATGCTGTAACCCTCCCGTGACTTTCAAATGCTGACTTTGCTATTACGTTCCATCCTATAGCTATTTTATCGTGATTTTGATAAGCGTCACCATAATCTTTTGCTCGATCACCCTTGATTAAATCGTCTGCTTTTTTTAATAAGTCCGCTCTATCCATTTTTACGCCACAACTTATGATCTTGTTCTTTAAGTATCTGCAAACTATTCCACATTAGTTTCATTTCCACCATCGCGTTCATAGCGTGTTTTTCTGCCATAGCGTAATCTTTCTTGTTTACCGCTTCCGATACCGCACGAAATTCTTTTTGTGCCTTAATATGAAACTCAACGTAATCTACTTCGTAATCATTGTTCTGCATCTTCTTCCTTTTCTTCGGTATATATTTTTGGTAAAAAAACTAAGACAAAAGTGCCGCATTGGGGGCAACTCAAATTTGTCTCTATTGAAAAATTTTCATCGTCTTCCTCTATGTCATGGTCCCCACCCCATATTAATTCATGGTTACAGTGCCAACAGTTCATAAGTTATAACTCCTCCCTACATCATCTGGATCAACGATGTACAAGTTTTGTTTTGCTCTGGTTACCCCGACATAAAATACTCGATGCATATCGTCAGGGTTAATATGCATTTCACTTTCTGCTGAAGGGCTGAGGTCCGTGAGCAGTACAACGTTATCCGCCTCTCCTCCCTTTGATCCGTGGATCGTGGACGCTGTTATCCGAGGCGTGGCATTAAACTTCTCGCCCCGTCTTAACAACGCCGTGATGTAGGCTCGTTCGGTCTCCGGTATTTTATCCATTGCTTCGGACCAGATCATTTCTTTAGTTGCCAGTAACCCGTGATTGTTTATCAGACCTTGAAGCGTAACAAATTCTGCTTCATCTAGGGCGGGTAGTTTTTTAAATCCGCGTTGAACGTGTTTACCGGAAGACATATAGCTATAAATCTTTTTAGCGACGGCTCCCGATACTTCTTTACCTTTGCGAAGATTCTCCCAACCGTTTACAGCTTCGGATAATTTTTCTCCAATCGAGCGGTGTCCTTTGTAATTAAACAAATAGCCGTTTGATTTTAGATCAGAAGCTACGGCCTGTAGGTGGTATCCGGCTTGAGACAAGATTAACCAGTTGCCCGTCGAAAGGTCTAAAGAGTCCATAGTATTTATTCTTTGAACTGTTCCCGATTCTGTTCGAGGTAAATAATTTTTTGGGAAACGTCGATGTATTCTTTTCGCTACGTTTTCTGCAACGACGTGCACGGAGCTAGGTATTCGATAAGACTGCTCCAACGTCTCTGATCCACCCTCCAAGTTAATGAAGTGATCTACGTCAGCCCCTGCCCATCGGTAAATAGCTTGGTCATCATCTCCCGCGCAATACATCTTTTCTGAGTTGGAATCTAATATATGTGCGATGTCCCACTGCAAAGCAGATAAGTCCTGAGCTTCATCTAAAAAAGTAAGTTTTAACTTAGGGCAACATTTATTGCTTTCCTGTATAAACATCTCAAGCATATCGGTAAAGTCGTACAGCCCCATATTTCTTTTGTAATCGACCAAGGCTCTGTTAATGTAGTCTATGGTATTCCAAGGAATGTCTATAGAACTAATGTTGTACTCATCTCTAAGCGATGTCTTTTTAAGACGCGCTAAATTAATCAAACCTAACACAGGATCTTTTCTACTTGATGCCGTAGGTAGGTCATCACTTATCGACGTGTTCCGTGTGCCGTTAAGCGTGATCCCTACTGCCTGACTTAACTCTTTATAGTGTTGCTCACTCATGATGTTTTCAAACCGGATAGAGGTCTGCATCAAGGCAAGACTATGCAATGTTCGGAAGTAAATTAGATCTTCTTTAGGATCAAGATTAAATCTTGAAACTGCTCGTTCCTTAGCCTCGTTTGCGGCCTTTCGGGTAAACGATAAAAAGGCTATTTCATTCGGATGTATTCCGCTTTCAAGTGCTTCGTCCACCTTGTTTAGCAGTGTCGTTGTCTTTCCCGTTCCCGGAGGTCCGAATATCCTGAACATCTGAAATCCTTTTTTTATACTTATTTACGATCTGTCGAACACGCTCTTTTGTCAGCCCAAATTTCTTACCGATGGCTGTTAACGTCCGGTATTCTTTAACGTACATTTCGTACATGGTTTTGTTTCTCTGATCTAAGTCACTCAAAACGGAGACTCCTTTGGTTTAAATGATGGGATATTAATTTGTACATCCGAATTATCAAAGCTTGGTATCTTCCAAACCCGAACGGCTTTGCCTTTGATTTTCATGACGGTGTTCTCACCCTGAATATCTCTCAAGTGCTTTCCTATCTTGTTTCTTCTAAACTCAAAGAACTTGTTTTTCTTTAAATAATCCTCAAAGTCTTTAAGCCTAAAAAAAGTAAGGGCATTCTCTTCGTCAGACCAAGGGCGACGTAATAATATTTCTTCCTTGTCCTGAGCCTGTTGCATGTTTGTGCAAAACTCTTCGAGGTAATCGTAGAACTGGCCGGATGACGTAACATCTTGAGACACCTCAATAATAGCACCATCGTTTTCTTTCATCTCAGAGAGCAAACCACTGACACGACCTTCCCAGTTCTGTCGCTTCATCGAACGGGGCATAAAGTTAAGTTGTTCAAGGCAAGCCTTCTGAAACGAGGCTTGGCTCATCAGTCCATCGGTGTCTAACTCTAACGGTTCGCCGTTGACATCCATGAACCAGATCGGTGGCGTTGAATTGTACTTTCGTAAGTTGGCGATGGTAGCTCCCGCCACTGCTGCGCCGACTCCAAACTTCCGTGTCCGGCACAAATCTTTATTGCAATGAGCGTTAATAGGAGCATCACCACATTTATATGCATAGTCTTTTCTTAATAATTGTTTAGCCACTATGTTAACCTCTGCTAAAGGTAACGAGGGCTGAAAGTACTCTTGATTGTACTTTAATATTTCACTTTCCCAACTGTCGGGGTGAGCCTTGCGTAAGTACACGCCCATATTAAACAGACCGTTGTTCCTACCGCCCTCCGATATTTTTTGACGGCTAAGTATCTGTAAGCACGGTGGTCCGTCGGCCAAGAGGTTTGTTTCTTTGGCTTCGGGTACCTGTAAATTCTGTATTTCTTCTGGGGTCTTTACATACTTCTCGTATAGCTCTATGAATTGATCAAGAGTAGCTGAGGTAGCATCATCCAGAAAAGCGTAGCGTAGACCTTCTTCGCTATTGTAATAAGGTAAATTTAAAAAGTTACCAACGTCCCCACGATCTAAATGTAATTTGATTTGTTTGGGAAAAATCTCGCTCTCACCGTAGCCCAAACCCGCAGACATATTTTTGAGGGCTTTCTGCATGTCTTTAGCTGATACCCATTCATTACTAAATAAAAATAAATGCGCGCCTCCCGACTTTGATCGGCAGATGACCAAAGGGAGTTTGAGATTGCGTATTTTCTTAATAAGCGCCTCGTGATCAAGCGGGTACTGATCGACATCAATGCAACCCCATTTGCAGGAATCATTTTCATTTATAGGTATTATACCCAGACCCCTACCCTTACCCGCAAGGTGTTCTTTAAATAAATCTACGGTTGGTTCTTTATGTATTACTCCGGCCCGACCGGACTGCTTACCATTAGCTTTTTGTTTTTCTATTTGGAAATAGCCATGAGCGGATTTCAGCCCCTCAAATATAGCGGCAAACTTTTCTACTGACATACAATCTCCCACGATTGGAGGGCGGGTTGCCCCGCCCCAGATGATTAGAACGGTATTGAATCGCCGTTAGTTTCACCTTCTCCATTGTCGTGTTTAACAACTACGTCACCTTGCATGATGTCTTGTGAAAACTTCTTCGCTTGACCGTAAAGTGCCGCATCTTCAATCGGAGACTCCAAAGACATCTCCCAACCGTGCCAAGATCCCTTGGAGTTTTCTTCTTGAATAGTCTTCAAGTGGTAAATGTGGCTATATCGTGGCGGGGTAAAGGTCCCGTTCTGGCCTTGCATGACTCGACTCGCCATAATTGAATTCCACTTTCTGGACTTCTTCAATTGAGTAGACTTCATTGCAATCAAAGCCGTTTCGATACTTCCGTCCTCATTCAAGATCAACACAAAGTGTTGGTGTGTCTCTTCGATGTACTCACCGTTGCCGCCGACCACATAGTCTTTGTTATCGTCAGCAGACCGTTCGGTCTTAGGACGTTGTTCTTGTGGTGTGTAAATTGCACTAGGTGCGCCACTACCTGAACCACGAGGAGTCCACTGTATAAAACGACGCTGATAGGCGCATGGGACCACTCGAATACCGGTTTTCCCTTTGTACACTTTACCCGTCACGGTGTTGTAAATGTCACCTTTACGAGCATCTTCGTTCTCATCAAGCACGGGATCGTTACCCGACAAGACCTTGACAAAAGGCAGAGCCAGATCTTCCTGACCCACATTTTCCAAACCCTTACCGGCATCCTCCTCAAAGATTGAGGGATCAAAAATAGTAATGCCTTGTTCTTTCTTCTTTGCTACTTCATTCTTCGTTGCCATTAGTTATTCCCCTTTTTGCGTTTAATAGTTGCACGTTGTCCTACCCAAGCACCAAACAACTCCATCGGAAACTCCTCGCCTGCTTCAACACGTTCTTTGACAAAAGCTCGAAGCGTTTGTGGATGTACCTCTGTTTTTGTCTGAGCATCAAAACCTTGTGTCGAAGCAAACTCTGCAAATTGTTTAGCTACTTCATCTTCACCACGACCGAAATTACAAGCTACTGTGTTCTTAATAATGTCATCGTAGTCATGCTCTCGAAGCCAATCATAAGCAGCCGGACGATTATCAACTTTTATAGAAGCGCCATAGGTCTGTTTGACTTCAACAGTTGACCCATCATCTAACTCCAGTTTGTTGAGTCCAAGCTCAATAAACATCCCCGGTAAATCCTCATCGGTTAGTTTAAGCAAAGCTTTCTTTTCTGCGGATAACTTTTCTTCAAGCTCAGAAATCAATTCTTCTTTGTCTCGAATATTTCTTGCTACCTTTGATACAGATTCCAAACCACCTTGGTTGAGGTTGTCTAGCCCGTTATTGCTTGGGCTGAGGTCCTCTTCCATTAATTTAGTCAAGTCCATCGTTTCTCCTTTCGTTGTTAAAGACCATATCGGGCCTTGACAAAGACGTATATTATACTATATCGTACACATGTCAATAGCCAAAAGGAAAAAAATGAAGAACTACGAATTTGAAACTAAACCGTTTGATCACCAACAAGACGTGATCCGTGATTCGTGGGACGCGAAGCACTATGCTTTGTTTATGGAGATGGGTACCGGAAAGACCAAAGTGGCTATCGATACGATGGCTATATTATACGAAGAAAACAAACTCAACGCAGTATTAGTTATCGCACCTAAAGGTGTCTTTGATAATTGGGTCCGAAAAGAAATCCCCGTGCATCTGCCTGAAAGAATACCTCGAAACATTGTTCGTTGGCAACCTAATATTACACAGAAGTTTCATGACGAGTTAGAGCCTTTTGTGCTAGACCCGTTTGAAGGCATGAAAATATTTGTGATGAATGTGGAAGCCTTTAGTACAAGCAAGGGTGTTAAGATCTCTAAAGTTTTTTTGAGAAAAAACCCTGACAACATGGTGATTGTTGATGAGAGCACTACGATTAAAAATCGAAAAGCGGCTAGAACAAAAAATATCATTAAGTTACAAGACCTTAGCAAGTACAGACGAATACTAACAGGATCTCCCGTTACCAAAAGTCCTATGGATTTATTTAGTCAGTGCGAGTTCTTGAACCCTAAGTGCTTGGGATTTAACAGCTACTACGCTTTTCAAGGCCGTTACGCTAACGTACAACAACGTGCTATGGGTCATCGTAGTTTTAACCAGATCGTTGGGTACCGTAAGCTAGACGAGCTTAACGGCAAGCTTGATAAGTTTAGTAATCGAATACTAAAAGAAGACTGTTTAGACTTGCCCGACAAACTCTATATCCGACGCGATGTGCCGTTGTCCGCGGAGCAAGCTCGGCTGTACAAGCAGATGAAGAAGTTAGCCTTGGCTAAACTAGAAGATGGGGAGTTAGCTACAACCGCTAGTGTGCTGACGCAGATCATGCGGCTTCAACAGATATGCTGTGGCTTTTTACAACCCGATGAGGGCGAGATCCAGAGTCTGGCCAACAACCGTATGGACGAGTTGTTAACTATTTTGGATGAGACGCAAGGCAAAGTCATTATCTGGGCTTCGTATACTCATGACATAAAAAAGATCCGCGATACGTTAGCCGAAAAATATGGTGAAGAATCAGTGGCTTGCTACTACGGCGAAACGCCGCAGGACGAACGCCAGACCATTGTCGAAGAGTTTCAAGACTCTGAAAACCCGTTGCGTTTCTTTGTCGGTCAGCCTCGAACGGGAGGCTACGGTATTACTTTGACGGCGGCTAACACGGTTATCTATTACAGCAACAGCTATGATTTGGAGATTCGATTACAGTCGGAGGATCGAGCGCATCGTATTGGTCAGACAAACAAGGTGACATACATTGATTTGGTGTCACCAAACACTATCGACGAGAAGATATTAATTGCGCTTAAAAGCAAAATTGATATTGCTGGTCAAGTTTTGGGCGAACAAGCCCGTGATTGGTTACTTTAAGGAG
>UEXM01002543.1_pt1 | contig 12802 bp, 12 predicted proteins | sample 1796661 | NCBI WGS metagenome assembly UEXM01 (sample SAMEA4772469, study PRJEB27181) | metagenome | reverse complement strand
TGATATTATTTTACAGTTTCTCGTAGGAAGATGCATCTTCGTATTCTTCATCCATCGTAAGATCTTTATATTCAACTTCCTTATCACTGTACACGTCGGAACCATCCTTTATTATCATATCTCTTACAGTTTCATATAAGACCGACATTAACGCAAATTTATAGGCTAAAAATCCAACAAAAGTGGCTCCATAGTCAAAGTCAAAACTAAAAGGCGCATTATTCCACATGGATTCGAAGATAGCCGTACCCACAGGTATAAGAATCTGAGCTTGGAGAGGGGAACTTTCTAGTTCATCCACATATTTCGTCAAAGAGCTCAAGTACGTGAGAGAAGATGCGACACCTATTGTAGCAGAAACACCTTCCGCAGCACCTTGTGTTATGAAATAACTGGCCGCAATAGCAGTCCCATAACCTGTAGTAGAATTACGAAGTTTCGTTTTCAACTTTTCATAATCTGTGGCTGGTTTAATTACCGGTTTTGCAGACGCCAACACGTAACTCATATATTTCTGATGTGTTCTTTCTCTTTAGGTACTTAAAAGAATAAGTCTTATATATAACATGTCTGGATGCCCGAGCGGTCCAAGGGGGTTGACTTAAGATCAACTGGTGTTTTCACCTCGTGGGTTCGAACCCCACTCCAGACAATCGTTTATACGATATGTTAACTCTACATTAACGTATCGTATAGATTATCATTCTTAGGAGAAACGTATGATCCATTATTCCATCTATTATTATCTTTGTCTACCGATTTTATATGGTACAAGGCGAGACCAGGGTTATCCGCTATAAGTTTCATATTAGTATACCCTTGAATTTTCTCATGTAACGCGTTCCCGTATTTAATAATTCCGTTATTCTTGAAAATTCTTCCGTTATAATCGGGCCAGTTAATCCACCCTAATTCGTTTATCTTGTCTCCGAAGTCGTGATCTTCGCACCATTTACGCGTGGCTCCCAGAACTATATTGATTCTGGGTATCATGAGAAAATCGGCACCCGTGGTCGATATTATTTCCTTTATCCGTTTTATTATCAGTTCTTGCGGCATTTCATCTGGATCTAACATAAAAATATAGTCACCCGTACATTTGGAGATGTGAAAGTTTCTATGCTCTGCAAAATTTCCATCGAAAGATCTTTCACACGTAACTACGTCGTCTTTAAAATGTTCAATAACAGATTTTACACTTTCGGTAGAGTGAGCTGTATCTATTAGGACGTTGATGTCGTCTTCCTCGTCTATCACACCCTTTAAGAATGAAATGAGAGAATAAAGATCCCTCGATTCGTTGCAAACCATAATAGCGTACGTGATCTTCATAGTATATTAGAGGATACCTTCTTTAATTAGGTATGATTCCCAAGGTCATTCATAAGGTGGTAATAGTAGACGAGGGTAAAATGCCCCAATTACCTGAAGATATGAATAAAGCGATCGAAACTTGGTATCGTCTCAATCCGGGATATAAAGTCAAACTATATTCCGGGGAATCTTGTGAGAATTACATCAAGCAACACTTTAACGACGATGTACTAAAAGCATACCACACCTTAAAACCGTATTCGTATAAATGCGACTTGATGCGTCACTTAATTATGTATAACGAGGGTGGATGGTATTCCGACCTCCGTCAGGTATGCCTTCAACCAATAGAAACACTTTCTTCGCTTAATAAAGAGTATTATACGAGTGTTGATTGTCCACCGAATCAGATGTGTATGTATACAGCCTTCATAGGTTCAATACCAAAACACGACATCTCTAAAAAGATGATCGATCTCGTGTTGTGGAATGTCAAACAACTACATTATGGTTTAGACTGTTTATATCCAACTGGTCCCGGTGCATATATGAATGCATCCATTGATTATATCCGCGCATACCCCGATAAGTGTATGATTGGACAACATACGTCGGATGAACATATCGAGTTTGGGCAACATAAATTCGTCAAGTGCAAATATAACAATGCAAGAGGTGCAGATAATTCGGATTTGAAGGGTGGTAATGATTATGGTGAGATGTGGAGGAATAGGGATATTTACTTAATCTAATACGTAAATAGTGTCATCTTTAGGGACAACCGATCGCAGTTGCGACTTAAATATCACGAGTAAACCTCTCCAACACTGTTCGTCCTCTGAAGAACTCCTGTCAAAGTGCATATGGGAAATCCCATACCGTTTACATTTGACCAGTATCTCTTCCAGGTTTGGAAATCGAAAGGCACCCTTAGGACAATGACTCTCAATGGAGACATCATGGTAAATAAGTATACCTCCGGGTTTAAGAATGGAGAAGAAAACGTATTCAAACCACTTCTGTGTATTCCAGTGATCTGCGTCTGAAAAAATGAAATCATACATGGTCTTATTCTTATTGAAAACAAACGAGAGTTCATCACTCTCCACCAAATTGACTTTATCTTCGAACTTTTTGACAAACTCTGGTTTATTACCTTTCCAATCAACCCAGTTATCCACCAGGGTCAGTTTTTGTAAATTTTCATTCTTTTCTAGTGCTCTAGATAAATAAGCAGTGGTACGACCACTACCTACACCTATTTCAAGAACGTTCGTAGGCTTATGAGATCTTACTAAGCCATAAACTAAATCCAGGTGACATTCGTCAATAGCGACATCTTTACTCGGATTATCGGTCGAGAGAACATGTTCAAAAGACTCACTCATGGTGATCTCATATAGTAATGTGCATACCCTTTAATTACACTGCTCAGGGTGCTTTTTTTCTCAACATACAGTAAAGATGAAGTTTTCTCAAGAGATGGGTTTGCCCGCCCTTATCGGCATTATTCTACTCGCCGCGGTCACATTTTTCGTGAACTTCGTGGGTATTAAACATTACAACAACTGCGAAGCTATGCGAGGTGTTGAAGAATTTGAAAATCGTAAGGTTTACCTCTCCCAGCTCGTGACTATCGTGATCACCGCCGCTGCGACGCTCGGCCTCCGTAAGTTCATTTCCACCCCGGGTGCATCAGCAGCGGGTCCTATGATGATCATCGGTGGCGTTCTTTTACTCGTTTCTGGTGTTTTTGTCTATCAGCTTCTTCACGCCGATAAGGAGACGTGCGCGCCTAAGGATTCTGAAGTTAACTACTCCATCACCGGTATGACTTTCGCGAGTTTTATCATTCTCGCAGGTTTGGGTGCTACGTACATGGCGTATACCAAGAAGGGTGTTACCAACACCGGCGCCAACACCGTCACTAATGTGACACCGTCCTCCACCAACCTGTCGGGAAACCCGTAATAAAATTTTGAATTAACTAGTATGGAACTACATGAAGCTACGTATACTGTATGTATGCTTATAGTTCATGTAGTACGAAACGTGGGGAAACTCTCGTTGGAAGAAAAACTTAATATCCTTCAGTACGCATTCTCCCTTTTGCGCTCATTCGATTTCAGTTCGTGTAAGATATACAGTTGCACGAATAATCCGAGAATCGAATACACGACCGAATAATTAGCTCCTATTCTGTATTGGTACAATGTCCAGAGTATACTGGCGACTACACCCGAATACAAAAGAGGATACGTATTTATGTTAATTTTCTCCTGTTTGATAGTAGAGATCCTGAACATCATCTGTGCTACACCTATAGATATAGCACTCGTAGCTATAAGTCCGTCAGCACTTACCATTTATATAATTAAAGATTTTAATATAGAGTTATACAAATGGAGAACATTTTGAAGTCGTACGCTACCAAGGGCAAGGAGAATGAAATTATTATCAACAAGATCACCCGTCTTGTGAACAAGTACAAGAAGACTGGTATCAACAAGGAGAACATCTGCGGACTCGTGTCTACTCTCATGATGGATGTTCAAAGGATTAAGGGTCTCGTTGGACCCGAGAAGAAGGATCTCGTCATTGATCTCATCTACTCCGTTATCGAGCAAATCGACGCAGGCGACGAGGACTCCGAACTTGAAACAGTTTTGAAGACTATGGTACCACCTATGATCGACAGCTTTTCGGTCATGCTAAAGTTAAATAAGGCTTGCGCTTGTATTAAGTTTAAATGAAGTTTCCTAACCTTGAAACCATGGTAGCATACGGAATTTACACTATTCGAGATCTCGTATTATACTCACATAACAAACTCAAAAAGCGAAACATTGTACCCTTAAACGAATGCAAATGTTGTTCATTCGTTTACACGGGCGATGTTTGCCTAAACTGTTCTAATTCTTTGATTTTATAACCAATCCCAGAACAGATTCTAGATTATTTTGATCTCTCTTAAGCGGTTTTGCACGTTTAAGGCGTAACGGTTCATTCGTCCCCGTCGCGCCTTTTATTTCGTACATCTTATTCGTAGTACTCGTCACCGGTATAACGTTATCTAATTCTGGTTCCTGAACCACGTCTGTAATTGGATTGGTATCCATATCTGCATTTTCTCGAAACTTCTCTATCGTCAGGTCGCCACCGTACTCTATTAATCTCTGTCGCTTAGGGGCTGGCTTAATTCGCGCAACCTTCCCATACATAGCCTTTCGCAGCATCACCATATTACCACATATGATACTCCCCCTAGTCAGACCATATGTTTCGATTGCGTATGTTTTCATACAGCTCCAGGAACAAAACTTACCAGAGACTATAAATTTATTCCGTCTTTCGTCGTGTTTAGTTGGCATTGATAATGGGTCACTATCAAAATCATGACAGCACCACCAGCACCAAGACATGATTAGTATCCGTGAAGAATCTTTAAGTAGTATTTTTTTTATACAGCTATATAAAAGAGAGGTGAGGATGGCCGCTCGTATTGGGATATTTCTCATCGCAATAATAGTCCTCATCCTCCTTGGACAAAGTGTACGAAATAGAACTGTATTAAAATATGATCCGTCTACGAAACAGGTTATACAGGTTCCGAAATCCGAATTAGGAAATTCGGTGGAAGTATTACGACCCGCTTCCGATATCGTCGTCGAAACCCCCGAAGAAGTTGAAAAACGTTTTGATACCACTCTCGACGAGTTGGGCGTCGATAAAGAGGCAGTCAAAAAAGAAGTAAAAAAGGTAGTCGATGAAGCGTGTGCATTTCCGCCCGCCGGTGAGTTGGGGTGTTATGGTAATTACGAAGATGATCCGAACAAGGAGGGATGTTGTAAGTTAAAAGCTGGTGCGTCTCCAGGGTTAAATGAAAAAATGGAACTAGCCAAAATGATCGGCGCAGAAATCGCCGTCGGTCTCGTTGTTGGTGAAGCTATAGAGCAGGGACTGAAAAAGGCATCTGGGCAAGCTGGTCAAAAGGCCGCTGCGAAGGCTGCACAGGAAGCCAGTGAAAAGGCCGCTGCGAAGGCTACACAGGAAGCCAGTGAAAAGGCCGCTGCGAAGGCTACACAGGAGGGAAGTGAAGCTGCTGCGAAGACTGCTTCGAAGACTGCTAGCAAGACTGCTTCGAAGACTGCTAGCAAGACTGCTGCGAAGACCGCTAGCAAGACTGCTGCGAAGACCGCTAGCAAGACTGCTGCGAAAACCGCTAGCAAGACTGCTGCGAAAGCCGCTAGCAAGACTGCTGTGAAGAGTGCCGCGAAAGCTGCTGCCGGCGCTGCGAAGGCTGCTGCCGGCGCTGCAAGAGTTGGTGCACAACTTGGTGCAAAAGCGACTGTCGCGGCCGCCAAGGCCGGCGCACAGTTGGCCGAAGCGGGTGCAAAGGCCGCCGCGGCTGGTGGTAAAGCGGCGTCGAAGGCCTCCGGTGGTCCAGTGGGTGCGGTGATGATATTATTCGATATAGTCTCGATAACTCTCGATATACTCGATGTTGACGGCTTCAATACTTACACATCACAGGATATGATCGAAAAGGGTAAACGTGCGATTGATCACGGTGAGTATGCAAGCATAGAAAACGTACCAGAACTCGATTATCCCCGCCTTTTCCCGTTAAATGAATTCTGTCCAGATGAATTCGGAATGGCGTCGGAACTCATGTTTATGCAAATGTTTGAGCAATATACAGTTCCCAACCTTCCTTTAGATCCCGTCGTAGGACCAAAATGGGATGCATGGATAGCAGCTATCATAGAAGCGGAGGAGACGGGTGCTGCAGAGCCCGATCTTCCGTCGGAAATTTTGGACTTTTCTATGAAAACTGTGGCTAAATACCATAAAGAGCGTGATGTATTCATTTATGAAAATCTAGGGTTATTACTCGAACCTGATAGGTTTAAGTTACTCGAACTCGTGGAGTGGGCGAGTTCTGGTACGCGTCAGGGTATTACCCTTTCTCGTGCAGGTGCGTCAGAGTGGAACACGGCGTCCCGTGATATTTGGCTCGAGAATAATGATTTTTTCAAACCACCCCCACTTGAACTTGAATATATTAACCCCACAGCGGGTGTGTATACAGATAGAGTGTATATCACTAATCGCGCAGACCCCGGACCGGACAATAACCCGAACACTATCGCGGTGCCGTTTTCCGAATTACGAACGCAACACCCCCAAGGTGAACTTGTTTTCCCTAACTATCCCGCGGGTGCAAAGATGGTCATCGCCGCCGATTACGGTGGTTTAGTCGCGTTTTGTACGAAACGTCGCCAACTTTCGCAAGTTTCTTCAGTTATCGATCCCACGCAATTAGGCGTCACGTTCGATATGGAGAACGGTGTCTGTAATTTCACGAAAGAATACTGCCGTCGTTACGGTATGGAATACAAGAATAATAATTGTAGTACGAGCGATGCACAGAAATTCTTCGAACTTATTGTGGGTACAACCATCACCCGTGCGTATAAGGAAGAATACCAGGGTGCAGTTGATGACCTGATGTCCGGAGATCCGCTAAGAATGCTAAAGGCCGGGGTCGTATTAAACCCTTATAATATCGGGCTCGTTACGGCTAAATTGGTTCTTGATGCGACCTTGAAAGAAATATTCGAGACGAAAGCTAAACGCACTAAACCTGCGAATGTACGCAGCTGTAGCAATTTCGGTGCAGGACTTCGCGACGATGGAACTAGTTGTTGGCAAGATACGATGCCTAAACGTTCTTCAATGGCGAGAAAGAAACCATGCTCCGACTGGTATCATAAACACGGTAAGCATTTACGTGACGACGGTACGAGTTGTTGGAAGGATACCATTCCTATTAAATCCGCGCCGACAAAGAAGAAATCATGTGACGAATGGTCGCATAAGTATGGAAGAGGTTTACGCGACGATGGTACCAGTTGTTGGCGTGATACTCTCACAAAAAAATCGGCCATGGCGAATAAGAAACCGTGCTCCGATTGGGAATATAAACATGGTAAGGGTTTACGTGACGACGGTACGAGTTGTTGGCGTGATACAGAGGTTAAAAAGTCTCGTCCCGCTAAGAAGTATTCGTGTGACGGCCCCAAATCCGATGAGTATCCAGAAGGTGAATGGAAGGCTGCTTATGGGAAATTACGCGACGATGGTACGAGTTGTTGGTCCGACACGTATGCTAAGAAATCTTCTATGGCGAAGAAACTGAGCTGCACAGATCCGAGACTCGGTGACGGTACAAACCCTTCGCATGGGGGGCGTTTACGTGACGATGGTACGAGCTGCTGGCTCGATATTTACGCGAAGAAATCGTCTATGGCTAAAAAGAAAAGTTGCAAAGATCTAGGATACGACGGTCAACTTCGCGACGATGGTACCAGTTGTTGGTTAGATGCATATGGTCGTGGTGTGGGTGTGTTTCCGGGATGTGCGAGTGACGAGGAAAAGGATGGTGCTCTTTGTTACCCTAAATGTAGAGATGGATACAAGGGTATTGGTCCTGTATGCTGGCAACAAAACTGCCCCGCCGATAAACCCAAGAAACGTGGTTTAATATGCTACGAAGATTGTGCACAGCGTGAAGGAGGTAACGGTGGTTGGTTTAATGGTTCGCTTCTTGAATGTGCGGCGTGTAATGGTGGGTGGAGATCTGACGGATTCCTGGGATGCAAAAAGCCCGGTGGATGGAAACCCGCGTGGCCGTATCGGAGTGGTCGCAAACAAAAGGGATTCGGTAGCTATGGTAGAGGAGTTGGTAAACCTTTACGCGTGTGCTCGGGTAGTAAATCTGATAAGGATGCAGGTTTATGTTACAAACCGTGCAAGCCGGGGTTCAAGGGTGTTGGACCTATGTGCCACCCCAATGCCGGTGCAGGTATTAAGAAGACCGTGTTTCAACGCCAGTACTGTGGTCCGAGTTCCACGCGTCCCAACGAGAACCGTAAACTCATCGCGGGTGTCTGTTGGGATAAGTGTATGGTCGGGGACAGGGACGATGGGGCCCTTTGCGCCCCGGCAGGTGGTGCTGGTATTAAGAAGACGCTCATGGATCGCCAATATTGCGGCCCGAGTTCCACGCGTCCCGGTGAGAATCGTAAAAAAATCGCGGGTGTCTGTTGGGATAAGTGTAGGGAAGGTGATAAGGATCTAGGCGCTCTTTGTGAACCCAGTCATGGTATCGGTATTAAGAAGACTTTATTCGATAGGTATTATTGTGGTAGTGGTGATACGGCTGAAAAGGGTAAAGGTCATAAATCCAATGAGCGCACCGATCAAAAGGAAGTCGCTGGTGTATGCTGGGACAGGTGTTCCAAGTACCAAAATGAGAACGGTGTTAAGTATACGGATATCGGCGCCCTTTGCCACCCCGAAGGTGGACCGGGTATTAAGGTCGACTTATTCTCTCGTGAAATTTGTGGTCCCAGTTCGTTCCAATCTGGGTTGTGCAAGGCGTACGACGCGAAGGATTGGCCGACACTCACGGCGGCACTCAGGGATAAGGGTCAAACGGAACTTTCACAGAAGGCATCATCCGGTGCCGTGTCCGACGAAGACTTTAAGAAGATAGGTGAAGTCTTAGAGTGTCCTAAGTTAAGGAAGCTTGTCGCAGGTGTATGCTGGGATAGATGCCCTCAAGAGGAAGTGTTCGGTACCAAGTTTACGGATATTGGCGCCCTTTGCCACCCCGAAGGTGGGCCGGGTATTAAGGTTACCGTAGACAAGCGTGAATATTGTGGTCCTATGGCGAACCAACCCGAACGTTGTGAAGCTCTCGAATCCATGGACGTTGGACGCATTACCAGGATGCTTGAAGAACGTGGAGTCACAGATTTGGCTAATCGTATCCGTGCGAAAGCGTCAGATACGACCGAACCCGTTCAACAGTGGATTACCAGGGTTCCCGGTCTAGACTCTAAGGGCAACCCCCTGAAGTCACTTTACCAAGAGGCCGAAGAATCGAGTGATTGCCCCGTGAGAAGGAAACGTATTTTGGGTGTATGCTGGGACAGGTGTCCTAACGGCTATAAGGCAATGGGTGCTATTTGCGAACCCCCGGGTGGACCCAAACTCGTTGTCCCTCAGTGGGATCGTGATTACTGTGGCCCCAGTTCGTACCAGCCCAGTAGGTGCGCTATCATCGAAGAACGCGACGTTAACAGGGTTGTCGCGGAGATACGTGCACGTGGTAACAACGACCTCGCTGATCGTATAGAAGCTAACGGACTCGAGGATCCCGCGCTTTACAAGGAAGCGGAGGGAGCTCTGGAGTGTCCTAAGAAGAGAAAGCTCGTCGCAGGTGTATGCTGGGACCAGTGTCCTAGGGAAGTTATTCCCGAAAATGCGGATGAGGTCGTAAAAATCCGTGACGAGTTCGCACAAGCCGAGAAGAATTACGAGGCGCAGCGTGATGTAGTTAACGCCGCATACATCAAGTACGAGGAAGAATACCTAGGCGGTGCTGAAACTTGGGAGGCCACCAAGGCTCTATACTTAGAAGAGAAGGTGAAGGAGGAAGGCATGATTAATCTTATGAAAGAAGCGGAGGCGAAATGGATTCCGGCTAAGAAGGAATACACGAGAAATCGACGTACAGGGTACAAGGATATCGGCGCTTTATGCGAACCACTCGGTTACACGGACGCAGTTACCGGTAACAAGGTTAAGAAGGGGCCGAGTGTTGTTGCTGATTTGTTCAGGAGATACGAGTGCCCACCGGGTTGGAAAAATGTCGCAGGTGTCTGTTGGGAATCGTGTCCAGATGGTTACCGTGATGACGGTGCCCTCTGCAATAAGAATGCCACTAAGGAAGATGCTATGACTTCGGATAAGCTAGTCGGCTCGGTCTTTTAAATAAAATATATGTCACTTATAAACCATGGCTGCTTTCGCGAGATTGGGGAAAGCGGGTGCGGCGATTGGCTCGGCTGCTGCGACTGGCGCTAAAAGTGCTTCAAAGATTGGGGCGGCCATGGCGTCCACGTTGAAGGCTGGAGCCACTACAGCCGCTAAAAAGGGTGCAGATAATGCCGCCGCATTGGCTAAAAAGAGCGATTCAGCCGCTGATGCGGGAAAAGCTAGCGCCAAGGGTGCCGACGACGTCGTAGGAGCGAGTGCTCAGACTTCCAAAGCTACGAAACAATTAGATACCGCCGCTGATGTTGGTACTGATGCCTCTAAGGGTGCAAAGAAAGTCGATGACGTGGCTGATGCTGCGAAGGCTGGTAAGAAAGGAGTAAACGCGACGACGGTGGCTAAATATACGGCCGCGGGTGGTCTCGCGTATTACATTTCCGAGCAAATAGGTGCCGCAAACGAGAAGGTTGGTGATTGTATCGAAAATTGTCTCCCCGATAACTGGGCATCGTATCAATACGAAGAAATCGGTAAAGATGAATTAAACTACAAAAATCTTGAAGAATTAAAGGAGGCCGACCCGGAATACGATGAACCCATTTGCACAGAGAAGATTGACGATGGGAAACAGGGTCCGTGTCCCACGTTTTGCTCCAAGACGTGCAACGATAAGTACGATAAGGGTGTTTTAGATGCACTCGGACCGGCGGGTGATGTCATTGAAGACGTAACCGGGGGTGCGGGTGATCTCATGGAACAAACACTGACCGATTTAGGTCTTAACCCATTTGGTCCGGGTGGATTATTTGAAGGAATGAAAGAGACCATAACTAAGATCATTTGTGTTATATTATGTATTTGTTGCTTGTCTATCATATTAAAATTAACTGGAGTATTTTGAACGAGCTTAAAGCCTATTTTTTCTTTATATTAAAGAATGATACTCAGTATAGATGTCGGAATCCGAAATTTAGCCATGTGTCAATTCGACGATACGTCAAACCTTGTAGTACAGTGGGACGTATCGGGAATACCGCCGGAACATAAAGACGGTATTTATGTTTCTTTAAGAAAGCATTTAGATGAGAGGCCGTGGGTTCTCACGTGTGATACCATTCTGATTGAAAAACAACCGGACCGTAATAAAAAGATGAAAATGGTTGAACACTTTTTACACGCCTATTTCGTCATAAAAGCTCCACAAGCGGATACTATCGTGTACGATGCTCGATTTAAAATACCCGATGTATGTGGAGCTGGTAAAGCACAGTATCTGAAACGCAAAAAGGTATCGATCGAACGATGTAGAAAGTTTCTAGAAACGGGTCCAGTAAATACACATTGGTTACCGATATTCGACAAGTCAAAGAAAAAGGATGACTTGGCGGATACGGTGATGCAAGCTATAAGTTATACGAAAAGGGTAGAACCCTTACCTAAAACGAAGAAAGCTGCGAATAAGAAACTCGTACCCCGTAAACCAAATGAAAATCAAAAACGAACGAAATATTCGAAATCTAACCTCGCTTGGATTTATAAGAATAAACCCGAGTGTGAACATCTAGAGAACAATAAACGATTCATGAAAGATCTCAAAAGGTATTATAGATGCATAGATGATCTCGTAGGGGAATTATCTTGAATATATACCATGATAATTCACAAGGGCTTGATTTAGGTTCCAATTTGCATCAATTCTATCCTCCTCCTCGTTCATGATACAATGATCGATTTTTATATTTTCCGGAGTGATACCGCGCATCTCCCAAAACATTTCACATATAAACTCTCCGACATGTTTTGTATTGACTACGGTACCATTCATCACGGGTACGTAATCTTTTATAATGTCGCGAGGATATTCCTTAGAAGCGAAAATGTTTGTGTACACGTAATCCTCGCGCATTTCGGTTATAGGTATAAGTCCACCTGGCAATATATAGAAAAAGTGCCAGCCTTCGAGACGTTTGAACATGTCGTTTATATCCAGTGAATGAAGTCTGTAAAAATTGTCGTACTCGAATTGAACCATATCCACCGTGATATTTCCGAGACCATCTAGAACACCGAAATCGTGTCCGTCCGTATCAATTTTGAGAAAATCGATGTGTTTGATGCTACGAGACTCACAATACTTTTGAAGCGAGTGTTCATCAACATCTACGATAGTTTTGTTTACGTGTATATTAGGTTTGTCGTAATCCACGGGTTCTTTGTACATGATGTATGTGGAATCATTTTTAAACGCATCTCCGGAAGGTTTAAACTCTGGGTCAAATAAATGAAGCGACATCGAGTCATCTATATCCTTTGGAAACTGTGATCCAGTAGCTCCTACATCAAAAATTGTCGCACTCGGTGTATTTTTTACTATAGATTTTAGGAGCGATAATTCACCGTTGACCTTTTGATTGCAACAAATACGAAGTGAGAAATACGGTATATTAAATTTTTTAGTGGTGTCTCGAATTTGAATCCATGTATCTAACGAGGGTTCCATATATGTACACACGCGAATCTTTGTTTTAAACTGTTAAAGAAGTAAATCCATAATGAAATATAATGGAAATCAAAGTACTCGATCACGGCTTCGTCCGATTGGTCGACCATATGCCCAGAGAAAATCTCGATAATTCGATCG
>UEXM01002542.1_pt1 | contig 12805 bp, 17 predicted proteins | sample 1796661 | NCBI WGS metagenome assembly UEXM01 (sample SAMEA4772469, study PRJEB27181) | metagenome | reverse complement strand
AAGTGCAGGATTCCCCGTCTATCTTGTTGAAAGACATGGCTGGCACGCGCATCCCGATTGCCGTGGCTCATGGGGAAGGCCGTGTGGAGCTGGCGGATGACGCCCTGAACCGCAATATCGAGCAACGGCTGGTGAGCCTGCGTTATGTGGACGGCCTGGGTAATCCGGCCGAGCAGTATCCGGCCAACCCTAATGGCTCCCCGCAGGGGGTAACCGGGTTTACCACCACCGACGGGCGCGTCACCATCATGATGCCGCACCCGGAGCGGGTGTTCCGGGTGCTGCAGAACAGCTGGATCCCGGACGACTGGCGTGGCCACGAGAATGGCCCCTGGTTGCGCATGTTTGCCAACGCCCGCAAATGGGTGGGGTAGGAGCAATTGACAGTTGATAGTGGACAGCTGCTGGCAGCTGGAAACTGAAAAAGGCGGAAATGGCTTGGCCATTTCCGCCTTTTTTATGTCCTGTTCGGGCCTTGAGCTGTCCTGGCCCTGCCCTCAGAATCAAACGATTGTTTGAAAGCGTTTCGCTGTCCACTACAACTGTCAATTGAGACATGTATGTCTGAAAAAACCTTCGGGCCTTTTGAATTGCAAAAGGCCTATAAAACCGAGCCTGTGCCCAGTGATTTTGTGCAGCGGCGCCGTATCAGCGCGGCCATGCAGTTACTGGCCGAGCGGCTGATTCGCGCAGAAGCGGATGAGGCGACCCTGGCTGCCTGGGCTGAGCAACTGGAAGCCATGGTGGAGACAGTGGGCACACCAGAGCGTCGTGACACCCGTGACGCCAATCGCAAGCTGTTTACCGGCAAGGCCACCGCGGACGATATCTATCACATGATGGACTACGACCCGGTGGGCGGCCCGTCCAACCCGGTAGCGCCCCAGGTGCAGTGGCTGCAGGAAGGTCAGGATGGCATCCGTGGGGAGGTCAGCCTGGGGCTGCAATATCAGGGGCCACCGGGGCGAGTGCATGGCGGGGTAATTGCCTGGCTCCTGGACGCGGGGCTCTCCCGTGCGCTGCATGCGGCGTTCCGGTTGGGGGTGACGGGTACGTTGAATATCCGTTATCTGGCGGCGACACCAATAGAGACGCCGATTGAATGTCGGGCGCATATTACCGGCCAGGAAGGGCGGAAAGTTTTTGTAGAGGGCGGCATCTGGCACGGGGACACCCAGACCGTCAGCGCAGAGGGTGTCTGGCTGACACCCAAGAGTCTGGGGTAATTGATGACGGAAACCACCTACCATTATCGCGATATTTGTGTGGCGGAAACGCCGGAACCTTCAACCCGGGCACAGTTGCACCGTCAGTTGGGTCAGGAACTCGCTGGCCTTACCGAGCAGGTGCTGAGGCTGGATGCGTCGCAGGATAAATTGCAAAGCTACATCGATCAGGTGCAGCAGCTGCGCCAGGCATTGCAGCAGGAAGGTCAGCGCGATTACAGCGAGATTCTGCAGCGTCTGCTGGCCGGGCAGGGCAGTGGTGACGACGTGACTGACCTGGTGGATTTTGAAATTCTTACCGGAAAGGCCTCGCCGCTTTCGCCGCCGCTGGAATTGTGGATCGATGGTGACCGTATTCGTGGCCGGGCCACGTTTGGTCCGGTGTTTCAGGGGCCCCCAGGGCGGGTTCACGGTGGCGTGCTGGCGCTGGCATTGGATATGCTGATGGCCAAGACGCAGGATTATGTCCGCCAAATCGGCATGACCGGCACCCTGAATATCCGCTATCTGGCGGCCACGCCGTTGAACACGCCAGTGGATTTCGAAGCCCGCTTGATCTCGCTGGAACGCCGAAAGTTACGCTGTGAAGGCAGTGTCTGGGTAAATGGTGAGCAAACCGTTTCGGCGGAGGGTATCTGGATTTCGGCCCATGGTGAGTATGCGTTGAAGCCAGAATTTGCGTCTGCGCTACCGTCGGATACCGGGGTGGCGTCGTAACGTTCAACGCACCGGGAGGCAAGGATGACAGAGGCCAGTGATCAACATTACAAGTTGTGCTTTTACGTGCCCGTGAGCCATGTGGAACAGGTGAAAACAGCCATTTTCGAGGCCGGCGCCGGGCACCTGGGCGATTACGATCATTGCAGCTTTCAGACGCTGGGCCAGGGGCAGTTCCGGCCCCTGTCGGGGAGCCAGCCTTTTCTTGGTCAGCATGACCAGGTGGAAGTGGTGGAAGAGTACCGGGTGGAGACGCTTTGCCTGGGCGCGTGCCTGCAAGCGGTGATCAGTGCGTTACGCCTGTCGCATCCCTATGAAGAGCCTGCCATCGATTTGTGGAAGCTGGAGCCGCTGCCGGGCACCCACTGAGAGCTGCCGAGATCCGGTTATTCGTCTTTGGGCCGACGCTTAAGCGGCTGGATATCCTGGGTGCGCACGGGGAAATCATTGCGGGCAAGGTCATCAATATAAAACCGCAGCGTGCGCCCGATGGTGGGGAAGGCCAGCTCATCCCAGGGAATGTCATCCAGGGCAAACAGACCTGCGTCACTGCTCTCTTCCCCGACACCGTATTTGCCGTCCTCCACGTCTCCCAGAAAAAACACATACACCTGATTGATGTGCGGTAGGTTGAAGACTGTATACAAGTCGCCGATGGCCACCGTGGCGCAGGCTTCTTCCCAGGTTTCCCTGGCCGCACCTTCCTGCAGGGTTTCGCCGTTTTCCATGTAACCTGCGGGCAGTGTCCAATAGCCTTTGCGAGGCTCGATGGCGCGTTTGCAGAGCAGGACTTTACCTTCCCAAATCGGTACGGAGCCCACCACAATCTTGGGGTTCTGGTAATGGATGGTTTGGCAATCCGGGCACCAGTAGCGTGGCCGGTTATCTCCTTCCGGAATGCTGAACTGCAGGTTGGGGTTGCCGCAATGGCTACAGAATTTCATGGAAAACTCACTATAAGCGGTATGAAAAGCCCCCAAAATACCGCCACAAAGGTAATTGCCCACTCTGGGTATGAATGATATGGCAATGGCGAATATAAAAATAAAGTGATATTTTTTGTGACAAACATCACTATTTTACATATTTTAAAATATAGCCGATAGAACTAGTGCTACTGGAAAATGGTGGACATAGACTAACGATCCCGGTTGGCAGATGCCAGCCTGCCGACAGACCAGGTTGATAATGTCTGTGTTGGTAACGTGAAGGGAGCGATATTTCGTGGTCCATTGGCCATGAACTTGGGGAAAGGGACATTGATATGGATGTGTCGATGGCGCACGGGACGCGTGACGAAAGCAAAACCTATTTGGTGGTTTCACATTGCAACAATCTTGCAATCCGGCTTTTAGCAAAATCCATTGAGAACCAGCGAGGCGTATCCTGCACCGCAATCAGCCGTGATGATCTCTTTTGTGATCATATCCAGGATGATCTGGTGCTTATTAATGTGCTGGACTTTTCGACTCCGGAAATGGAAAAGTTGCTTGGCCGTGTCCAGGAAAATATGCCCCTGTGCAGGGTTATCCTGGTTAATGCCGATCGGGGCGATAATATTTTTTTCCTGCTTAACTGGCCGGTGGTTAAAGGCGTTATTTATCAGCAGGACAACGACGCCCTTATTTCCAAGGCGCTGGATGTGGTTTGCAAGGGGCGCAGCTGGTTCCCGCGCAGCTACATGGATTACCTGGTCCGTCACCGCAAAACCCCAACCCGTTGCGGGCATGTCTTTGAAAGCCTCACCAGTCGTGAACGGCAGATGCTAGATCATGTGGTGCGTGGCATGAGTAACCATGAAATCGCTGATGCCCTTTGCCTGAGTACGCATACGGTGAAGGCTCATTTGCAAAGCCTTTACCGGAAGGTTGGCGTGAAGAATCGGGTGGGTGTGATGCGCTGGGTGCATGAAAACCACCTGGAAGAGAGCGGAGAGTAGCTGTGTGTGGGCTGCGATTGGCGTGGGTGCCATTCATCTGCAGTCTCCTCGCATTTTCCGGGACAGCGGCCGCCCTGAATGAAAAAGACATGGGGGTGGTTGTCGATCAGACGATTACCCCTATCGGCAAACGGTTTTATCAGCAGTTTGCCTATCAACGTCATTACCTGTTTCCCGATTCGCCTTTCAGTATCAGCATTTATGAGCAACCCTCCGCCCGCAGTGGCAGCATTATTACAGTGAAATCGGACGATACGACGCTGGAGCGCTTTGTGTTGTCGTTTGCGTCCAACTGGGAAGATGCTCGGGTACAGCAGATGGTGCAATCCATTGAATTCAGGGTCCGGCGCATGAAAGTGCTGGATACTCTGGTAGGCAACCCTGATCTGGCCAAGGACGGCTACTAATGAAAACGCTTTATTGTCTGTTTGTTCTTGTTGCTGGCCCTGTTGCGGCCAGTGAGCTGATTTACCAGCCGGTCAATCCAAACTTTGGAGGCAACCCCCTTAACGGTTCCCACCTGCTGGGCAATGCCCAGGCGCAAAACGATTACAAGGATCCGGAAGCGTCTTCGTCTGCGTATGAAAGGCCTTCTGATCTGGATCGCCTGACATCCTCGTTGCAGTCCCGGCTATTGAGCCAGCTGCTGGCGGATGTGGGGGCGGGCAACGAAGGCAGCATCGTGACCGATGATTTTGCTATTAACATCATCGATGACCAGGGTGTGTTGTCCATCATTATTGAAGACATCAATACCGGCGAAGTCACCCAGATTGCGGTGGATGGCCTGGTCCCCGATACCTTTTAGACGCTCTACGCTGGGAAACTCAAGGATGAATCGTTACAACCGTTGCGGGCTAGTGATGCTGGTCTTGCCGATCCTGCTGTTGGTTGGGTGTGTGACTCCGCCTCTGGAGCCGGAAGCCCCTGAGCTGGTGAAAAAATCCGATGTGGCTCTGGATCTTGAAAGCATGCCGCCCCCCAAAGGGAGGATCATGGCCTCGGTATACAGCTTTCGGGATTTGACCGGGCAATATCGGCCGGCGCCGTCTTCGTCATTTTCCACGGCGGTCACCCAGGGCGCTGCGGCGTTTCTTATTGATGCCCTTAATCGCTCTGGTTGGTTCCTCACTCTGGAACGGGAAGGACTGCAAGACTTGCTGACTGAGCGCAAGATTGCCCGGGCCGTGGTAGAAAAGCGCCAGAAGGAAGGCGTGCGCGTGGCGGATGTCCCTGACCTGTTTTCTTCGGACATCCTTTTTCAGGGTGGCATTGTTGCCTATGAGTCCAATATCAAGACCGGTGGGCTGGGCGCGCGTTATCTGGGGGTCGGCGCATCGGAGCAATACCGAACGGACCAGGTAACAGTGAATCTGCGGGCTGTTGATGTGCGCACAGGGCGGATCATCAACACGGTCTCAACACGCAAGACCATCTACAGTAAAGAGCTGCAGGTCGGTGTGTACCGGTATATCGACTTCAAGGAATTACTGGAAACCGAAGCCGGGGTCACCACCAACGAGCCGGTTCAGCAATGTGTCAAACTGGCGATCGAAGCCGCAGTGGCACACCTTATCGTCAAGGGGGTTATGGACGGCAACTGGCAGCTTGAGAACCCCGCTGATATGGATTCCGAGGTAATTCAGCAATACGGCCTGGCCTTGAGGGGCGAGACATTAGAAACCTCTGGCCGGCGTGATCGCTAATAAAACACCGCCGGTTAGCCGGGGCGGATTGCTGCAGTCTTGCCAATCTGTTGCTGGGAACGATGAGTTGGTGACTAAAGCGAACCAGGCGCAAAGATGCGCGTGGTATTGGCCATTAGCGTGTCACCCCGACGGATGGTGGCGGTGGCCGTAACGCTATCTGTTGGCATGATGTTGATGGCGATATTCCCTGCCTGATTTTTTCCTGCATGCGCTGAAAGATGGCCGGATTGACGGGTGCGGCTGCTTCCGTTGGGCCCTTTTTTCTCAATGCCGATTTCATAATGAAGATTGCTGTCGGCTGCCTCGCATTGGAGCAGCAGGTGGAAACGGTGTTGCTGTTTTTCAGCAGTGGCAATGATGTCCACAGTGCAGGGTGACGAATAGGCGGCCATGGGTGTCGCTGCTCCGATGAGTAACAGGGTAAGCCCCGCTGCGCGGGTGAGGGTGCCGAGGCACCGTTGCCGATTAGAACTGATGTACCGATGCATGATTGCCCACTCCAAACTGGATGATTTTCCCCGAACTATTGCCCGCTGATTGCAGGATTGTTGCGGTGCTTCCCTCGATATCGTGAAGCGGGCTGTGCTGTTCAATGGATGCCCGGCTGTCCATATGACTCTGCGCTATCAGCGCGTCGTTACCCGTGCCGTACTGTGCGATGCTCGCGTCGATATCCGACCCGTTTGACTGCTCTATATCAGCTCGAGAGGACGGTGACTGATTCTGTTGGATGCTGCCTGTGGCGCTATCGGTGTGGTCTTGTGATATCCGTGCCTCGCTATGATGAGACTGCGTCTGATCGATGTTGGCGTCACTGCGGTGGCTGTGTTGCTGGCTGATTATGGCATTGACGTCATGGCTTCGGGATTGCCGAATGATTGCAAGGCTGGCGGTGCTGCTCTGTTGATAGAGGCTGGCGGTATTAATACTGCTGTGTTGTTCAATTTGCGGGGTGCTGCTGTCTGCAAGCAGGAGACAGGGAGACAGCATAAGCGCGGGAAAAAGCATCCGCAGTGCAGGCGGCAGCGCCATGACATTGTCCTCTTGGGTCCGGCCCCCGGGTTAGGCGTTGGTATTATGGGTGGGCACAACGAGGTCGGGGCCACAGTGTGGCCCCGACGTGATCACGGGATGATCAGTTCTGGTGGATAAAGGCGTTGTTACCGCCGCCGCCCATCTGGGTGATGGTGGCTGAGTCCAGAGTGGCTTCCTGCAGGATGGTGGCCACGTTTTCATTGCCAGAGGCGCCAATGCCGAACTGGGTAATAAAGGCTTCGTTGTCAGAGCCAGGCTGGGTAATGGTTGCGATGCCGTATTCTGAAATGGCGTCCTGCTCTACGTTGGCCAGGTTGTTGTCACCCAGCTGGTCCACATCGATAACGCTGTTGCCGCCGTGGGAGTGTGCCACTGCTACGTTGGCGTTGCCGTGTTGGTCCACGTTAGCCAGGTTGTCGGAGCCGGATTGGTCCACTTCCGCATCATTGGCTGTGCCTGACTGGTTCACATAGGCGGTATTACGGTCGCCCAGTCCCTGGTCAACCTGTGCAATGTTGGCGTCGCCACCCTGAACGATTTCTGCATAGCTGCTAGTGGATTCGTCCTGGATGATATCCGCATCGCCGTTGGTGCCGTACTGATCAATCATTGCGTCAGAGTTGAACGAGAAATCCTGGCTGATCAGGCCGTTGTTGTTATCGCCACTTTGGGTAATGCTGGCGGTGGCATTGTCGGAAATGGCCACTTGGCTGATGCTGGCAATGTTGTCTGCACCGGTCTGGTCTACGGTGGCGGTGGCAAACCAGGAATCATCCTGCAGCACGTCGGCGGTGTTGTTGACGTTGGACTGGTTAACCGTGGCCGTAGACCCAATCAGATTGTTCTGGGTGATGTTGGCGAGATGGTCGACGCCGGTTTGAGTGATGGAAGCATCCGCGTTCAGGCTGGCACTTTGAACGATGGTTGCGTCGCTGGAGAAGGCGGATGTCTGAGTGATGCTGGCAACGGAGTCTTCGTTACCTGCGATTTGCTGAATGGTGCCATTGGTGTTGTCGGAAATGGCAACCTGGGTGATGGTGGCGGTGTTAAGGGTGCCGTCCTGCTCAACCGTGGCAGTGGCGAACCAGCTGTCATCCTGGGTGATGGTGGCAGCGTTGTCGTCACCTACGGTGTCGATGTCGGCAGTCATCATGTTGACGCTGTTGGCCTGGCTGACGTCGGCGCTGTTGTTGTTGCCGGTTTGATCAACCGTGGCAACCGCATCGTCGGTGCTGCTTTGCACAGTGCTGGCGGTGTTGCCGGCGCCGGTCTGGTTGGTGGTGGCTGAATTGTTCGCAGCCCAGGATGCAGTTGCCAGGGTTGCCAGAATGGCAGCGGCAAGCGGTTTCAAGGTTTTCATGGGTGTATCTCCTCAAGGTTTAGGCTAGGTCTTAGGCAAAATAACGTCGTCCATTTCAATCCCATTGCTGAATGGAGACGTGGAGTCCGGCCCCGATCTGGGTAACCGAAACAGCGTTGGCGTTACCGTATTGCGCCACATCGGCGTTATTGCCGACCCCGTATTGGGCAATGATGGCGCGGTTGTAATCGCCGTTTTGATCGAGCGTGATTGTGTTGTGGCTGCCTTCCTGGAAGAGAGAGGCGTTGTTGCCTGTGCCGTATTGGCTTGCCACTGCCAGGTTTTCCCAGCCGAGCTGGGTGATGTCCGCTTGTTGCGCCGTGCCGTGCTGAATGATGTCAGCCTGGTTGGCGTAACCCTTTTGCTGAAGTGAAGCGGTATGGCTGAGGCCTTCCTGTTGGAGGGTGCCGGTGTTTTTTCCCTGCTGGGTTATGGAGGCATTGAGATCCGCACCGTCCTGGGCAATGTCCGCGCTATTGCCGGCGGGAATTTCATCGAAAAATGAAAGGTCGGTAGCGTTCGCCTGTGTTCCCAGAATCAACAAGAGTCCTGCAAGAACAAGGTGGGCTATGGCTTGCCCTGTCATCATTTTCATCCCTGATAATTGAACCTCACGCACTCAGTCTTGCGCGATTTTTCCTGCAGTGACATTCGCCATCGGTGCTGAATTTTTCAGGCCGCGACTAGTCGGTGGGGTAATAAAAAGCGGAGAGATTGCGTTTTGGGGCCGGGCGGTTTTCAGAAAAAACCGCAGAATGCTTGTAGAGCAAGGGTTTGAGAGCCTGTTGGCAGTTAGTTCGTTTGGTGTAAGCCAATGTCTTGCCGCGTCAGGAAAGGAGGGCGAGTTTGTGACCGGTGGTCGGCGATGGGCTTTGACAAGGCTTGCCCAGGGCGCCCGGGCTGTTCAAACTACCGTTTGAATTTGAGGATTGGAGAAGGGTGTGCTTGAGCAGCTCAGGCAGCGTTTGCCGGATTACAGACGCACAGAATTGCCCCTGGCGTTGCCCGAGGCTGCCGTTCTGATGCCGTTGGTTGATGTGTCGGAGCCTCGAGTTATCCTGACGGTTCGCTCCAATTCCATGCCGACCCACGCTGGTGAGGTGGCTTTCCCCGGTGGAAAGCGGGACCCGGGCGACAAGAATCTGCTGATGACGGCCCTGCGTGAAAGCCAGGAAGAGGTGGGGTTGTCGCCGGATTATGTGGATGTGCTGGGGCAGTTGTCTCCGCTGGCCTCCCGTTATGGCATGAAAGTGACGCCTTTTGTGGGCATTGTCAGCCCGGAAGCGGAGCTGCAGGCCGAGCCGGGTGAAATTGATACCATCTTCCAGGTGCCCTTGCAGTTCTTTCTGGATGAGATTCCGGAGCTGTCCAGCCCCATTGATGTGTTTGGGCGCCAGTTCCGTATCCCCAGCTATTACTATGAAGATAAGCGCATTTGGGGTCTGACCGCCTTCATGATTCTGGATCTGATCAACCACGTCTATGATGCGGGCATTGAGTTCGAGGTGAAGTAACTTTCTGCCTGTTAACCCTCTGCCTGGCACGAGGAAACAAAGGGGAGTCGAATGATTTATAAAATTGGTGAGCGCCGCCTGGAGCAGCGTGGTAGTGGTCACTGGATCGCAGACAACGCCACCGTGATCGGTTCGGTGATCATGGAAGCCAACAGCAGTATCTGGTTCAACGCGGTGTTGCGGGCCGATAACGACGTGATCGAAATCGGTGAAAATACCAACATCCAGGACGGTGCGGTGCTGCACGTGGATCCGGGCGTACCCATGAAGCTGGGTCGGGACGTGACCGTGGGCCACAAGGTCATGCTGCATGGCTGTACGGTGGGCGATAACAGCCTTATCGGCATCAATGCGGTGGTGCTCAACAAGGCTGTTATCGGCAATAACTGCATTATCGGCGCCAATTCGCTGGTGCCGGAAGGAATGAAAATTCCGGACAATTCCCTGGTGATGGGGTCTCCGGCCAAGGTGGTGAAGGAAATAGGTGAAGGGCACAAGGCCATGTTGACCATGGGCAGCATGCACTACGTGGCCCATGCCAAAGAGTTTGCCCAGCATTTGGAGGTGGATGAACGCTTCCATGACTGACAGGCAACTGGTGTCGCCGTGTGTGTCGATCTGCGCACTGGATGAAGATGATATCTGTGTGGGCTGTTTCCGTACCGGCGGGGAAATCTCCATCTGGGGGCTGCTCTCGGATGACGAAAAGCGAGAGGTGTTTCGCCGTATTGATCAGCGCATGAACGGCGAACCGGCCCCTTGCGTGGTGCGCGCGGAGAAAAACCGATGACAACACAAATTGGTAATCAGGAGCCCGTGCGGCCGGTGGTCGGGCTGGCACTGGGCAGTGGTTCCGCCCGCGGTTGGGCGCATATCGGGGTGATCCAGGCGCTGGAAGAAATTGGTGTGCAGCCCCAGGTGGTGGCGGGGACATCCATTGGCGCACTGGTGGGGGGCGCCTATGTTACTGGCACGCTCAACGCTTTTGCCGACTGGGTGGAATCCCTGACGGTGAAAGATGTGTTCGGTTTGCTGGATATCAGTTTTTCCGGCGGCATGGTGAAAGGGGAAAAGCTGTTCAGCTTTTTTCAGGACCACCATGAAAACCCGGAAATCGAGACCCTGGACAAGAAGCTGGTCACCGTGGCCACGGACATGAAAAGTGGCCGCGAAGTCTGGATCACCAAAGGGAGAATGCTGGATGCTGCGCGGGCATCCTGCGCTCTGCCGGGGCTGTTTTCTCCAGTGAAAATGCAGGGTCGCTGGATGCTTGATGGCGGCCTGGTTAATCCGGTTCCTGTCTCCGCGGCTCGCGCCATGGGGGCGGATGTGGTGATCGCGGTGAATTTGAATGCCCAGCTGGTGGGGGCCCACCTGTCCCGGGATACCCGCAGTCAGGCAGAAGGTGAAGAAGGTACCGCCGAGGAACGTAGCATCTGGCAAAAAATGATGAATTATTTTGCCTCTGGAGATGGTCAGGACCCGGGCTTTTTTGATGTGGTGGCTTCCAGCATCAACATTATGCAAGACCGCATCACCCGCTCGCGGATGGCTGGCGACCCGCCGGAAGTCACGCTGGTGCCGATGCTGGAAGATTTCGCGCTGATGGATTTTCACCGCGCCAAGGAAGCGATTGCCGAAGGGCGCGCGCTGGTAAAACGCTACGAAGCAGACATTCTCGGCTGGGTGGGCTCGCCGATTGCGGACAGGGTTTGAAAAGACAGTTGAATGGTAGGCAGTTGACCGCGCGATAAACGGTGGTTTGAATTAAAACGCAAAAGGCCGCGCCCATGCTTTGGACGCGGCCTTTTGCGTTTTAATTTTAAGCTAACTCGGCACGCGCAACAGTCAACTGCCTACCATCAACTGTCAGCTTGCCCTGCTTTCCTCGCTCTCACAGCCTTCACCATATTGTCTTTCACCTGCAGGATTTCAATCATGTACCGATCGATTTTCACCGAGATGTTGGCGTCGGGAATGTCCTGAAGGTACTCCAGGATCAGACCGTTTAACGTTTTTGGGCCATCAGTGGGGAGTTCCCATTGCAAGGCGCGGTTAATGTCTCGCAAGGTGGAGGAGCCATCAATTACGTAGCTGCCGTCTTCCTGTGGGTGGATGTCCTGGCTGGTGGCGGCCAGGTCGGTGGTGAACTCGCCAACGATTTCTTCGAGAATATCTTCCAGGGTGACCAGGCCCTGCACGTCGCCATATTCATCCACGACAATGCCGATGCGGCGTTTGGCATTCTGGAAGTTGATCAGCTGCTGATGCAGGGAGGTGGCTTCCGGTACGAAGTAAGGCTCCACCGTATATTGCATCAGCTCGGCTTTGTTGATTTCGTCCTTGAGCAGCAGGCGGCTTAGTTTACGCAGGTGTAGCAAGCCGATCATATTGTTCGGGTCGCCATTGAACACCGGCAGCCGGGTGTGCTGGCTGGAGCGTAGAGTGGTGAGGATGTCGTGCATGTCGTCATCCAGATCAATCCCCACCATTTCGTTACGGGGGACCATGATGTCTTCCACCGTTACGGTTTCCAGGTCGAGAATGTTGAGCAACATTTTCTGGTGATTCTCGGGAATCAGCCCGCCGGCTTCATTGACCACAGTACGAAGTTCTTCCGGGCTCAGGTGGTCCTCGTCCTGCTCGTTGGGGCGAATGCCCGCTAGCCGGAGCAGCATGCTGCTGACCCCGTTGACCATCCACACCAGCGGCGCCAGCAGTACCTGCAGAGGCTTGAGGACCACGCTGGCAGGGAACGCGACTCGCTCCGGGCGCATGGCGGCGTAGGTCTTCGGGGTGATCTCCGCAAAAACCAGCATGATGATGGTGATCACCACCGGCGCCACAGCGGCGCCGCTGTCACCCAGCCAGCGAATCGCCAGAATGGCGGCCACGGTGGCGGCAAAGTTATTGACGAAGTTGTTGCCAATGAGGATGACGGACAGCAGCCGGTCCGTGCGTTTGAGCAGGGCTTCCACCCGGCTGGCCGCTTTTTGTCCCTGACGGGCCAGATGTCGAAGGCGGTAGCGGTTAATGGCCACCATGCCGGTTTCACTGCTGGAGAAGAACGCAGAGGCCAGAATCAGAATAATCAGGGCGCCAATCAGCCACCCGTCAGAGTAGGTATCCAAAGGAAATATCGTTTATCCGCCAGTCGGCCCGCTATTGTTCGGGCCGGGGGGTTGAAGTGTCAAGGAAAGCAGAAACGGGTTGAAAGTGTAACGTTTAAACACGGCCTAAGCCTGAACCCGTTTCTGCGGCAGCTGGCGCATTTTTCATCGTTTAATTTCTCAGCGCTCCAATAT
>UEXM01002541.1_pt1 | contig 12808 bp, 18 predicted proteins | sample 1796661 | NCBI WGS metagenome assembly UEXM01 (sample SAMEA4772469, study PRJEB27181) | metagenome | reverse complement strand
TAGATCGAATCAGTAAAGGCAAAGCGGATCCGTATAAGGTAAGCTCCCAGGTTAAAAAGAAAATGAGAAGGTTTGGTATCTATGATCAGTTCCCTAAAGACGAGATAAGAGATGTCTATCGTCAACTCAGGAAAGAAACTTTAACTACCGACCCAGACTTTAATCCGGCAGGAGTACCTGAAGAGATGTACGTTCCAAGGGAAGAACCAAGTAGCACATTTGTTCCTATCCCTGTGTCTAGTGTTGCACCTTTCAGACCTGTTCCTAGTGTTGCATCCTTTACCCCTGTACCTGTAGCTCCACCAGTAAACCGAACCAATGTGTCCTCAACCTTACTTGGTGATCCTAAGAACGCGGACATAATTAACAGACGACCCTAATCGTTATCCTGCTTCACCCCAGTTGTCACCCATCTCGCAGTCTACTCTCGTAGGTACATTCAAGGGCAAGCCTGTCTCCATGATCTCAGTTATTCTCTTGGCCTGTTCTTCGTTTTGTACTGAGAAACATAGTTCATCATGCACCGTGAGCATGGGAGTAAAGTTCTCAGCGTAGCAGTCCACCATAGCTTTCTTTGTTTGATCCGCCGCGCTTCCTTGGATAAGTTTGTTCAACGCCTTGTATGTAAAGGCTCTTCGTAACATCCCTAGTCCACCGTATTCCTTCTCCGCTTCCGCCAAGGGCATAGCCTTATTGTATCCAAAGGTTCGAGGTTCCCATAGATGGAACCGACACCTACGTCCAAGGATCGTTCTGATCTGTCCCTCTGTCGTGGCTCTCTGACTTGCTATAGTTGCTATCTGTTTAACGAAAGGAACCTTATCGTTGTATAGTTCTAAGATATCTTTGGCCTCATCCTTGGAGATGTCCAACTGATTGCTGAGTTTTCCAACACCCATTCCGTACATGATACCTAGGTTCACGACCTTCGCTTCTTTCCTAGAGATCCCAGCAAGGTCTGCCGCCATCTGGTGTAGGTCAACATCTCCGTTGTTGTACTCATCTACAATAGTATCCACCACAGAATGCTTCATGCTATCTGGAAGGGACGATGCAAAGTGCACCAGGAGCCTCGGTTCTTGGCTCGAGTAGTCAAAGCTTCCCCACTTATCTCCTTCTTCTGGTAGAAACAATCCTCGTATAGCCTTCTTAATATCTGGATCCCTCGCAGGAAACTGTTGTAGGTTCGGGTTGCTAGAAGAAAATCTACCTGTAACAGTTCCCCCTCCGTCTTTGCGTAGCTGATGAAACTCTGTGTGTATCCGTCCTTTGTGTTCATGGCGCATGATACTATCAATGAACGTACTGTCTGCCTTGTCAAACTCTCGTAGCTTCACGATCATCTGAGCTATCTCATTAGGGTGAGCGTTCAAGAAATGTTTTGTAAAGGATGGACTCCCGGCTTCTGTCTTCGGAAAGTCTACGCCCAACTCTTTAAAGACCTTGGCAACAGATGCATTCGCCCAGGGTTCAATGTCTATGCCTGTCTTACGTTTGATCTCGGCTTTATAATCTCGCACCTTGGTGCGTAACTCTTTGCGTATTACATCTGTCTTATTTAAATCTACACGAACACCCTTCTCCCTCATGTCAAGCATCACTGGGATGAGAGAAGTTTCTAAATCAAAGATGTGACTTAGTTCCTGCCTTGATATCTCTGTCTTAAATCTTTCCCACAACTTTAAGGTCAGCACTGCGTCTTGTTCAGCGTAGGCTCCGACATATTTAGGTGGTAGCTTGTGCATGTCTGCTTTCGGATCAATCCCCCACTCTGCGGCGGCGGCTCGAAGGAGTCTCTCACTCTTGGTTTCACCAAGGTAGTCACGTCCTAGGTTATTTAGGCTGTAGGAGAACCTGTTCTCGTCGATGAGGGCGGCTGCGATCATTGTATCGATAATCCTACCCTGTACCTCAATGCCCACTGAGCGGAGCCATCCTGCGTCATAGGTAGCATTATGCATAATCTTATCTATGTGAGGAGTTTCCATCTGTTTCTTTAGCCACTTCATCGTCATCCTATGATCTAAGTTGTGACCGTTCTCGTGTTGAATGGGGAAGTAACCGTAGTAATCTCCTGCTGCCACGGCAATCCCGGCGATGTGACCATCGTTTCTTGACCAACCAGGACCTAAAGTCATGAGGTTAGGGTCACATGTCTCAAGGTCTATAGATATTTGTTTGTACACAGTTAGGTCGGGATACTCTGGAGGTATGTTCCAGTCCTTCTCAATGAGATCCATTTCATTCTTGATTAAGAAATCGTTGTCATGGCTACTGCTAACTTCAAATAGGTTCTTCTGCATTATTCGTTCCATTTTTCTGCAGCTAGAGCGGCGTACCCTGCGATGTCCACCCAAGAATCCTCATGAGTAGGCGTTTCAATAAGTCTCGATACCTTTAATTGGTTTAAGCAAAGATAAACCTGGGACACAGTAACTTCAACCCCAAGTACAACCGACCATAGCTTGGCGATACGCTCATGGTTTAAGTATGCGTCTCCATAATGCTTGGCTCTCGGACCATTGACTAACTCTTCTGCCTTCGCGAGTATCTGTTCTCTTCTCATAATACATACCTATACTTTTTGTTGGATTCTATTATGTGCAAATTCTTCTTAGCCCTCGTTATGCCAACATAAAATGCACGGTGCTCGTCGTCCTGGTTTCTATTCTCAGCACATGCTCGAGTGCTTGATAAAGATACCACACAGTTATCGTCCTCTCCTCCCTTCATAGCATGAAAGGTTGACAGCTTTATCCTAGGTGTATCCAGAAAGTTCTCCCCCCTTCGTTCGATAGCCTCAAAGTAAAGCTTATCGTGCGTACCCAATCGAGCCACGTCCATCGCATCTCGCTCCTTGGGTGCCTCCATTCCGTAATTAAGTTGGAGGTCTTCGTAAGACAGGAGACTTTCAGGATCCACGGCCTGCAATAGGTTACTCGAACCTCGCTTCACCACTTTAAAATCCCCCGTCTTAGGCACATTTTCGTAGAGTTTAACAACAGAGGCAAGAGGTAATCGTTCCCCTTTTTGTAGTTTTTTCCAAGAAGTAATAACTTCCCCCGTAGTTTGGCTGATACTACTCCTACCTTTAATAGAATACAAAAGTCCTTCAGCCTGTAACGACTCGCCCCACTCCCGAACCATTGCGTTTGTTCGAGCCATCAATGTCCAAGATCCTGTAGAGAAATCAAGTTCCCCCATCTGTCTGTGAAAGTTTACAGATCCTAGTTCTGATGTGGGATCAAAGTCTTTCTCTTGTCTATGATTTATCCGACGAACAACGTGTTGAGACAACCCATATACCGACACTGGTAGTCTATAACTCTGAGTGAGTATCTCTTTGTGGTCACTGCATCCAAGGAATAACCGTACATCAACACCTGTCCATCGGTGGATCGCCTGGTCATCATCTCCCGCATACAAAACCTTCTCCGCATTCTGGCTTAGTTTCTTTACCATCTCCCATTGTAACGGTGTCAGATCTTGAGCCTCATCCACGATCAAAAGATCTAAGGACGGTGGAGTAACAGTTCGTATGTATAACTCTATGAGATCTACGAAGTCATACTTAATAGATTCCTGTTTGTAATCAGAAACAATCCTGTCTATTTTTTCTAACAGAGGATAATACATGTCTCGATCCCCATGATGATTGTACTCTTTCTCATAGGGTATCATCTTGTACCGAGCTCTCGTCATCAACTGTAGATAAGTATCCCCCTTACCAATCGGCAAAGGCATAATCATCCCATCGTCTGGGGACACACCATTTGTTCCGTCAAAGATCATACCAAGCTGTTGCCCTAGGATTGTCCAGTCCGCTCTAGCAAGCATGTCAGAAGACTGTAACCCAAGACCTCTGAAGGCCATAGAGTGTAGTGTTCTGAAGTAAGGTAGGTCTTTCTCTGTCAGATTAAAAGCAGCACATGCTCTGTCCGTAGCCTCTCGGATCGCCTTCTTTGTAAACGATACAAAAGCTATACGATCTGGGGGCGTACCCTTGGCTATCGCTTCTTTGACCTTCTCAATAAGAGTGTGAGTTTTACCGCAACCAGGAGGACCAAAGATCAACGTAGACTTAGAGTCCATGTTGGATGCCTCGAGGCCTAGCCTTCAGCCACTCAGATACTTCGGCTTCCACCCAGCGGCTGGCACTTCTCTTCCCATCTTCCTCTGATCCTAAGATCAAGGGCGCAGGAAATTTCTCTAGTTCAACCCACTTATATATAGTAGATCGGGACACGCCTAACCAATCAGCTACTTCGCTGACAGGGATAAGCTTATCAGAATGGGATTTCGTCATTGTCGTTCTCCTTTGTTGGTAGTTCTAGTTCGTCTTGTTCGAATGAAGGAACGAACCAAACTCTAATCGAAGTTCGTTTACCTCCTCTCATAATGTTCTGGTGACCCACGCCGTTACTGTCAGTGTTCAACGCTTTGATCCCCTCTTGTACTTGAGCCTTGGTCCAGTGCTTCCAATCCTGTCGATTTAAATACTCCATAAGACCATCGATTGTGAACTTAGTAACTCCGCCCTCGGTCCAGGGCTTACCCATCTGGAGTTCGTCAGGAGAGATGGCGCGTACTCGGCTCGTGCAATAGTTTCTAAGGTGATCTTTAAACTGTCCGTGATATGTAAACTCTTCTGTTACCTCTAAGTATGTGCCCTGTTGCAGCATCTGATTAATCGTGGAGTTCCATTTGTTAGGCTTCATCAAAGAAGGGAAGTAACTGATCTGTTCCACACACGCCTTGGCCCAGAGGTTCTGGTTAACCAACTGATCGGTGGATAGCTCAACTCTTTTGCCCTCAACGTCCATGAAGTAGAGCCTGGGCTGAGACTGTATGATTGTTAGGCCGCCCATTGAGGGAAGATCTAATGTCTCATTGCCTACCCCATACGGTCTGGTCTTACATAGATCCTTGTCGCAGTGATCTTTCAAAGGACATGTCTCACAGGTATAGAAGTATTCTTTCTTATCGAGAGAACTCTGTATATCTGCTACCTCTTTCGAAGGGAGGGCAGGGGAACAAAACTTCCTGTTGTATTCCTCGTGGTGCTTCTTCCAATCATCAGGCCACTTCATCCTACAGTATACACCTACCGAAAACATGAAGATGTTTCTGAACTTTGTAACCTTACCAAGACTGGTCATAACTTCTAAACAGTACGGTCCGTCCGTAAAGTTCTCTCTCTTACCTCCAAGATCCATCTCATTTAACTCTGCAATAGACACTCGGCCTTTCTCAACAGCGTTTAAAAACTCTTCAAGTTCCATCGCCTGGCCAGAACTATCGAAGCAATAGCGCATCGTTTGTTCGGCATTGAAATACGGTACGTTGATATGACTGCCAACATCCCCCCGATCCGCCATGATCTTGTCTTGCTTTGGAAAGATCTCACAGTCACTAGCAAATCCCAACACGATTGACATCTCAAGTAGGTACTCCCGCACTAAAGCAGCAGGCTCCCAATCTTTTAGGAATAGAAACAAGTGTGCTCCACCGGATTTAGAACGGCATTGAAACAAGGGAAGCTTTAACTTCCTAATCTTTTTGTTTAGTTCGGCAAGATCCAAGTCATAGATATCAATATCAAGACACCCAAATTTACATTTGTTATCTGAGTTTATGGGGATCGAGTTGACACCTTGCTTACCTTCGATGTGATGTTGCATCACAGTGTCGGTCAACGGTTCCCGAAGCACAGTATACTTGGCCTCAGTCTTACCATTCCGTCCGACATTACCCACAGTAGTTCTACCGTGAGCAAGAGAAGATCCTTCAAAGGTCTTCAATAATCTTTTTGCGTTAGACATTAGTACCTCCTAGAAAAAAGCGGCGGTGAATCCCCCAATCACCGCCGCCGTGCCACTTAAAACGGGATATCATCTCCGTTAACAGAGGAGCTAGAAGACTCCTCTGGTGTGGCTTTCACTTCTCCTGCGGCAATCGACGCTCGGAAAGTCTTAGCTTCTTGTAGTAGATCTCGACTGTCTATCAGTCCGACCTTGGCAACCGACCAGTTGGCAAACGTACCTCGATCATTGGTCTGCTCAACAGAAGTCAACTTCCATTTGGTAGCAAAGACCGCAGGAGTAACCTTACCTTTAGTAGGATGATCCGCCTTTTGCATAGCGATCATGGTCTTCCAATTGCGGCTGACCTTTAGCTGAGTAGACTTCATGTCTATGATTGCTGGTTGAGTGGAGCCATCTTCTGCTAGGATCAAACAAAAATGCTGATCGGACTTAACTAACTCGTTGCCGTTAGGTAAGATCTCCTTCGCACCGTTTCGTTTTGCCTGTTGTAACAGCGGACTGTCCGGTTGGATCTCTCCCTGGAAGCCACCACCACTCTCTCTAGGTACGAACTCCAAGTACTTAGTAGCTTGGAAACAAGGGATAACTGTCAGACCTTTCTCGCCATCCCAGTACTCTTTGGTGACAGTATTGAAGGCATCTCCTTGTGATACACCGTCTATATACTCTGGTTTCTTCTTGTTGATCTGTGGTGACAAGGCTTGAACCAACCTGACGAAGGGGATTTGCATCTCCGAACTGTCAAATGATGCACCTTCTCCTGCACTTTCAAAGATATCGTCCATTAAATCTGCGGACACTGCTGTTCCTTTAGCTTTAGTTACTTCATTACTCATACTTATTTCCTCCTAATTTCAGCTGCATTATTTATATAGGCTCCAAACATGTCCAGATCTATGGGCTTCCCCTCTTCAACAAGACCTTTAACAAAAGCCTTGAGAGTAGATGAGTGCACATGAGTCTTGGTCACAGGATAAAAACCCCTCTGCTCAAGTATACCAACGACATCTCCTGCTAGGTTGTCCTCGCCTTTCGAAAAGCTACACGTCACATCGTTCTTTATGATGCTGTCGTACTTATTTTCTCTAAGCCAGGCGTGAGCCTCGTCTCGTCTGTCCTTTGGTATCGAGGCATGGACAATCAACTTACGTTGTACCGTCACACCGTCCACGTCCAATCGCTCAACACCCATCTCATCCATTAGAGCTGGGATTGTATCGGTAGAAAGCTTGTGAGCCTCTGCCTTTAGTTCTTTGACGTGTAGTTCTGCAACCTCAATTTGATCTTCTACTTTTCGTAGATTGCGTACCAAGCCACTTAAGTTCTTTGCCGTTTCAGTATTGACTTGAGATACTGCATCAGCTTCATCATAGTAATCTTCAAAGATTTCCATAGATTTATTCCTTCTCAGGTTAAAAAGGTTGACACGGGATTGTGTCTTCCGTAAAAACTACTGTAATGGGAGAAATACCAATGGTCAACTATAAATTTAAAACTAAACCCTACGATCACCAAACGACAGCATTGGAGAAGACAGGGACACGAAAAAGTTTCGGATACTTTTGCGAGATGGGTACTGGAAAGAGTAAGATCCTTATAGATAACTTAGGGATGCTGTTTCAAGAAGGCTTAGTTAACTTCGCCTTGATCATCGCACCTAAAGGTGTGTATCGCAACTGGGTTCAGCGAGAAATACCAGAACATCTGTCTGATGATGTGCCTCGACGCATAATAAAGTGGGTATCATCACCAAATAAAAAACAAAAAGCAGAGTTAGCGTCAGTCAAAGAAGATTACGCAGGGCTCACCATCTTTGTTATGAATGTTGAGGCCTTCTCATCACTAAAAGGTAAGCAAGCCGGGGAATGGTTGGCTAAAAAGTATGGTTCACATGGCATGATAGCTATAGATGAAAGCACAACCATAAAGAATCCGAAAGCAAAGAGAACTAAGTCGCTTCATAAGATAGCAGCAGGCTTCGAATACACAAGACTATTGACCGGTTCTCCTATCACCAAGTCTCCCCTAGATATCTTTGCTCAAGCCGAGTTCCTTGAGCCTGGGATCTTGGGCTATGATAACTTTTATGCTTTCCAAGGTAGGTATGCAGTGGTAAAACGAATGTCTCTAGGTACTCATGCCTTCCAACAGGTAGTAGGATACAGATACATCGAAGAGTTAACAGAAAAGATAAATACTTTTTCGTATCGAGTACTGAAGTCTGAGTGTTTGGATCTTCCCAAAAAGATATACACCGCTCGGTACGTTAGTCTAAGCAAAGAACAATTAGAAATGTACACAAGTATTAAGCGTCACGCTATGCTTTTACTTGAGAGTGGTGAATTAGTCACAGCTCCCGCAGTGATTACACAGATGTTACGCCTACAACAGGTCATGTCTGGTCACTTAAAGACTGATGATGGTGAGATGCTGACCTTTCCCTCCACCAGGATGACCGCTGTCTTAGATATCATCGACGAAAGTGATGGCAAAGTAATCATCTGGTCTAGGTTTAGGCATGATATCATTGAGATTGTGCGAACATTAAAAGAAAAGTATGGTGACAACAGTGCGGCATCTTACTTTGGAGACACTACAGACGAGGAACGTAACGAGGTGATCGATAATTTTCAGAATCCTAATCATCCTCTTCGCTTTTTTGTAGGAAACCCCGCTGTCGCAGGCTATGGACTAACATTAACCGCCGCAAATCTTGTGGTGTATTACGCGAATGACTTTGATTTGACTAACAGGGCCCAGTCAGAGGACCGTTGTCACCGCATCGGACAAAATTCATCGGTGACTTATGTTGATATCATATGTGAAGGAACTATAGACGAACGAATAGTGAAATCGCTCCAGGGTAAAATAAAAATTGGAGCTCAAGTATTAGGAGAGGAAGCCGCAGAATGGTTAACATTAAAGAAAAGATAGATATGAGTGGAATGATTGAGGCGTTTTGTGAGTACCGTGTAGGTAAAACAAATCTCAAGTCAGCATCTAAAGAACTCCAAGTAACGACAGGGTTGCCCAAAGAAACTTGTGACGCACTGCTCACAGAGATGAAGAGGCACAACGTCACTCAGATCCGAGGTCACACCAACGAGCCCGATCGATTAAAAGAAGGTAAAAAAGGAAAGCCTAATGACGCACAATTATAACTTGTGTATAGTCAGTGTGCAGTCTATAGGTTACGAGTGTAATTTGATTAGGAGATCAACATGTCTAAAATAAAATATCGTACCATAGCTATCTATGACACAGATCATGCAGCTATAAAAAAGTTAGCGGAAGATAACGCTCGATCCATACCCAGACAACTGTCGTTTATGATAAGGAACTGGAAGAAATCTTCGGAAGTTCCCGAAAGATCTGGGATCGCTGGGTATGTAGATGAGTACTACGGCAAGGGATAGGAATTAAAGAACATGATAATTGATTTATTCAAGACTGGTATTTACAGAGAACAACTGAAATTAAACAACCAATGGTTAAAAAAATATTGTCATGACATTAAACAAAACCAAGATGGCGTTGACATTTCTAACTCAGGTGGATTTCATTCTGATAATTTAAATATGAATGATGAAAGTATAAGAGAACTTATGAAACAAATTATTTCATCTGCAAATGTTTATTCGGAACAACTTGGTTACGGTAAAGTAAAACTTTCTAACATATGGTGTAATATAAACTCTTATAAAGACTATAACAAATTGCATTGTCACCCTAATGCAAAAGTATCAGGTGTTTATTATGTTAAAACCCCTGAAAACTGTGGGGACATTGAGTTTCACAACACAGCTTATCATGTATTACAACAGTCAGACTTAAGTAGATCAAACAATCCCTACACATCTATATTTTGGTGGATGCCTGCTGAAGAAGGTATATTATATTTATTCCCTAGTTGGTTAATGCACTTAGTAAGACCTAATATGAACAAAGAGGAAGAAAGAATATCTTTCTCATTTAATTTAAGTTAACTTATAAGAAAGTGAATATAAATATGTTTATGTTGCCGGTACAAAATTATTATATTCGAAATAAATTATCCGAACACGATTTTTATAAGCCATTAATATTAGAAAAAATAAGTAGAGAACAAGATCCTAGCCTTGTTGAAGGAGAGGATAACATATCTAAAGTAGATTGGGAAAACCATTCAGATTTTGATAGACCCTGGGTAAAACAATTACTACCTAGTTTAAGTAATAAGTTAGCTGAGATGGCATACTTTATTGGTTATGGCGGTATTGAGATGAAAGCAGTTTGGTATCAACAATATTTAAAAAATTCAATTCATGGTTGGCATGTCCATAGTGAAAATTATACAGGGGTTTATTACTTAGAATATCCTTTAGCAGCTCCTCCTACAGAGTTGTGGGATAACAAATTAAAAGTACCAGAAGTATCAGAAGGAGATGTTGTAATGTTTCCTGCTATGACACCGCACCGTGCGCCTATGGTAACAAATGATATTAGAAAAACAATTGTGTCATTTAATTTTAATGTAATTGAATTGAACACAAAAAGATTAGAAGAGTTTAAAAAGTAATCACGCTAACATTGTTAGCGTGATTTTCTTTTCTTATAAAAATTCTTCTTGGATCTCTGTCCAGTCTGCTTCTTGAATGATCGAACCTTTGATCGCTCGGTACTTAACCTCGTCTCTCTTGTCTTTGTAGTTCAATAGAACCTTAACAACCAGATCATCCCCCTCCTCTATGCCCAACTTCTCTACCATCCTGGCGTTGATGAATACACCTTCGCCTCTTTGCGTGACCGCAAACGCACTGTTCGAGTACGTTATGTCCGACACCGTTACTATTTTCTTTTCAGTTAATAACTTCATTTTGTTTTCCATTTCTAATTTAATTTGTTTCATTCAAACTGTTTATTTATTTCTCTTAATATTCTTTTTTTATTTCCTGATTGCATAAACATCTCATACAATCGGCGCATAGAAGATCCTTTTAAAAACTTTTTTATCGTCAAAGATCCAGTTATGATCGACAAAATCTCAGCCGTCATACTAAATCTTTTTAAAACCACATCTTTTTTAGAAAAGAATTTTATATAATACAAAGGATCGTTCCTTTGTATGACGATGTCTTCCTTCTTTTGATTAATGATCCCAAAAGAAATAGGTCTACACCACTTATCAATCTCAAAACTCCCTGTAATAAAAGGGAACTTTGAAAACTTTGTCTCGTGATAGTTTGCGGGTTGGATCTGAGCTAAAGTAGGTTCATCCGCAAAAAACAAATAACTCCCCCAATCTATAAATAGTTGAGGTAAAGTTAACAACAACTTGTTATCACTCCCTGGTGTCAACAAAAAAAGTTTATCAAACTCCGTCTGACTAAGCTGATTTAGATCTTTGTTTGTAAAGTGCCATCCCTTTTCATCATCCCAACTCACCGTAATAGTGAGAGGTGCGCGTATCACATATGTGTTTTTCATATCTTGTGTCATCGCAGGACAATGTAATAAATTCTCTGCGTCTTTCCCGGCCCATTCTTTTGCAACACTTTTCAACAAAGGTTCTGGCTCAAGTAAAGTTAAGTTATCCGCTTCGGTTGGAAAACCAGAATAATAAACAGTACTTGTTCTTTTAAAACTTAGGCTCATATTGCGCCCCCTTTTCATGCAAGGCTCTAAGAACTCTAAGCTCTTGGCCTAGCTCCTCGAACCTTGGATCTTGATCCCACTCAGCATCCGCAACCTCGCGGGTCAATTCATTTATCCTGGCCACGATGTCAATCAATCTATCATCCATCATCATGCAACCCAGTACCTTCTAAGACATACAATTGATCCTCGAGTACAACGATAGCCGTATGTATGTGCCCCGAAGCTTGCCCCTTGGTCCTTTCTTTCAAGAGTTCGATCTCTTCCTTCAAGAACTTTGCTCTCATTGCCTTACCTAAATTATTCATAACTCTTCCTTTCTTGTTATATTCATTCTCATTCCTTTCCATTGGTCATTGACTTGGAAGTTAAATGATACACTGATGCGATCATCTTCATTCTTATTTGGCAAAACTTGGTGACTGAGGAAACTTGGAAACACCAAGATGTCCCCTTCTTTAGGCTTAAAGAACAATTCAAGAGCCCAGTGAGGGGGGATCTCTGTTGGATCTTTAAACCTGCCATAAAAGGATTTAGATTGAAGCATTATCCGATCATCGTTTTCATTAATAACAAAGTCACCCGACCCCTCTGAAGCTTTTAACCATATCACTCCCGAATACATTGATCCTGGATGGGTGTGAGAAAGATTCATTCCATCCTTTCTATTTATATTGAACCAAGCATTCGACAAGATGACTTCTCCTCTTCTGTCTGTTTCATGGATTGCTTGAACTAAAGACCCAATATGAAAAAGAAGATCGTTTAATGCATCATCTTTCCTATCTGCATCATATTCAAAATCTGCGGATTGAAAACTTAACGGCCCCCTATTGCTTCGTTGCCGAGACTTAGTCTTTTTCTCTAGTTGGTAAATCTGATTAACTATAGGTTCTAACTCAATGGTTTTAGGTAACGAAGTTCGCCATACAGGTTTTGGAAAATAGTAATCACAAGTAACATCCATTTTCAATAACTCCTTTTATTTACATGCTCATACCTAGAGTACGGCATCTCATCATCTTTGCAATCCGAGAAGTCTCGAACCCAACCAGACCCATGACATTCTTCACAATCATATGCACCTCGTTCATCACTGAAGACAATAATGCCTTGCGAGTCACAGTGTGTACACTCCATGACTGGATACCAAATCATGCTCTCGCCAAATCTGCCCAGGCGTTGATCACCATCTTGTGTAATCACCATATCAACAACGTCTTTCATTTCCAATTCTCCTCCTTAAAGATTGATCCTTCATGGAAGTCAGACCAATCTGGGTCAACCTCCCCCTGCTCATGGTCATATATCGCCACGTTCTCCTCACCATGCTCCTTGATCCACGCATC
>UEXM01002540.1_pt1 | contig 12810 bp, 12 predicted proteins | sample 1796661 | NCBI WGS metagenome assembly UEXM01 (sample SAMEA4772469, study PRJEB27181) | metagenome | reverse complement strand
GTGCGGCCAAAGGTCAAACAATCCGTAGCGCAGTTGCTCCAAGCTCCGCTGCTGCTGACATTACTCCAGCGCAGAAAGCTCCAGACACTGGCGACCAGATAATCACTAACAAGACTCTGAGCATCTCTAAGTCTCGTGGCGTGGCTATCCGTTACAACGGTGAAGAGCAGCGCGGTCTGAACACTGGCCCGGGCTACAACAGCATCCTCCAGAACCAATTCGCTCAGGCGATGCGCACTCTGACAAACGAAGTAGAAGCCGATCTCGCTGCGCTTTACGCTCAAGCGTCTAACGCTTACGGAACTCCCGGCACTACTCCATTCGGCACTGCTGGCGATTTCAGCGACGCTTCATTCGCTCTCAAGCTGCTAAAGGACAACGGTGCGCCGTTAACTGGTAACCAGCTAGTCGTGAACTCTGCTGCTGGCGCTTCAATGCTCGGTCTGCAAAGCCGCGTCGACGTTCAGGGCAACGACTCTTTGATCCGTCAGGGCGTTATGCTTTCAACTGCTGGCATGGACATCCGCGAGTCTGCGCAAATCAATGCTCACACTAAGGGCACTGGCGCAAGCTACGTCACCAATGGCACTTTCGCAGTTGGCGACACTGCTATCGACATCGATGGCGGCAGTGGCACTATCTTGGCTGGTGACGTTATCACTTTCGCTGGCGACGCTAACAAGTACGTCGTGACCTCAGCTCTCGCTGCTGGCACCGTCACTATTGCTGCTCCCGGTCTGAAAGCCGCTCTCGCTGATGGCGTAGCAGTAACAGTCGGCAACGGATACGCTGCTAACATGGCGTTTAACCGCGACGCGATCGTTCTCGTAACACGCGCTCCTGCTCGTCCAGTTGAAGGCGATCTCGCTGAAGACGTTATGCTTATGACTGATCCGCGTTCAGGCATCACTTTTGAAGTGTCTATGTACAAAGAGTACCGTCAGGTTCACTTTGAAGTGGCACTCGCTTGGGGCGTCTCAGCCATCAAGCCAGAGCACATGGCAGTTCTGCTCGGCTAAAGGTGATCGCGGGGCGTCTTCGGGCGCTCCGCATCATTCTCGGAGAGGATTATGCACGCACTACCAACAGTAAAGATCGACCGGGATGGGGAAGCAGTTACCATCAACGAGTCCGATTTTGATCCCAAGACTATGAAGCTATTCGGTGAAAAGCCAGCGGCAAAGCCGAAGGCGGCGCCGAAGAAGACTCGCAAGCCCAAAGCGGAGAGCTAAATGGCTACTATCATCGTCGAAGACGGCTCAATCGTCGCCAACGCGAACAGCTACGTCACGGTCGCTGAGTTCACTCAGTACTGCTCAGATCGCAATATCACGATCTCTGGCACTTACGGTGACGAGTCGCAATTGCTTATCTTGGCGATGGACTATTTCGAGCAACAGCCGTTCCGTGGCATTAAGTATATCGAGACTCAGCCGCTCCAGTATCCGCGTTCGGATTTATGGATCGACGGCTATCTCACAGATTCCGACCAGATACCGCAACTGGTCAAAGATGCGCAGATTACGATCGCCATCTCTATAATGGTCGGCAACGATCCGCTCTCGACAGTAGATCGCGCAGTGAAGCGCGAGAAGGTCGACGTGCTCGAAGTCGAGTATATGGACAACGCTTCAATCTCTACAGTTATTCGCAGCATCGGCAACGCAATGCGCAAGCTGGTGACATCTAGCAGCATGGGCAACAATATCCGAACCATTAGGGGCTGATATGGGCGTCAATTACACAGCTCTCGAAGCAACTGCGACGCGACTACTGCGAGACAATGGTCAGGCAATCACGTTCAGCTATGAAACTGGCGAAGTCATTAACCCGGCGACGGGCGCTGTAACGACGCCAGCGAGCCAATCTACTGTCAGTGGATACGGAGTCGCATCGAACTACAAGAACGCTGAGATCGACGGACAGAGCGTTCTGGCGTCTGATTTGAAGCTGCTCGCCAGTAATGTGGCGACGGAGCCGAAAGCGAACTGGAAAGTCGGCGTAAATGGTAAGACTTGGCGAGTTATGCAAGTAATGCCAATTAACCCGGCAGGGACTAACGTCATGTATATCTGTCAGATTAGAATATGAGCGCAGCAGAGAAGGACATCAATACAGCTCTCTCGGTTCGTCTGGCAGAAATCCAGACCGCAGGAGTGCCGCCAATCGCTTACGAGAATGCGGAATATACTCCCGTCGAAGGCACGCTCTATCTGCGCGAATCATTCTTGCCGAATATCAAAGATGCGGTCGGAGTGGCTCACACTAGCGCAGACGATTACGAAGGACTCTATCAAGTCAGCGTAATGGACGGACGCGGAGATCGTCGATTTGACGCTCAGGAGCAAGCCAGACTCATATCGCTGCACTTCCCGCGTGGCGCAGAGTACACATACAACGGCGTAAAGGTTAAAATAACCGGGACACGACTGGCATCTGCTATCACCGAAGACGGCTGGTATCAGATCCCGGTAACAATCAGTTGGAGGGCACTCGTTTGAGTTGGGAATCTGACTGGAAAAAGATCGAAGCGAAGATCGACCGGACTCTGAATCAGGGAATCCGATCGACTCTTTTCGAAGTAAGCGCAGCAATAATTAAGGACACTCCGGCAGATACCGGGCGTGCCCGTGGTAATTGGCAAGCATCCGTCGGTCGCGGGGCGACTGGCGATGTTTCCGTAGTTGATAGAAGATCGGGCGAAGCCAAAGCAATTGCAGATGTCGACCAAACAGTACGCGTGGCAGTGGGCGATCTTTACTATCTAACAAATAACCTTCCGTATATTGAACGTCTGGAGTATGGCTGGTCTAAGCAAGCTCCCGGGGGAATGGTTCGGAAGAATATGCAAAATTTTAACCGTTTGCTGGTTAAGAATATCAAAGCAGCAAGCAAATAAGAGGCAATTAACATGGCTATTCAAACTTCTGCGGGCACTACTCTGGGCATCGTCTCAGGTCTTCCCGCTACATACGACGCAGCAGGATTCGCGGCTCTCACATTCGCTACAGTTGGCGAGATTACTGAGATCCCAGCATTCGGCTCGGTTTACAACTTAATCACTCACTCGCCTCTCGGTGAGCGTCGCGTGGTTAAGCGTAAAGGTTCGGTAAACGACGGAACTCTTACTCTCTCATTCGCTGCTGACGCTGCGGATACTGGTCAAGTTGCTGCGAAAGCTGCTGCGACTACTGACACAGAAGTCTCAGTTGCAATCACTTACCCGGACGGAGAAATCGACTATTTCACTGGTCTGGTAATGAGCTATCAAGTAAACGCTGGCGGCGTCGACAGCATCAAGTCAGACAGCATCGTACTAGAGCTGACAAATGCACCAGTCAACGTAGCAGCTTAATAAAACACACATTCGGGGCGTGACTTATGGATTTAGCGAGCATTGACTTACAGGCAGCAGCGGAAGAAGGCGTAGAAGTAAAACTCCAACATCCGGCTAATGGCGAATATCTACTAGACGATGAGGGCGAGCATTTAACGATTGTCATTCTCGGCAAAGATTCGCAGACGTGGCAGAACGCCGCAAAGCGAGTTAATACCCGGAACGCCAATCGTTATAAGGATCGAAAGATTCCGAACGCAGTTCTCGAAGCAGCTCTCTATGAGATATTGGCAGAAAGCACGCTCAAGTGGAGCAAGAACATCGAGTTCGACGGTGCGGCATTAAAATGCACAAAAGAGAACGCGAATATGCTCTATGAGAAGCGCAACTGGATCGCTGAACAGTTAATGGAAGCGGCAGGGGATCGAGCCAGTTATTTTTTGAAATAACGGGGCTGCTGAGCAAATACGTTCAGCAGTGGGCTTGGCTCTCGACCCGGGCTAAAGACAAAGAACGATCACGCATCGACATGATCGAAAGCAATGAAATAGCCGGACGGTTCCCAGACGTGGAGCCGTTCGGCTATATCATAGAAATACTCAGCAGAATTGGAGTCGCATTAAATAGCGGCAACGGGGTTCATGGACTGACTTGGCAAGAGATCGATGCTTTCGTGGCGAGAACGCGACTGCATCTCACCGGATGGGAAGCTGAGACCATTAAACGGTTATCCGCTCTATACGCCAGCAGTGTGCTAAAATACGACAATCAGGACGTACAATCGCCCTACCGCACGCAGGAAGAGCAGAACGACATCGCCAAAGGCATGAAGTCGGTTCTACGCGGACTCGTAATAAAGGACAAGCATGGATCTAGCAACGATACAGATCAAAGTCGACACTCGACAAGTCAAAGCGGCTAACGAAGACATCAAACAGCTCGGCACGACCGGGCAGATGACTAGCAAGAAAGTAAACGCCGCAAACGACGACATGGCGAAAAGCGCCAAGAGTACAACGTCGGCATTCAAACTGCTGGGCGGCGCTATGGCTGCGCTCGGCGTGGGCGCACTGGTAAGCAACTTCGCCCGGACGGTTACAGAGTCAGAGAGATTAAAAGGCTCTCTCAAGACGATGACCGGGAGCACCGAAGACGCAGCGTTCGCATTCTCTGAGCTGGAGAAGTTCGCCTCTCAGACTCCATTTACTCTCGATCAATCGGTCGAAGGATTCATTAAGCTCAAAGCGCTTGGACTAGACCCGTCAGAACGCGCTCTGCGGTCGTATGGCAACACGTCAGCCGCGATGGGCAAAGACATGATGCAAATGATCGAAGCAGTCGCCGACGCCTCTACGGGCGAATTTGAGCGTCTGAAAGAGTTCGGCATCAAAGCATCGAAGCAGGGCGATCAGGTATCTCTGACATTTCAGGGACTCACTACAACGATCGGGAACTCATCCGAAGAGATTCAGAACTATCTGCTCGAAATTGGCGAGACTAAGTTCGGCACGGCGATGGAAGATCAGATGAAAGCGCTCCCGGGCCTTTTATCGAACTTGCAAGATAACGTCTCGGCGTTATTCAGAAAGATCGGAGACGTGGGCGGGATTAATTTATTCGCCGGGGCGATAACTGCTGCCAGCTCTGTCATTCTTGGAATAACGAACAATATCGAAGTGCTGACCATAGGCGTCGGCGCTGCTCTCGCCGGGTTCGTGGCATTTACCATCGGATCGAACGCTACACGGATTCTCGGCGGCTTCAAAGCTATGCAGGTCTCAGTTCTGGCGCTCAATACAGCAATCAGGGCGAACCCGATCGGATTTATCGCTGCGGCTATCGCTACGGCTGCGGTCGCTATTATAGCGAACTGGGACTCGATCAAAGTCGCAGCAGAGAGAGCTGGAGTAAATATCCAGATCGCATTCGAGAAAGTTAAGATCTTTCTCATGGAGTCATTCGTCAGCGCTCTGGACTCGATTATCGGGATGTTCACCAGCGTGCAGAATACGGCTATCGCAACAATGGCGGCGGTCGCTGCGGCGGTGAAGAATCCTACAGATGCAATTGATACATTCAACGAGACATTCGATACAACACTGGCGAGCCTACAGACTGGGCAAAGCCGCACGAATGTATTCTCAAGCTCAATTGAAGCAAGCAAGAATCGCGTCGATGAGCTAAACGAGCAGCTCGCCGGGATGAATACCGAAGTCGCCACAGCGGAGACCGGGTTCGATAATGCTGGTAGATCTCTCTCTGATTATGCGATTGAAGTCGACAAGAACGCAGTCGCAGCGAATGAACTGGCGGCAGAGACAGAGGCGGCAAAGACTAAAGCGCTAGAGCTACTCGGAGCAATTAGCAACGAGACCGAAGCTCTATATATGAGCAATCTCGAAATTGATATTCGCAATAATCTACAAAAGGCAGGAGTCGATGCTACGTCAGAACTTGGCGAGCAGATAATAGCGGCAACTACTGAGTTGCATAATGAGAAGCAAGCGATGCTAGATGCTTCCGAAGCAGCAAAGCAGCTAGAAAAGGACAACGCAGCAACTCAAAAGGCGATCGAAGAAGAAACAAAGCGAGTAGCAGAAGAAGCAGCGAAAGCATACGAAGAGATGAAAACAAAGATCTCTGGCTTCTTTATGGATTTATTCGAGAATGGTCGAGACGCATTCGATAATATCGCCAAGACTTTCAAGAATATGATCCTGCAAATGCTCGCTGATTGGGCGGCGTCTAAGATCGCTGAAGTAATGACCGGGACATTTAGCGGAATCGGAAATTCGATCAGCGGGATGTTCAGCGGGATATTCTCATCGATAGGGGCTGGAATAGCATCTATGGCATCGCAAGCAGCGTCGGTATTAACTGGCGGCGTCTTCGGTGGTGGAGCTGCCGCAACAACTGCCGCAACAACTGCCGCGACAACTGCTGCAACAACTGCCGCAACAACTGGCGGGGCTGGAGCCGCAGGATTGGGCGCTGGAGGCGTTCTGGCAAGCGCTGGGCAGTTTATTGGTGGTTTATTCGGGCAGGGCACAGGAATAGCGGCTGGCACTATGGGGCCGCCAACGGCTGCGGCTGCTGCCGGGGCTAATCTTGGCGCTCTACTATTTAACCCGGTAACGGCTGCACTTGCGGCGATTGCGCTGGGCTTTGGTCTCGACTCTGGCGGAACTCCGACATCTACCGCTGGCATCACAATGGCGAAAACTGGGGGCATGAGTGACGACAATATATTCCAGACATCGCCGTTCGAGTCCGGGTTCGCTCCATTAGGATTCAAGCAAAACGCAACAAACGCTCAGGCCGAAACAGCAATCAAGCCGCTCCGCGATCTGGACGCAATGCTCACAGCTCTAGCAGAGAGCATGGGATATTCGGTTAATCTTTCAGGCCATACTTTCAGCGGTCTCGGTGTAGAAGGTTCAGGCCCGGGCACGGTTCTCGGAACATTCATCGAAGAGGGCAGGACAAAAGGTAAGCCGATGACCCAGCAGCTCGACACTTTCGCTCAGGAATGGGTGAGAGCCGTCGGTGCAAGAAACAATCTCTCAGCAAGCGAGATCTCTCAAATATTCGGATCTGGCGGAGCGAAGGATATTCTCGACATAGCGGGAACTTCATTGCTAGAGCATCGAAGCCGCATTCTAATGAATAACGCAAACGCGACATTATCTGCCGCTGAGGATTCGTCAGTAATTAATGCTGCGGAACAGGCCACCACATTAACGGTTAATGGCACAAATACAACAGACTCAATATCAACCAGCGATATGGGGCCAATACCGCAGCACAGAGACGGCTTGAATATGGTTCCTTATGACGGCTATGTCGCAGAACTGCACGCCGGAGAGCGCGTACAGACCGCAGAACAGGCCCGGGCGTCTGACAACATAGCAGACGAGATGAGCGGACTACGCCAGAGTATTGAAGACGTAATGGTCGCAGTGGCGAGAAACACTTCGAAGCTCTATCGACTAAACGACCGCTGGGACAAGAACGGCTTGCCGCCAGTGAGGGCATAACATGAAGCTAATTCGACCGGAAACGGTTACAGATACGATATTTCAGTCTTCGGATGTTCCGGAGGCTGACTACTCGGCATGGCTGGTCGGCACGACTTACGCTGACGGTGACCGGGTAATCGTTACGACTCCGAACATTCACAAGATATACGAGTCACAGCAAGCAGCTAACACCGGAAACGATCCGACAACTGACGACGGCACATGGTGGCTCGAAGTATCCAGCACGAACCGCTGGAAGCTATTCAATGGCATCGTACAGGAGCAGACCGAGCAAGCTGGCGGCATGGAGTACGTTCTACAGTCGCCAAATGTGGTGAACTCTCTCGCTCTGATTAACGTCGACTGCGCAGAGATCACTGTCACAATGGATGACGCAGTAGAGGGAGAGGTCTACAACGAGACTTTCTCTCTGATCTCCGACTCTGGTATTCAGGATTGGTACGCTTATTTCTTCGAGCCGATCGTCCGGGATGACCGACTGGCGATACTTGATCTGCCGCCGTATGCGAACTCAGACATCACTGTCACGTTCACTGATACCGGGACAGCTAAATGCGGAGCGCTAATTATTGGGCAGTTCGCCGATCTTGGGTTCTCTCAGCATGGAGCTAGTTTCTCGATCATAGATTATTCTACGAAAACGACAGACTCGCAGGGCCGAGTGACTATCACTGATGGGCCTTACGCAAATAAGCTGGATGTTGATGTGATTCTCGATACAGCAGTATTCGGAACGGTTCGAAACATTCTAGCGGATCTGAGAACTACGCCGTGCGCGTGGATCGCCGAAGAAAGCAACAGAAACTCTATCGTATACGGATATTATCGAGAATTTGATATAATTCTCAGCAATCCAACAACTTCCAGATGCTCACTTGAAATCGAAGGGCTAGTATAATGACGATTAACACAATAAGCACACTCCCAACGGCTCCGGCGAGAACCGACGCCCCGGCGGTATTTATATCTCGCGCGGACGCTTTCTTGGCTGCTCTGGTAGTCATGCAGGGCGAGCTAAACACTTCAATCGGGCAGATGAACACCGACATTGGCGGAATCGCTGCGAATGTAACTGCTGCTCAAGCTGCGCAAACTGCTGCTGAACTTGCCGAGACAAATGCGGAGACGGCAGAGAGCAACGCTTCGACATCCGAGACAAACGCTCAGATATACGCCGCTGCTGCTCAAGCTGCCGCAGGAGTCCCGTCTCTAGCAGGAAATGCTTTAAAGAAGCTGTCAGTAAACGCTACCGAAGACGGTGTGGAATGGGTAGAAGTACAATCAGACCCGACGCTCGGCACATTAACAAAGACATTCTTGCCAAGCGAGTCATCTACAATCTCACTGACTAGCTCTGTACTTGCGCCTGTCGTTTCTGTGACTAAAGAAGCTCCACAGTCAGGCGTGACTAATAACTCTTGGGATGTTAATTCGACTTCAGAGAATTATACGAGACTTGATAGTGCTTATGCGACTACTTTGGATTGGGTTGGTTTTGATGTAAGCACTGCTAGTTTTGTAGATAGCTTTAGTGTTGCAGGACAAGAAACATCATCTCAAGATATAGCTTTTAATTCCGACGGAACTAAAATGTTTATTCTTGGGCTAACTGGCGCTGACGTAAACGAATATACATTATCTACAGGTTTTGATGTTTCCACAGCTAGTTTTGTGGACAGCTTTTCTGTATCTGCACAAGAAGCAAGCCCAAAAGGTTTAGCATTTAACACTGATGGAACAAAGATGTTCATTGTTGGTTATGCTACTGATACTGTATACGAATATACATTATCTACAAGCTTTGATGTTTCCACAGCATCTTATTCTCAAAACTTTTCCGTAGCGTCTCAAGAAACTGTTCCGTCTGGCATTGCTTTTAATGCTAACGGCACTAAAATGTTTATTGTTGGTTATGGTGGTGACGATGTTAATGAATACGCTTTGTCTACAGGGTTCGATGTTTCTACTGCAAGTTTTACACAGTTATTTTCAGTAGCTTCACAAGACACAACTCCTACAGATATAGCTTTTAACACTGATGGCACTAAGATGTTTATTGTTGGGCAAGTGGGACAAGATGTAAATGAATACACGTTATCAACAGGCTTTGATATTTCTACAGCATCTTATTCTCAAAACTTTTCAGTAGCTTCACAAGACACAGCGCCAAACGGAATAGCTTTCAACTCAAATGGAAGTAAAATGTTTATTGTTGGTCAAAATGGAAACGCTGTAAATGAATACACGTTAGACATAGCCTTAGCACTCGGCACAGGCTCATTCGCCTCAGCAGACGTAGGCAAGACCATCGAAGCCAACAGTGGCGAGTTTATCTTAACAGCCACAGATGGTAGCTATGTAGAAACTACAGCGCCTACATCATACGATCAGGTCGCCAGTGGCTCTTGGTCTATGTACGGTGTTGTCTACAATGCTACCGATGGGGATTTAGAGCTTAGTGGTATTTTAGCTAATGCGTTTGATGTTTCTACTGCTTCTTATTCTCAAAACTTTTCCGTATCTGCACAAGAAACATCTCCACATGGATTAAAATTTAATACAGATGGAACTAAAATGTTTGTTGTTGGAACTAGTGGACAAGACGTAAACGAATACACGCTGTCTACAGAGTTTGACGTATCAACTGCAACGTATTCTCAAAACTTTTCAGTATCTGCACAAGAAACATCTCCAAGAGCAATAGCTTTTAGCACTGACGGCACTAAAATGTTTATTGTTGGTCAAACAGGGGATGACGTAAACGAATATACTCTTTCAACTGGATTTGATGTTTCAACAGCTAGTTTTGTAGACTCGTTTTCCGTAGCTTCACAAGAAACATCACCACAGGGATTAACATTTAATACTGACGGCACGAAGATGTTTATTATTGGTCAAGCTGGAGATGACGTAAATGAATATACACTTTCAACTGGATTTGATGTATCAACTGCAACGTATTCTCAAAACTTTTCAATATCCGCACAAGAAATAGCTCCAACAGGAATAATTTTTAATACAGATGGAACTAAGATGTATATCGTTGGCGAATCAGGAGATGACGTAAACGAATACACTCTTTCAACTGGGTTTGATGTTTCCACTGCTTCTTATTCTCAAAACTTTTCCGTATCATCGCAAGACTCAAATCCAACAGATATAGCTTTTAATACAAATGGAACTAAAATGTTTATTCTTGGTGCCGGAGGTTTAAACGTCTACGAGTATGATGTTGGAATCGAAGCATTTACAACAGGCTATCAACCAGTACACACCACAGCCTCAATAGACTCTACCTACTGGACAGACATCAACTCAATGACGGCTGACCAGAACGCAGGTAGCGGCAACGTCTACTACGCTATCTCTACAGACGACAGAACTACTTGGACTGTCATTGATAACACAGATGGCGAGAGAGACATTGTTAGGAACAACGCAGGTACTTGGCAGTACAACTCTAACGGTACATACGCTTTAGAGACTTGGGTAAACGGTACGACTAACACTGAGTTAGCTACGTTGGCTGAGGCTATGGAGGGTGCGACATCAATAGGTAATAAATTTAATATTTCTACATCATCTTTTGTAGATAGTTTTTCTGTATCTGCTCAAGACGGCGGCCCAAAAGATGTAGTATTTAACACTGATGGCACTAAGATGTTTGTTGTTGGGTCGCTTGGTGATGAAGTTAATGAATACAATCTTTCTACTGGTTTTGATGTATCTACAGCAAGTTTTTCTCAAGTCTTTTCAGTAAATGCACAAGACACGAATCCAAATGGATTAGCATTTAACACAGACGGAACAAAAATGTTTGTTGCAGGAGCTACTGGGCAAGATATAAATGAATATGGATTAACTACTGGTTTTGATGTATCTACAGCATCTTTTACTCAAAACTTTTCAGTTTCAGCTCAAGATACTAGCCCACAGGGTTTGGCATTTAACACTGATGGCACTAAGATGTTTGTTGTTGGTGTGGCAGGACAAGACGTAAACGAATACACTTTATCTACAGGATTTGATATTTCAACTGCATCGTTTGTAGATAGTTTTTCTGTCGCAGCACAAGAAAATGTTCCACAGGGTTTAGCTTTCAACACTGACGGAACTAAGATGTATGTTGTTGGTCAGACAGGGCAAGATGTAAACGAATATACGTTATCCACTGGGTTTGATGTATCCACAGGGTCTTATTCACAAAGTTTTTCTATATCAACTCAAGATATATATCCGTATGGAATAGCATTTAATAATGACGGAACTAAAATGTTTATTACAGGCGGTCAGGGTGTAGATGTAAACGAATATACATTAGGCTCAACAGTCTACACAAACCAAATGGACAAGACTCAACTAGACGCAGTAACAGACCCGAACCACATAGCTCTTGGTAACGATCTTGATCTAGCGATAGTCTTCAACATGACATTGGGTACTACAGTGCCTTCGTCAGACGGTGTAGCGATTAACTACGATGCTAACGTGTTGAACAAAGGTGCTGTCTTAGGAACTGATTACGACTTCGATGCGCCTACACAAAGCTCTGTAAGGATTACAGCGCTGGCTGCGAACAACTTAAAAGTTCGAGTGGTTTGATGCTCAATCTCATCTCATCGCTAGTCGCCCCAGTCTCTGGATTACTCGATAAGTTTATCGAAGACAAAGACCAGCGGGCGATGCTGGCTCACGAGATCGCTACACTTGCCGAGAAGCAAGCTCAGGAGCAGATCGTTGGTCAGATCAAGACGAACCAGATCGAAGCGGCGCATCAATCGATGTTCGTCGCTGGCTGGCGTCCAGCGGTCGGCTGGGTGTGCGCTCTAGCGATGCTGCTGAACTTTATTCTGATCCCGTTTATCAATCTCGGCATGGAGTTCGCCGGGCAAGACATACGGCTCGATCTCATCGAGATGGACACAATGATGCCCGTCCTGCTCGGAATGCTCGGACTCGGCGGTATGAGAAGTTACGAAAAAGCGAGAAACGTCGCCCGGGAGAAGTAAGTGTCTAAGTTATCGGATTACGCGAAGACGGATCGCCAGCACGAAGTAATGGAAGTGTGGGAAAGCGTCGGCAGGAACTCATCACGGGCCGCAGAAAAGCTCGGCATTACGCCATCGACGATACGGAATATCGTTCACGCCGTGAAAGCATACGCATCCGCTGCCGGGTTTAGTGAGGCGTGGGATGCAACGGCGCACGTTCCAGAGGGCGAATACGTTACCGGGCGCTCTATCTATCTCGAAGACGACTCCGGGAACAAAGCGTGGCTGAAAACGAAACGCAAGCTGGAGACTGCCGAGAAAGAAGAAGCGCTAAAAGCATTCGTCGAGCAGTTGAACTCGCAGGTAATTCAGGCGAAAAAGACTCCTAAGCCGTCCAGCAAGGGTAAATCGAAGGATTTATTGCCCACGGTGAAAATACTTG